>Ga0181584_10000975_pt1 | contig 21187 bp, 14 predicted proteins | sample 071ome_30_FD_132462 | JGI IMG/M metagenome (GOLD analysis project Ga0181584, IMG submission 132462) | Coastal salt marsh microbial communities from the Groves Creek Marsh, Skidaway Island, Georgia - 071406AT metaG (megahit assembly) | ecosystem: Environmental > Aquatic > Marine > Intertidal... | reverse complement strand
GGTGCGTGGGAAGGGGCTGTATGATGTGGGGGAGGTTGTGGTTTCTGGGAAGCGGTCGGCAAAGCCGACGATGAAGGCGATCGAGTCGGATATTCAGAGTCATATGCAGTTTGATATCCATGGGAATATCCAGGTGCGTCGGCCGGAGGGGGAGCGGAAGGACCGGCGGGGTGGGTGGCGAGGTGGAGGTCCGCGGAGGAAGAAGAAGGAGGTGAAGGTGGAGGAGGAGCTGGTGGTGGACGAGGTGGAGTTGGACGAGGTGGAGGAGGTGGAGGTGGAGGAGGTGGAGGTGGAGGAGGTGGAGGAGCGGGGTGGGCCTTCTCGGGAGGTGGGGGGCGGGGCCAGTTCTGACTCGGGCGTGTCGGAGGGCGGGCTCGGCGATGACGGGCACGATGGGGACGATGGCGCCGACGGCGTCGCCCGTGAGAAGGATGAGGGCAACGACGATAACGATGACAACGATGACAACGATGACAACGACAAGGACTACAAGGACGACAAGGACTACAAGGACGACAAGGACGACAAGGACGACAAGGACGACAAGGACGACAAGGACGACAATACCAAGGTGGATGTCGTCGTCGCGAGGACGACGAGTCGGAGGAAAAAGTTCAAGGATGGTGTATTTGATGAGGACGGGAACCTGTCTGCGACGGTGCGGTCAACCTCTATACATCCCCGGGGTACGCTGAAGCAGCAGAAGCGGGTGCGAGGGGAGTTTGAGCATACGTCCGTGGTTGATGGGATGGTGAAGCACCCGGATACGGGGGCGTGGGTGCCGGTGGACTCTATTCCGCCGGCGACGTTCTGTCTGCAGTGCAAGGCAAAGACGACGCCGGTGTGGAGGCCGGGGCCGTATGGGTATAAGACGCTGTGCAATTCGTGTGGGGTGCGGTATATGAAGTGGAAGCGGAAGAAGGAGGGGGAGGGGGAGGAGTGGGTGTCTGAGCCGGGCAAGCAGCCGGCTGTGGGCGGGGTGCCTGGGCCCAAGCAACCGAGGCACAGGAGGAAGCCTGGGCCCAACGTGGAGCGGGCAGTGGGCAAGGACAACAACACCATCAAGGCGGGGGTCGGGATGTCGGATTGCGCGGCGGCGAGGACCCTGGTCGGGATGCCGATGGATGGCGCTCCGGTGATGCAGACGGTGATGCAGACGGTGCCGGGGACGATGCAAGGGATGGTGCCGGGGGTGATGATGATGCAGGCGATGGCGCAGATGCAGGCGGGGATGCAGGCGGGGATGCAGGCGTCGCCCGTCCAGACCAACGCCTTGACGGCCACCTTTGTCTCGATGCTTGACCACATTGCCACCAGGTCGATCATCGCGGAGCAGGACGAGCGCATGCGGGCGAAGAACGTCATCAAAGACGCCCTCCAAGGCCTGCATGGCGTCTACCACAACCCGATCGACGACAGCTATGTCGCCGCCATCGCCATCTCCGGCGCGCCCATCATCCTCGGCGCCTGGAAGAACCGCGGAGAAGCGATCGTGTGCTACGATGTCGTCGTACTGAGCCTCTACGGCAGGACGCCTCCCCCGGGGACGGGCCGCGCCACCAACCTCGCCGAGCAGAACTACCCGGAAAGCATCCTGATGACATTGACCGCCGGGGGGATGATCAAGTCCGTGCCGGAGATCCGGGCCGAGTTGAGGAAGTGGTTTGAGCGGCAGGCGACGAGCGACGGGTCGTTGCCGAGCAAGGAGAGCGATGAGGCGTTTGTGGAGTCCGTGCGGACGCACGGGCTGGACTTTGAGCGTTACGGAGGCGCACTTGCCAACGGGCATTGGGTCAAGCACGGCAACAGGCTCGGGCTTCTGCAGATGCTCCTGGACATTCACGGGCCGTCGGTCGTGCCTCCGCCGGGCTGGGGCTTCAACAACCCGGTGCCGGCGAGCACGCCGTGGTCCTTTTGAGAGAGATACGAAAACGAACGATATGTAAATTGATTGTTGGCTCTCCGGGGCTGGACGGGGACAGAGACGATCTGACATCTGTGAAGCGCGATATGGGTCGCGGACCGCCCGGGAGACGGCCGATTGCGAACGGATTGCCTCGTGGAGAATTCAAACCGAAATGACGGGAGGAGGAGACCGAAGTTTTGACGCCTTCCCGTTTCCCCCGTACCCCATCCAGTCGGCACTCATGGGGCGGCTCTATGAGACGCTCGAGCGTGGGCACATCGGTCTGTTCGAGTCGCCAACGGGCACGGGAAAGACGATGAGTCTCATCGTTGCGAGCCTGACCTGGCTGGAGCAGGTGATGGCGGAAGCGGCGACGGGGGGCAGGCTGGCAGGGGGAGCAGAGGGGACAGAGGGGGCAGAGGAGCGAGATACAACGATGAAGAGACCAGACGACACCAACGCTGGTGACGACGACGACGACGACGACGACGAGCCAGACTGGTTGAAGTCGTTTGCGGCCGACCAGGAGAGGGAGAAGCGGGTGCAGCGAGAAGCGGCGCGGAAGGAGCGGTTGGAGAAGGCGGCGAGGAAGGGACTGCGGAATGAGTCGAGTCTCCAGGGTCGCGCCGGAGGGGTGGGGAAGGTGCGGAAGACAATCGGGAGCCGGGACGTTTCCGGCACGCAAGACGACGGAAATGATCGAGGGCGTGTCGTGGCCGATGACGAGCAAGACATCGAGTTCCTGTTGGACGACGACGACGACGCGTCCGTCGCCCTGCGTCGTCGGCTGGCGTCCTACCTGGACCCGACGGCGTCGTCGTCAGACGAAGACGACGTCCTACTCGACGATGCCGACGCGGAGGAGCCGCCGCGCGACTTTCCGCAGATTTTCTTCGTCTCTCGGACGCATTCGCAGCTCATGCAGTTCGTCGGAGAGCTGAAGAAGACGCGCTTCCATCCGTCCATGTCGCTGGTCTCGTTGGGGTCCCGCAAGCAGCTGTGCATCAATCCGGACGTGCTCAAGCTGGGTTCTGCGGCGATGATCAACGAGCGGTGCATGGATCTGCAGAACGATGCAGTGCGAAAGCACAAGAGCGTGGACGACGCGGAGGACGGCGGCAAGAAGAAGGTGAAGAAGTGCCGGTGTCCGTACCTCAAGCGGGGGGGCAAGGGGGAGCAGCTCATGAAGGACATGGTGGTCTCCGAGGCCCTTGATATTGAAGAGTTGGCGAGCTTGGGGCGGAAGCAGCGGATATGCCCGTATTACGCGGCGAGGGACGTGGCCAAGTCGGCGGACATTGTGCTGGCGCCGTACTCGAGCCTGATCATGTCGGAGACGAGGGTGAGCTTGGGCCTGGACGGGGGACTGGCTGGGGGCGTGGTGATTGTGGACGAAGCACATAATCTAGTGGATGCGATCAACGGGGGGCATTCGTGCGTGTTGCGGGCGGAGGACGTGACGACGGCGGTGGAGCAGGTGGAGTTTTATTGGGGCCGGTTCAAGACGAGGCTGTCGGCTGGGAACGCGAGGACGGTGCAGACGTTGTTGCTGGCGGCAAAGGCGATTTCGAGCAAAGGGTTCGGGGTCGGGGTCGGAGGCGGCATCGGAGGCGATGATACCCAACAGCATCGCGTCGTGACGACAAACAAGTTTCTGTTTGATACCAGTCTGGACAACGTCAACATGTTCCAGCTGGGGCGGGACATGGCGGAGAACAAGCTGATATTCAAGATCGGCGGGTACTGGAAGAACAGGAAAGACGAGGTGTCCGTCGCCGGAGCGGCTGGCGGCTCGGGATCCCTGCAGGCGCTGATCGAGTTTCTGAAGAAACTGACGTACGACAACCAAGACGGGAGGATCATCGTGGACACGCGAGAACGGTCTCTCAAATATGTGATGCTGAACGCGTCGACGAGCTTCCAGGAGATTGTGGACCGCGCGCGGTCGGTCGTGCTCGCGTCGGGGACGCTGGCGCCGCTCGAGAACATCATGCCGCTGTTCGACAGCAAGCCGCCAGAGGCCATCGAGCGGTATAGCTGCGATCATATCGTGGACCCGGGAAGGCTGCTGGCCATGGCCGTGCCGTCCGGGCCGTCGGGCCGGACGTTTGACTTCCGGCACCCCAACCGATCCGATCCCGCGCTGATCGCCGACCTCGGACGCGCGCTGATCAACGTTTGCAACGTCACCCCCGGCGGTGTGGTCGTCTTTTTCTCGTCGTTCAACTACTGCGACGAGGTGATCAAGGCGTGGGTCGGCGCCGGCACTGGCGCTGGCCAGGGAGGCCAGCGAGTTCAGGACCAGCTGGCGTTCGCGAGCGATTCGGTGCTCGGGCGCCTAAAGACCACGAAAGATGTCTACGTCGAACCGCGATCGGCCACCGACGTGGAAAAGGTCCTGACTAATTACGCGGCATCCATCGAGAAGGGCAAGCGCCCCGACGTGCGAATGACTGGCGCCGTCATTTTCGCGGTCGTCGGTGGCAAGCTCGCCGAAGGCATCAACTTCGGGGACGACATGGGCAGACTCGTTGTCATGGTCGGCCTGCCGTACCCCAACCCGCAAGACCCTGAGCTTCAGGAGCGGATGCGCTTCATGGACCGGCAGGCCGCCGAAGCAACCCCGCCCAGGCCATCTCCCAGCAAGGATTACTACGTCAACCTGTGCATGAAAGCGGTGAACCAGTGCGTCGGGCGGGCGATCCGGCACATCGACGATTACGCGGCGATTCTGCTGCTCGACAAGCGATACGCCGAGCAGGCGGCCGTCAGCGGCAAGCTGTCGGGTTGGATCGGGAAGTCGCTGAGGAAGGGAAAGAGCTTTGGAGAGTGCCAAGGGAGTCTCGTGCGATTCTTCAAGCAGTTTAACTGATGATCGTTGATTGATCGTTCAACGGTTGGACTGGAGAGGATCTCCTGACCAATTGGTCAAGCCGGCCAAAGCAAAAGAAGGACGACGTTCGCACGCACGCTAGAGATAGATACAGAAGAAGACAGCAAGAACGCTTCTTGAATTCGATGCTGCCTGCATAAAGGGCGACGCGAGGGCTGATGAATTGAATCCGGCTATCCCTCGTCCAACGACCAACGTACCGATGAACACAAATCACAAGTCCCTGGCCGAGTACTACAGACCGGGCAGCCTCGTTCCCGGCCGGCTGCTCGTGTGGGTGCTGGTTCTCGCCGCGGTACTGGCGCTTGCCTCGGCACCGGGACTCGTCGGAAACCTCGGAAACCCGAGGTCGCCGCCGACGGTGGTGCTCCGCGCAAAGGGGCAGGGAGGGGGACGGGGACAGGGACAGGGACCGACGGAACGATGCGGCCCGCGATTGTTGGTGATTGGAAGTCAGAAGGGTGGCACAACGAGTCTGTACAAGTACATGAAGAGATTCGACTGGATTGCTCATGGCACCGGGCATGGTGCGCACAAGGAGCTGCACTTTTTCGACAAGTACTACCAGCGGTCGACGAAACCTCCTGCCGAGCTCAGCAAAGCGGAGATACGAGACCTGCAGATCGAGTACCTGGGCAAGTTTGGCTGGACGGTGGCACAGTCTGTACCCTCTCCTGACGGCAAACGGTGTCACGACGCCAGGACTGGCCTCACGTTCGACACGGGCGGCGCGGACCCGAACACGGTGCTTAGCGACGTTACCCCGCGATATATTATCGTTCCGGAAGCGGCCGCGTTGGCAGAGCAGCTCAGCGACGATCCGTTTATCCTCGCGCTCTTGCGAGAACCCGCCGCTCGGGCAGTGTCGCATTTCCAGATGGAGTGGCGGGAGCGGTACGAGGGCGACGAGGCCATGCTTCGAGACTCGGACGCGTTCGCGGAGGAGTTCGAGAAGCACTTGCGTCAGGGGATCGACGTCGCACGCGAGTGCCTCGAGTCGTTTCCCGAGGTAAGCACGGATTGCCACAGGCGGGGCATGTCACACGTCGCAGACTTTGTGTGGAGGGGCTTGTACGCTGTTCACCTGGACCCTTGGCTCAGGCAGTTTGGCCGGGACAAGGTCATGCTATGGGTGAGCGAGGAGTTCAGCGCGGACCCGAGAGCCCACCTCGCCGAGCTTCAGCGGCGGGTGTGGGACGGCCGGCCGACCGAGGTCGGGGAAGCGTTCGAAGAGCGGTTCAACGTCGACGAGCATGTCGTCTTTCCCAAGCCCGAGTCTTTGGAAGTTCTGAAGGCATTCTATGCGGAATACAACGCGGCGCTAGTGACGATGCTGCGCGCCTGGTGGGTACTGACCTCGGACTCTCTCTTGACGCTCTCTGACGCTCTCTGACGCTCACTCGCGCTTCGCTCGTTCGTCACGGTCAGGGGGTACGACCAGCAGGCGGCGACCATCGAGCGCATCTGGTGTTAACGCGCATGACCCAAATGAGTGTTGCTTTCTGAAAGAATTGATCAATTCTTACTGCCCCTTGTTGTTGTCGTCCTGGACGCTCAGCTCGGCCATTTTCTGCATCGCCGAGACATCGGGCTTCATCGCCGGGAACAGCAGCACCTCCTTGATGTTGTTGTTGTCCGTCAGGAACATCGTGAACCTATCGATACCGAATCCCCAACCTCCGGTCGGCGGCAGACCGTACTCGAGCGCGGTGCAGAAGTTTTCGTCGACGAACATGGCCTCGTCGTCCCCGGCGTCCTTGGCGCTGGCCTGTTGCTGGAAGAGCTCGCGCTGCCTGATCGGGTCGTTCAACTCCGTGTACGCGTTGGCAACCTCCTTGGTGTTGACAAACAGCTCGAACCGCTCCGTCATCCCCGGCAGGTCGCGGTGCCACTTGGCGAGCGGCGACATGATCTGCGGGTGGTCGCAGATGAAGGTCGGGTTGACGCACTGCGTCTCCAAAAACTCTCCGACCAGCTTATCCAGCAGCCTCGCCGTGGTCTGCGGCGGGGAGCATTCAACGTTATGCTTGGCGCAGAGGTCGACAAGGAACAGCCGGGCCTCCTCAGAGTCGAGGTCTTCCGGCAGCTTGACCTTGAGCACCTCCTCGAGCCCGGAGCACATGGAGATCCTCCTGAACGGCGGCGTGAAATCCACCTCGTTCGCCGGTCCGTCGGGCCCGTCCGGATGGTAGGTCACCTTGTACCCGCCGGTGATCTCCTTGACCATGCCGGAGATCATCTCCTCGGTCATATCGATCAGGTCGTTGTAGTCAGCGTACGCCTGGTAAAACTCGCAGGTCGTAAACTCGGGGTTGTGCGTCATGTCGATGCCCTCGTTCCTGAACTGCTTGCCGATCTCGTACACCCTGTCCAGCCCGCCGACCACGAGCATTTTGAGGTAGAGCTCTGGCGCCACGCGCATGTACAGCTGCAGGTCGAGGTCGTTGTGGTACGTGATGAACGGCCTGGCGGTCGCCCCGCCCGGAATCATGTTCATCATCGGCGTCTCCACCTCGAGGAACCCGCGCTGGTTCAGGAACGATCGCACGCCCTCGACGATCTTCGCACGCGTGCGGAACACCTGCGCCACGCGCGGGTTCATGATCAGGTCCAAGTACCTCTGCCTGTACCTCGTCTCCTGGTTGGTCAGCCCGGAGTACCCCGCGATCTGGTGCAGGCACGGCGCCAGCACCTGCACCCCCGTCGGGAAGATGCTCAGCTCCCCGCGCTTGGACTTGCCTGGGAAGCCCTCCACTCCGACGATATCGCCGCGTTTGACCGAGTTCATCAGCGCCTGGAAGTCCTTCAGCGGCAGCCCGGCGCCCTCAAAGGTCCGCGCATCGCACATCATCTGCACCTTGGCTCCCTCGCCGACCAGATCGAAAAAGATGAGCTTGGCGCCCGACGCCGCCTTTCGCATGATCCGCCCGGTCACCTTCACCTTCTCCTCCAGCCGCGACCCCGCCTCGATGTCCTTGAACTTGGCCACGTACGCCGGAAGCTGCATGCCCTGGTGGAACTTGTGCGGATACGGGTTGTCGCCCTTGGCCTTCCTGCTCATCACGTGCGCCAGCCTGTTCTCCCGGTACTGCGACGGGTCGAGCGTGTCCGACTCGTCGTCCTCAAGGTTGACATCGTCGCCCTTGGCGGCCTTGGCGGCGGCCCGCTCTGCCGCCTCGGCGGCCATCTTGGCCTTCTTCTCCGCGGCCTCGACGGCCTTCTTCGCGGCCTTCTGCCTCTTCTTGAACTGAAGGGAGCGGGCGGGCAGGCGCGAGTGAGAGAGCGTCAGAAGGCGGAGCCGTCGTTGTTTTCGCGGGGGGCAACTCGTGCATGCGTACGTACCTCGCTCTTGGACATCGGGGCTCCGTTCTCGTCCAGCATCCCCTCCGTGTACGCGGCAGGGAGCACGTAGGAGTCCGCCATGATGATTTGAACTCGATGTGCTGCTGCGTAAAATTCGTGCGTGCTACGGGGACTGCTGCTGCGTCTGTATGTCTGTATGTATGTATTACGTATGAAGTATAGTAGGAGTAGTTCTGAGTGTGAATGAGTTCTTCTGGGTGTGAGTTGACCGCCCAGTTGAACGGCCTCTGTGATCTACCTGCGATCAGAAACACCGATGACCCACGCGTTCAGCACCTCGGCGATGGTGTTCTTGACGCAGGACCCGGCGAGCGTCGAGTCGACGAGCGGGGCGGTCGCGCACGAGGGATTGGCGCCGTCGCCCTGGGACGTGCACTCGAACAGGATGTCCTCGGCGTCGGGGGCACCGTCCCGGTCGACCTTGCACTCGATCAGGGAGCACGAGGAGGACTTGTCGTCGCATTTGCACTTGATCTCCCAGCCGGCTCCATCGCAATCGAAGTCGCAGTTGATGGCTGGCGTTCGTTGGGGCGGGCGGTGGGGTGAGTTGGGTGGTGAGTGGGTGAGCGGGTGAGCGGGGGTCGAATCCAACGCACCGTAGGGGTCCCACTTGCCTGTGTCCGCGTCACACAGAGCGGGTTTCGGGCTGGAGGAGGAGGGTGCGAGCGAAGGGGGAGTGAGGGAGGCAGGGGGAGAGGGGTGCGAGATCGCCCATCACACACCTGTCTTGCCCGCGGGCAGCCGCGATCAGGAGGCACGTGGCCACTCCGACGACGATATTGCACTTCATATTATATTATATTAAATTATATGAGGTTGGCAGGCGGGGGGACTTCTCTCTAGAGAAATTGGCCAACGCGGCTCCTGGCCGCTTGGGACACGCTCTTGGGACCGACCCAAGCGTACGAACGCAGCGCACCTCCAGGCCCTAGCGCACGTCGACCAGCTCGACCTCGAACACCAGCGTCGAGTTTGGCGGAATAGGCCCCGTTCGACTCGATCCGTAGGCCATGGACGGCGGGCAGACGAGCCGCCTGCTGTCGCCCACCCGCATCCCCTCGACGCCTCGATCCCAGCCCTTGATGACTTCGCCGACGCCGAGCCTGAACTTGAACGTGGACTTGCCCTTGGTCTGGTCGAACACCTTGCCGTTGGTCAGCCGGCCCACGTACTTCATCGTCACTTGCTTGCCCGCCTTGGCGACCTTGCCGCTGGCTTTACCCTGCTTGAGCTCGTGAATCTCGAACCCGTTGGGGTACTTTTTGGCCTTTGTCTTGGTCTCGATCACGTCCTCTTGCTTCTTCTTCGCAGGCGGCTGCTCTTTCTTGGCAGGCGGCGCAGCCTTTTGTTTCTTGGGCTGTGGCGCTGGCGGCTCTTCCTCCTCCTCCTCCTCCTCCGACTCGGACTCGGACTCCGACTTGGAGTTGTCCGACTCGTCCGAATCCGCCGACCCCGACTCGCCCGAGTCGTCGCTCGCACCGTCGGTGACGTCCTTGATCTGAGCGACGTTGCCACCCGGCGGCCCATCGTCGTCGGACGAATCGTCCCCGGAGTCATCGTCCTCGGAATCCCCATCCTCAGAATCGTCGTCGCTCGAACCCCCGTCGCCGTCGTATATCGGCAGGCCGCTCTCGTCGTACCCCAGCAGGCTCGGGTCGTCGTCAAAGTCCATGTCAAAGTCGCTATCGTCCTCGCCGTAATCGGGCATGAGGCCGTCGTCGTCCTCGTCGTCCAGCGGCATGAAGTACCCAGTTAGATGGATGGGCGCGTCGCCGACCACTGTAAACTCAGAGTACTCTTCCAGGGCGAGATCGACCGCCACGCTCTCGGTGCCCCCTTCCCTCAACGAGCACACAGCGAAAGCCTGGTCCTCGTCGCCGCTCTTGACCATCAAGACGCTCTTGGCATTCTTCTTGGCCTTGGGGTCTATGCAAGCCTGGCGAACGAGCGAAGTGCGTCGCGAGTGAGCGTCGGTCGGCGTTTGATCCGCATGCAACGATTCTGAATGCGCACCGTCGATATGTGCAAAAGCATGAGCTCGTCCGGCGACGGCACGTATGCCACCGGATCCTCCTTCGACGGATCAATCACACAGCCGTAAAACATCGTGCGTATACGGAGAATTGGATTAACAATCATCAAACCAGCTTCATCAGCTCTTCGCCCATCCGCTTGCACCCGATCTGCTCCTTCCCGTCCTGCATGATGTCCCCGGTCCGGAATCCCAAGTCCAGCACCTGGGTCACGGCCTCTTCGAGCCTGTCGGCGACCTTGGGGAGGTCGAGGCCGTACCTGCACATCATCGCCGCGCTCAGCACCATGGCCAGCGGGTTGGCCAGGTCCTGTCCGGCGATATCCGGCGCAGACCCGTGCACGGGCTCGAAGATGCCCGGGCCATCGTCGGAGATGCTCGCGCTGGGGAGCATGCCGAGGGAGCCGGTCAGCATGGAGGCCTCGTCGGAGAGGATGTCGCCAAAGATGTTTCCAGTGACGATGGTGTCGAAGCTCTTCGGGTTGCGGATGAGCTGCATGGCGGCGTTGTCGATGAACATATGCGAGAGCTCGACGTCCGAGTACTCGGAGTCGCCGAGGGCCTGCACAGTCTCCTTCCAGAGCCTGCTGACCTCGAGGACGTTGGCCTTGTCGACCGAGCAGAGCTTTCCGCCGCGCTTCCTCGCGGCCTCAAAGGCAACGCGCGCGATGCGCTGCACCTCCGACTCGCTGTAGATGTCGGTGTTGTATCCCACGCGCTCTCCGTTGCGCTCCTCGATGCCACGCGGCTCTCCGAAGTAGATGCCGCCAACGAGCTCGCGGACAATGAGGATGTCGACGCCAGCGACAATCTCGGGCTTCAGGGTGCTCGCGTCGGCGAGCTGGGGAAGAACGACGGCCGGACGGAGGTTGGCGAACGCGTTGAGGGATGCCCGCAGGCGCAGCAGGCCCTTCTCCGGCTTCATGTCGTACGGGAGGTCGTCCCACTTGTATCCTCCGATGGCGGCCAGCAGCACGGCGTCGGACGCCTTGCAAGCCGCCTCCGTCTCGGGAGGGTACGGGTTGTTGGCGGCGTCAACGGCCGCGCCGCCGATGAGGGCCTCGGTGAAGACAAACTCCTCGCCCTCCTTCGCGCCTGCGGCGTTCAGCAGGTCGATGGCCACGGCCATGATCTCGGGACCGATACCGTCCCCGGGCAAGACTGGTGGAGGAGGGTGCATGGCGAGACAAAGTGGGTGAGTGGGTGCGTCCGAGTCGGTCGAGTCCGAGTCGGTCGAGGGACGTCAATTCGTTGACGGGCCATCGCGACACCAGAGAGGGCGATCACTGCACGCGGTGATCTCATCAACAGGATCTCGTCATCAGCTACGCGATAGCAGTCATCTACTATCTGCACGGCCAATGGACGTACCAGTGACCTTGTGGGTGGCGGCACATGCGACTTGTCTCGAATTCTTCGTCCTCCGGAGCGTTGACGCCGCACGGAGCGGGGCCGTCCGGAGCGATGCCGTCGTGATCGTCATCATCATGGTGTCTACTAGGATTTATAACAATGGCAAGCTCGATCACAGTGCCAGTCAACAACAACCAGTCGTCTGTACCCACCACAGCGGCAGCCGAGCTCATTCCGGGCACGGGACGACTGGGATATTACGCCAACCCGGCGTCGACGACCCAGACGAGGAGCTCGAGGAAGCCGTCGACGGGGTCTCGGTAGGCCCCGAAGCCTTCCATCTCGCGAACGACCTTCCCGCCGTCAAAGCGGCTCGGCTTGTTGAGGTACGCCTGGACCAGCGGCCACCGCACGCTGTCCATAAACCACGAAAGCACCCGCAATAGCCACCGCGGTGCGCCGCACATGGGCCACCGGAACTTTGACGTGTAGCGCACGGTTCGACCGTTTCCGCGCGCGCACTCGATCCGCGTCCGCACGACGTCCTTGAGTCGCCCGCACACCATGCCCTGCATCCCCACAGTCTGCGCTCCTGCCGCCAGGAGATACCGCTCCCCTTGGGCGGCCCAGCCGAGCGCGGCCAAAACGTGTGCCTTGGCCACGTCCTCCAGGTGGACCAGCGAAAACTCGTAATTCGGAATGATCGGCCATACTTTCCCCCGCATCAGCAACGTGGCAAACTCGACCATCTCTGACCGCACATCTGTCGACGGCGCCCCGAGCACCAACCCGGGACACAGCGAGACCAGCCGCTCCCACGACGAAGACGGCGATCGGGCCTTACGCTCCTCGAACAACTCCCAGCACCGCCGCTCCGACCGCAGCTTCATACACGCGTACGCGTTCTTCTCTGGCGTTTCGTTGCGCACGTTCCAGTCCCGCTCCGTGTAGACGTGCTCCCGGCCCCGCTCCCATCCGTCACCTTGCACTGCCGCCATGCTCGACGTCAACACCACCGTCCGCAGCCCCATCTTCTCCACCGAACTCACCACGTTCTCGATGCCCCGTATCGCCGGGTCGATCATCGACGCGTAGGCCTCTTTCATATTCCGATACCGGAGCGTCGTCGGCGCGGCCACGTGGATGATCGCCGAGCACCCCTCACACGGCTCGTCGAACGCGTTGGGCTCATCGAGATCCGCAGAGAATAGACGCAGACGCCGCTGCGATGGGTCGAGCGACCGAAGCTGGTCGTACCGCGCGGCGCCGATGTCGCCACGGACGGTCGCATGGATCCGCGGGACGTCGGTGTGGTTGAGCAGGTACGAGACGATGGCGCCGCCGATGTACCCGCTCGCGCCAGTCACGACGACCCCCGAGCACGTCGTGGAGTCCGTCGTGGAGTCCGTCGTGGAGTTGGAGTTGGTGGCAGCCGTCCTCGCACTCGCACTCTCCGAGACCAATCGGCGTGAGCTCTCCGCGACGGCCCGTATAACCTCGACGACAACAGTGGATTGGTCGGTGGTCGGTCACCAGCTGGCTTTACAGACGTGAGCGATGTCGCGACGACGAAAATTTTTTATAGCTCGTCCTTCGCGGCCTCCCCCGCACTTCGGTTCTGCATCTCGCCGTGCACCTCGTCCGTGTACACCCGCTTCCCAGGGACCACCCCCTCGACCGGCCCCCACGCCGTTGCCGCGAACAACCTTCTGACCTCCTCCCCCTCCTTCGCCGACAGGCTCGTCGGGAAGCGGACCTGGACCGTGACCACCAGCCGCCCCTTCCGCCCGTCCGCCCCACTGCTACTGCTACTGCTATCGCTATATGCCGGCATCCCCTCCCCGTCCACCACGTACACGTCCCCTGGCCTCGTCACCCCCGTCCGCACCACGGGGACCTCGTGGCCGTCCAAATGCACGACCCGCTTCTCAAACCCGGTCAGCGCCTCCATCAACGACACCCCCAGCGTCATAAACAAGTCATCCCCCCGCCGCTCGAAGACCTCATGGTCCCGCAGCTGCAAATGGAAGACGAGGTCTCCGTGCTCCCCGTCGAGGATCGGCTCGCCCTCCTCGAAAAAGACAATCTCGGTACCGTCCCGCATCCCCGGCTCCACGTGCACCGTCAGCGTGTCCGTCTGGCGCACGAGCTTCACGTTCTCGCACTCTTCGCACTCCTGGACCTGCCGCTGCTGGAACATACCCGGCCCCACCTGCCTCGTTTCCATCCGCTGCTTGCAGTTGCACTGCCGCTTCGGGAGCTCTGGCGCCGGCCTCAGCACGTGCTTGTCTCGAGTCACCGTGAACTCCTTCCCGACATACAGGTCCTCCAGTGTGACTTCCAACCCGACGTGGACCGTCTCCCCCTTGGGCGTCTGCTCCTCCTGGAACCCGCCGCCAAACGGAAACCCGCCAAAGCCGCCGAAGAACTGGCTGAATATATCCCCCGGGTGGGCGTGACCACCCTGACCCATGTTATTCAGGCCCTCCTCTCCGAACCGATCGTAGATTTTCCGCTTCTCCGCGTCCATAAGGACCTCGTACGCGTGAGACACCTCGGCAAACTTCTCCGCGGCGGCCTTCTTCTCGTCCTCGCTGCCCTGCACCTTGTCCGGGTGCAACTTGAGCGCCAGTTTCCGATACGACCGCTTGATCGTCGCATCGTCCCTGCGACGTGCCGTGTATGTGGGCGTAAGTATAGGGTGCGTGTGGGAAGAGACGGGAGCAGGCAGGCATCAGACAAGCATCAGACAACAACGTACGCTCCAGTGTGCACGTGCAACAGGTCGTAATAGGACGGCTTGGCGACGACGAGGGTCGCCAATGCTGCCAACACCAGCAGGATGACCTTCCTGTCGCGCGTTTTGTTCGGGGCGTGAGTTTGAGATGTGATTGATCGTGGAATAAGAACGGTCAGTTGGACGGTTCGCTCCTGTCTTCGCCTTCCGATGATCCGATGGTGGGCACATATGGACGATCGACGTACCTGATCGAAGACCGCATTTGCAGATTTGCAGTTCTTGAAAATTCAGCAAGCTTGCACAGAGTCGTGGACGGATCAGTCCGTCGGTCGGTCAGTCAGTCAGTCAGTCAGTAGTCGCCGTCGACGAGCAAGAGGCCGTCGACGGCGTGGATGGTCGTCGGACAGTAGTCTTTGCTCATATCCCGCTGGACGACCCCGACCGAAGCATCGCTCCCCAGCCGCACCTCGTCGTCGTCCCCGAGGCTCACCCGCACGCACGTGCCTTCGACCATTGTATCGTAGCAACCTCCCCACGCCTTCAAGTTCTCGTAATCGACATTATACATCGGCAGCACGTGGTTGCGCACGAGCCGCTCCAGCGACACGTATTCCTTCAGCAGGCGTTCCGGAGCAATGTCGGCCCGCTCCTGGAACCTGAAGCGCGCATTGCGTATTGCGTACGTCACGGCGAGTTTGAGCATGCGCGTGAGCGTGAGTGTGAGGGCTATACGGAGAGTCGGGTCGGGGCGCGCTCGCGCGCCCCGACCCGACGGTCGAGTTCAACACGTACGTCCTCGCGATTCCCTCGTTCGTCGGCAGCAGTACGGTGGCCAAGAGCCGGATGTTTCCGAAGACAGAGTCCAGGCCCGTCTCCTCGACTGCGGTCCGGAAGATGCTAAAACGGGGGTCTGCTGTGAGGAAGTCCATGACGGAGCTGCAGCCCGTGGGGATCATCGGCGCGACGGGCGGCATCTCAGCTGGGTCGATGTGGCCAGATTCGTCGTCAGAGGTGGTCGTGGCGGTGGTGATGTCGGTGGCCGTTGCTGTGGTGGAGGGAAGGGCCGGATCGATGGGGGCGACCGGGAGGTCGGGGTCGAGGGGGGTCGCGCCGGCCGGCGCGGCGAGCAGGGAGAGCAGGGAGAGCGGGGCGAAGACGACGAAGACCGCGATTCGGGGCATTCGTTTGGTTTGTTTCCACGACATTGTCGGGTGCATGCGTTGTGAATAGACGTCGAATGACTCGAAGTATACGATTTGGTGTCGCGAGTGGGGAGCGTACCGTCTCGACGTCGTGTGTCTGGTAAGAGTTCGAGTGACACTCGAGCGAGTTCGGAACGAGTTCGGAGGAGGGCGAACCGCGTCCGAGAACGCACGCGATGGTCTCCGCGGAGGAACGAGGACGAGGACGAGAAGGGGATGGGGATGGGGATACGCAGCATCAGAGGCCGGCGGGCCGGCCAGAGCCGGTGCTCGCGTGGATGAAGCGCAACGCGCTCATCTCGGTCGACGACGAGACGGCGTACCCGGTCGACACCGTGGGTCGCATGGATCCCAGGCTCGGGAGGTACCTCGTGTCGAACAACTTTCCGACCCTGTTCAGTATCCAAAAGGCTGTGTGGGAGCTGTCGCACGGCGGGCTGCTTCCCCATCACGACATTTGTTTCTCGGCACCGACGGGGAGTGGCAAGACGCTCGCGTACGCGCTGCCGATCGTCAACGCGCTGACTTCCAGGGCGGATCGGCGGACGATCGGGTGTATTGTCGTTCTTCCGACGAGAGGTCTGGCGGTACAGGTGGCGCGGGTGTTTGAGGGCCTCTGCTCGGCGGTCGGCCTCAAGACGGTGGTCGCCTGCGGCGGCGGGGGGTCGGGGCTGGACAGCGACGCGGAGAGCGAGGCACTGAGAGGTGCGGATGTCGGTATATTCACGCCGGGTCGGTTGGTGTCGCATATCGAGAGCACGCACGGGTTTTACGACGGCAGGATCGTCACGGCAGCGTCGAAGCAACCGGTTGATCGATTTCGAGGATCGACGCCTCCGAGTCCTCCGACGTCGTCGCCCGGCGTGCCGTTTCTGGTCGTGGACGAGGCGGATAGGTTGCTCCGGCAGACGTACAGCAACTGGATCGAGAAGCTCGGGGTCCAGAACGTGCGCGTGAAGTTTGTCGTTTCGGCGACGCTCACCCGGGACCCGCTCAAGCTCGACGTGCTCGCCCTCAATGCGCCGAGGTTTGTGACGTTCGTCCAGGAGGATAACAAGTATAAGCTGCCCAAGACGCTCGCGGAGCGGAAGATCGTGGTGAACGATGCCGACAAACCCAGCGCCCTGCTGGGGCTGCTGCAGATGCACCGCGTCGGGACCGTCGTGAAGAAGACGATCGTGTTCGTGTCGTCGGTGGAGGCCGCCGGGACGCTTGCTCGGCTGCTGACGACGAGCGCCGTGCGGGACGCGCTCGGCCTGCGTGCGGAGGAGTACAGCGGCAAAATTGACAAGCGTCGGAGGGAGGAGACCATCGAGAACTTCAGACGGGGCGAGACGCGGGTGCTCGTGTGCTCCGACGCCATCACCAGAGGCATTGATATCCCCAACGTGGAGCTGGTGATCAACTACGACGCGCCGGTGTACGCCAAGACGTACGTGCACCGGGCGGGAAGGACGGCGCGGGGGCGCGGGCAGACGGGCCTCGTCGTGACGATGCTGCGCAAGGAGGACGTGCGGCATTTCAAAGACATGCTCCGGAAGGTAGAGAACAATTACATCGAGGACGTGGCGTTGGGGGAGGCTTGGGGCGCCGGGCTGAAGGAATGGCGGGCCCTCGTCGAGCGGGGCCTGACGGAAATGTCCAGGGACGGAGAGGTAGAGGAAGACTGGGAGAGGAAGAAGAAGAAGAAGAACACGGAAGGCAAGGGGGTGAAACGAAGGGCCTTTGCTTCGATGACGGCGTTGCCTGCGTTGCCCGCGTTGGCGTCCGTGGATAGATAGTTAACATGACGTGTGACGTGCACAGACGACTACTTCATTTGTTGTCGGCGGATGGCTGCCGCGTACTCGGCGTCGGCGCTGCCGCCGACGCTGACGCTGACGCCCCAGCCACCAGTCCCCCCGGCGGCGGCTCGCCGCCCGGCGCCGGCGCGCTCCGAGCTCCATTCGCTCCACTCGCCATGTCGGTTGGCCTTCAGAAACTTTGACGCGTCGAGTCCCTCCCCGGCACTCGTGTCGGCGCGGTTGCTCATTCGCGCCATCGCATAGTCGGCATCGTCCATCACGATATCCTCGACGAGCGACGTCTTGCTGTCATTGTTGTTTTTTCCCAACCTGTTCTTAACGTTGCCGTTGGCATTGTTGGCATCATTCGCGCTGTTCATGTTGTTTGCGTTGTTGGCCACGTTGTCGTGCTCGGCGGCGACGGCCTCGCACTCTGCGGTCAGCATCGCCAGCAGCCGCTGCGACGTCGGCGAGAAGAAATCGCGATGGTACCGCTCCTCGGCGCCATTGTCTTCGTGCATAATCCTGTCGAGTTCCTCCTCAAGCAGCTGCAGCGCGACGCCGATAGGCGTGGACTTCCCGCCTTCATGCTCCGCCTCCTTCATGCTCAGCTGCCGCTCGACGGCCGGCGACAGCTCCTCGACCATCATCTCCGCGTCCGCTTCCAGGCCCTCCCGGTGCGCATCAAAGTATTCGTGACGCATCGCCTCGTCGCACGTCAGTCGCCGGGAAGGATCAAACTCGAGCAACCTGGTCAGCAGATGGATGGCGACCTCGCCCGCCTGCTTGAACCTTCGCATCATCATCGGCGCCCGCCCGGGCAACGTGCGTAAATACGCCCTCCACTCTCCCATCGGCACCGCCTCAATATCCCGCCATGACGGCGTACCAATCACCTTGAACAGCGCATCCAGCTCCTTCTTGGTATTGGTGAACGCCTCTCCCGGCAGCGGCGTGATAGATGGAAAGTCCCGCACTGCGAAAAGCGGCGCGATCCGCAGCTTGGTGTTGTGCGTGGACCCGACGTACGAAATGCGGGACAGCAGCTCGCCAAAGATACACCCCAAACCCCACATGTCCACCGCGTCCGTGTACCCCCCTCTCGACAGCACCACCTCGGGCGCCCGATAGCACGGCGTGCACACCTGCCGCGTCAGCAAGTGCGACCCCGCGAGCGGGTCATTATTCATATTATTTCTGCTGCGACTGGCAGCCACCTTGTGGACGGAGGAATCAGAATACGAGTCCGCTTCCGACCCGGTATCGTCCTGCGTCTTCATGGCCCGCGTACCCATCTCGTTGTTCCCGTTGTTCCCGTTGTTCTTGCCACCGACCGAGTCCCACCTCGCGGCGGCGTCAACAAGAAGCTGATCACCCCCACCATCACCCCCACCATCACCCCCACCATCACCATCGCCGTCCTCCACCGTCAGCGCCCGACGCAGCCCCTCGCGCCCCCCCAACCCTCGCCACACGCTCGACCCAAAGTCCCCGAGCTTCACCCGCCACACCAGGCCCCCGTCCCCGTCCTCTTCCCGGAACAGAAACGCGTTCTGCGACTTGATATCCCGGTGCCAGATCCCGACCGAGTGCAAGTACCGAGTCCCCTGCAGCATATCCCACACCATGGCCCCCACCTGCGCCTCGCTCAGCTGCCCTTTCAACGAATACAAGTCCCCCCCCTCGGCATACTCGGTCGCAATATACAGATCCATGGCCGTATGCACCAGCTTCCCCCCGATCAACCGACACTGCCCCACGGTACTCGGCCGCAGGAACGCCGACCGAAGCTGCAACACGTTGGGATGCCGCACCCGCCGAAGCACCGCCAGCTCCCTCAAAACCAGCTTGGTCTGCCTGTGGTCGTCCAGCACGTTGGGCACCCGCTTCAGCGCCACCAACGGATTGACGTGGCCCTGCGCCGCGAGACGATTGTCCACGGCCAGACACACGCAGCTATACGACCCGTATCCCAGCACCCGAAGCAGCGTGTACATCGGCGTGTCGGAAGCAGACGAGGAAGCACCCGACGACGAGTCGGTCGAGTCCGTCGTCGACGACGACGACAGCCAGGGCATACTCCACTGCTGCAGGCCTGGGACGATTTTCGAACGATGAACGATGAACGATGAACGATGAACGAGTGAGCGTGACGTGACCAACCAAGACAGGCAGGTGCGTCTCGGAACGATCCACCTACCGATGCTCTGAAGCGTTGAGCCGGGTTCGGGCTCAACGAAGAAGATGTTCTTCGCCTCTCCGCTCTGACGGACACCCGTTGTGGGTGGCCGAGGGGGAAGCGCGTTCATGGTTCCCTGCAAATCCGTAACCCGGATTTGTTCGCTGGGGAAGATGGTTTCTTCGTCCCCACTCCCTCGTCAAGCAGGCCGCATGAAGCGTAGGGATGGACGTGACTGACTGGCGTTCAGGAGAATCATCGACGCGTACGGTTTGTTGTTTACACGTACACTGGGAGTTTCGCGCTACGCCCAGACGCGTTCACTCGCGCGCACTCGCGCTACGCGACCGACGCGCCTCGAATCTCCAACAACTCAACGCCGACGCTCCCGTCATACCCACCCGAGTAGCAGTACACCCTCTCTCGTCCTCGTCCTCGTCGTCCTCGTCCCCCACCACGGACCCCATCACCCCCGACGCGTCGCACGTCCACGCGCACTACCCGCACGGCGTCCCGGTGGATATCATACACCGACACGCACCGAAAGTCATTCAGCGACCAGGACCGGACCGTACAGTCAAAGCTGCCACTCACCACCAGGTCCGCCTCGGGGCACACTGCCAGCGCCAACACGGCCTCCGAGTGCCCACGCAGGACCGCCACTTCCTGCCAGCGGGCCACGTCAAACACCCGGATGGTCTTGTCCCAGGACGCCGAGATGACATACTTGCCCGGCACACTGCTCAGCGAGCGGACGTTGTCCGTGTGTCCCTTGAGGACTGCCACGCGCCGCAGCGTCTGGGCGTCCCAGATCCGCACGGTGGTGTCGTCGGAACCGGAAGCAATGACGTCAGTGTCGCCCGCGCGGCCGGTACTGACGCGCACGAGGGCGCGCACCGGCTTGGCGTGTCCCTTGAGGGTTCCCAGGCAGGCGCCCGTGTTGAGATCCCAGCACCTGACCGTGCCGTCGTAGCTGCCCGAGAACAGCCGGGAGCCGACCGCCGCCAGGGCTCGGACCGGCGCGACGTGTCCCTCCATGACTGCCACGCACTCTACTACGTTGCTGCTGTTGCTGCTGTTGTTTGTCGTCTCCGGGACATCTTCAAACGCCCAGCACCGGCAGGTCGAATCGTACGACCCGGATACCAGCCGGCCATCGTCCGCGACGATCAGGCTTCGAACCGCGTCCTTGTGTCCTTCGAGCGTCGCAACGTGCCGGTACGATACGTCGACAGCGTCGACATTGCCTCCTGCTTCCGCTCCCTCCATACGTTCCATCTCGTACACGTTGATCCTGTGGTCATACCCGCCGGTGCACAGATACCGACCCTTGACGATGGCAATACACAGCACCGGCCGCCGGTGATCGTCAAACACGTGCAAACACCGCCGCGTCTCCGCATCCCACACCCGACACGTCCCGTCTGCAGACGCCGTATAGATACGGCCCCGGTGGTGCTCGATCGCCCAGATGATCTCGTCGTGCGCCTGCTCCATCAAGCTCTGACGCGGCGGGTCGTCCTCGTTGGTTTCCCACCCACCGCCCCGAGAAGCAGGAGACTGCTGTTGTACTTGCTGTTGTAGTTGCTGTTGTAGTTGCTGTTGTAGTTGCTGTTGTAGTTGCTGTTGTAGTTGCTGTTGTAGTTGCTGCTGCGGCCGGCAAAGGCGCCCCGCCTCCCCTTCTGTCTCCCCCAGACCCCCACCCAGCCCACAACCCCCCCCCCCCCCCCTCCCC
>Ga0181584_10000968_pt1 | contig 21329 bp, 13 predicted proteins | sample 071ome_30_FD_132462 | JGI IMG/M metagenome (GOLD analysis project Ga0181584, IMG submission 132462) | Coastal salt marsh microbial communities from the Groves Creek Marsh, Skidaway Island, Georgia - 071406AT metaG (megahit assembly) | ecosystem: Environmental > Aquatic > Marine > Intertidal... | reverse complement strand
GTGATTCCTTGAGTTTTTCGCTGGCGCTTGCCTCGGCGTCGATCATTGTCGTCTTTAAGGTGCCATACTCCATGTTGTGGAATCGTCCAAAAGGTTGCCCAAAACACGTATCATACCACTAGACCACACTCCCGCCATCGGGGAGAACGGCGAATCGAACGCCGGACCTTCGCCAAAACTATCACCGGCAGGCAATAAAATTGACTTCAAAAACAACAGAAGCAGCCTGGGTGAAAGAGGGAGGAAGCCGGAAGCTGCATGTCGTCGCCCGCGCTTGATTCCATACGTCCCGTAACCAACCGCTACACACAAATATTTGTCTTTCCTTCAACTTATCCTTCCCTTCAACTCGCACACAACAACGCCTATTCAAGATGGGTTCTTTCGGACTTCCTCCGTTCGTGCGTACGTATCGAAAACTCGACGCTCGCTCTTCATTTTTCGCACACCCTGACCTGACTCCCCGCCCGTTCGCCAGTCCTCCTCCTCTCCCTCCTCGTCCACGCCCTCGCCCAGTCGCGTGTCGAGAGCGACCGCGTCCCCGTCGCGGACGACCTCTCCTCCTTCCTGTCCACCCAGGAGCAGGTCAGTCGCACGCCACAAGGCGCTGCGGTCATGTTCATCCAGGCTCTGATCCAGTACGCCAACGGAAACGACGAGTTCATGCGGGAGGCGATCTCCAAGACGGACTTGGACGACGGCTCGATCTCCGACATGGACAGGTATCGCCTCCGCCGCGTGTTTCCCTTCATGGCCCGCTCGTACGTCGACGGCACCGGGCCGTCCGACTGCTACGCCCTGCCGAACGAGGACGAGATCTCGCTCGCGTTCCGTCCACAGGACAAATACGTGGGCTCCGTCGAGAGCGGCCGCTACAAGGTATTCGTGTGGAGCGGCGACAAGGACTTGACGGCTCGACCGATGACCCTGGTGCGCGACGATGACGGTCTCTGGCGCGCCACCGAGTTTTCGTCCCAAACGCTGCCCGTCGTACGTGTTTTGTTCGTTTGTTGGTTTGTTGGTCTGTTGGTCTGTTGGTTTGTTTGTTGAGTGCTGATTGACGCCGCTGATTGACGCCGCCAGACCGCCGCTCACTCGAGTCGTTTGCTTGGGCCATAGAAAGGCTTCGTCAGGTGCCGCCTGTCAGGCGGAGGACGTGGGCGCGGCTAACGACACGAATGACGGAAGTACCTTTGTGAACACTGACGGTGTCAACCCAAATGCGCCTTCGGCGGCCTCGATGGTGGGTGCCGGGGTGGGTGCCGCCGCGATGGCCCTTTGCTGGCTCTAGGGAGGAGAGGACCACGGGGGCTGAGCGCGGAGTTTGCCGTGATGCTGCGGTGTATGTGATCGATCGAATCGATGTGGGGGTCGGCCATCACCGAGAATCGATGGAAGAGGGAGGAGTGATCAAAATTCAAACTTGTTTCCGGTGAACCTTTTACACACCAGGTTTTCCCTCTCTCTCTCTCTCTCTCTCTCTCTCGTCGAAGGAACGAGGAACCACATATAAGCTTCTCTTCGTACACCCGCTGCGGGAGCGAACGCTTGCCTTTTTCCTTTCCTCGTCCTCGTGGCGATCGTCGCTAAGGAGAGAACGCATCGCTATGACCGCCACGACCGCGTACGCGCTCCTGGTGCGTCTCGCGTCGGAACACGCCTCCCACGCCGCCAAGATCAAGTGCCTGTACGCGGCACGGTCGGCCCCCGAAGTCACGCCCCAGCAGCGCGCCTGCGCCTCCTTCGCCGCCGCGCGGCTCCTCGTCCATCACCACGCCTCGTCGGAGCGCGTGCTCGAGGAGGCCAAGTCGCTGCTGCTGAGCGCCGAGCGCGACCTCAAGTCGAGCCACGCCTCGACGTCGAGCTACCTGGCGACGCTGTCCATGCTGGGACAGGTGCACCTCCTGCTGGGCGACGACGCGTCGGCAGTCTCTGCATTTCAGCTGGGCGCCCGCGAGGCGGCCGCGGGCGCGGGCGCGGGTGCGACGATGGAACCGACGACGGAAGCGACGAGGTGGCAGGCCCACTTCCTGCTCTTCCTCGCCCGCGTCGATCCGAGCCAGAAGCGGGTTGGCGAGCACCTGCGGGCCGCCGAGGCCCTCGAGATCGACGATCCCGTCAATAAGACCGTGCTAGCGCTCTCCCAGGCGATCGTTGCGATGCAACGGAACGACACTGAGCTGGCCGACCAGCACCTGACGACCACCGCCACCGAGCTCAGCGGCGCCCTGCGGCGATCGTCGGCGGCCCAGTCGGCGTCCAAGCACTGTGTCGAGAGTCTTAGGGCGCACTACTACCTGCTGTACGCGCTCAACGCGCAGCTGAGCGGGCGGACGGCGCAGCTGGCGTCCGAGGGCTCGTACCCGGCCTTTGACGAGTTCTTCAAGGCCGTCGACCGGCTCGACAAGATGGCGGGCAACGAGGGGGTGGCAGACTTCGAGACGTTCTTCTCCCCGTTGGACGACGGCGAGCTCAAGGCGTGCGGCGACATGATGTACGAGAACGTCCTGCGGATGAGCGACTGCGGCGTGGTCCCCATGGAGACGGGCGAGCGGGCGACGACAAACGCGACGACAGCCTCGACGACAACCGGCCACAAAAAGTCTGTGCAGCAGCTGGAGTACGAGGCGATGCGGGCCCTTGCCGTGTGCGACTTCCGGCAGGCCGCCAAGACGCTCGTCGAGGCGGTCCACGCGGACAGGGCCGACACCATGCACGACGGGTCCAAGTCACTCCCGCTGCTGATCGGTGAGTACTTCCACAGCACGCGCGAGTACGACGCGGCGCTCGCCCTGCTGACCGGCCCGTTGCTCTCGGGCGACCCGCGCGCCGCCCCGCGCGCCGCCCTCGTCGAGCTCGAGCGGAACGACGTCAGCGCCGCCGCGTCGAGGATGGCAGCCCACAAAGACGCCGTCGATATGGACGCGCTCCCCACCCACGAGCGGGCGGTCGTCCAGATGGTCAATGGGCTCGTGCTCCTCCGCCAGGACGACACGACCGGCGCACGCCTGCTCCTCACCAAGGCCCTCAAGCAGGCGCACGGCATGGTGGGCAGCGGCCAGTTCGTCGGCCAGATTCTCAACTGTCTGGCTCCCGTCCAGCAGCTGCGCCATGACCACTCGGGCGCCCTGCAGATGCTCGAGTCGGCGGCGACCCTGCTCAAGTCGGCCAAGGACGTCTTGTCCCTGGTCACGACCCTCGTCTGCATGGAGAAGCTCTACCTGGCCATGAAGCAGCACGACAAGGCGGCGTCCTGCAGGCAGTACCTGGAGAAGAAGAACGCCGAGCTGACCAAGCGTCTGCAGCTCGTGCATTCCACCGGCGAACACAAAGAGCTCGTCTACTCGTTCTCGATGCAGTCGTAATACCATCGCATCACCCACGTTTACGTTCTGTTGTTCGGGCTGGCCGTCGCTCGCCGCCCTCCCTCCACTGGACAACGACGACGCACCGAGCACCGAGCATGAACGTGCTGAATGCTGCAGCGATTCCGTCTCGGGGCCTCGCTCGCTCGACCAGGACGACCATTCGGACCATGGCCGCGCCTCCACAGGCCAACACGTACATTAGGGAGCACCTGTTGGGCCTGGCGCCGTACACGCCTATCGAGCCCTTCGAAATCCTCTCGGCAAGACTCGGTCGCCGGCCCGAAGACATCATCAAACTCGACGCCAACGAAAACCCGTACGGCCCGCCGCCCGAGGTCCTGCAGGCGCTGGGATCGATGAAGTTCCCGAATATCTACCCGGACCCCGAGTCCAGGACGTTGCGGAGCGCCCTGAGCGAGTGGACGAACGTTCCGATCGAGCACCTGCTCGTCGGGTGCGGTGCGGACGAGCTCATCGACCTGCTGATGCGCTGCGTCCTGGAGCCGGGAGACACCATCGTCGACTGCCCGCCGACCTTCACCATGTACAAGTTCGACGCGGCCGTGAACGCGGCGGGCGTGGTCACGGTGCCGCGGCTCGACGGCTTCAAGCTCGACGTCCCGGCCATCAAGCGGGCGGTCGAGGAATGCCGGCCTAAGATCGTCTTCTTGACGTCGCCCAACAACCCGGACGGCGGTATGATCAGCGAGCCGGAGCTGCTGGAGCTCCTGGACCTGCCGGTGCTGGTGGTCCTCGACGAGGCCTACATCGAGTTTTCCGAGGAAGCGTCGAGGATGAACTGGGTGCAGACCAGGGATAACCTCGTGGTCCTCCGCACGTTTAGCAAGTGTGCTGCGCTCGCCGGCCTGCGGGTCGGCTACGGCGCCTTCCCGCTCAACATGATTGAGTATCTCTGGCGAGCAAAGCAGCCTTATAACGTGAGTGTCGCGGCGGAGGTCGCCGCCGTCGCCGCCCTGTCGAACGTGGAGTACATCAACACGGTGCGAGACGCCCTCGTCAGCGAGCGGGAGGTCCTTTTCGCCGCCCTCCGGGACCAGGTGGCGTACCTCGAGCCGTACCCGAGCTCGTCCAACTTTGTCCTCTGCAAGGTGCTGGGGCGGTCGGCGGCCGAGCTGCGACAGGATCTCGCGCAGCGCGCCGGCGTGATGATCAGGCACTACGCGACGAAGGAGCTGGACGACTACGTGCGCATCAGCGTCGGGACGCCGGAGCAGACTCAGCGGTTGCTCGAGGCATTGCTGGACTAAGACGGTACCGTGCAATCCCTATCGTTCGTTCGAGTGGAACGGTCAGCCGCGCCCTGGCTCGACGGCAGAAAAATCGAAAGTTTTTCGCGTGGGACTGACACGAATCGTCGCTCCCGCATATAGTCCGGGCGTATACCGTCTCAGCGCACCCACCGACGGGCGGAACGCGCTCGCCGTGCCGGCCTTTTTGAATTCTCGTTAACGAACTAGAAGGAAGAATCTCCGTTGTTCCCTCGCAAATTCGTCGCACCGCGCTGCGCCAGGCACGACGATCCGATGAGCAATAAACACATCAAGAAGGTGACGAAGAGTGCGTCGTGGTTCTCGCCCTGGTCGAGGTGCAACAGGAAGGTCGGGGAGGATCGTTCCAGACAGCACCTCGCTCCAGACTCCAGACGCTCGCGCGCTCACCCTCGCTCACCCTCACGCTCGCGTATCTCCGCAGACTATGAGATCATAGAGGTCAACGGGTTCCAGATCAAGCGGAAAAAGAAACCCAAGACGGACGAGGGTCCCGCGACGTACGCGACGCCCCCCGTCGTCAAGCTCAACAGACACGCGCAAGCGACGCCGCAGCGGACGCCAAACGTGGAGGAGTACGAAATCTCTGCCGAGCTCTATAACCGTCTGACGGAAGCGCTTCATGACGACCTGAACGAGAACTCGCGGCTGCTGGCCGTGTGCTCGAGCGTGTGCGCTGCCGAGCTCGACGAGGTAAACAAGAATGGAGACGAGCGCGTGTCGGGCGCTTTGGAGGCGGTCTTCGGCAACTTCATGGACGGCATCGCGGCTGCGCTGGACGACGAGTCGATACAGATGGCGCCCGTCCCAGACGAGTTGGAGGGCGGCGAAGATTTCAAGGTTGACGTCGCGTCGAGGAAGTTGGGTCTCCAGCGGAGACTGGACGTGCTAAAGAAGGAGGAGGAGGAGTGGCGCGAGCTGTTGGCGAAGGTGGACGCGATCGACCTCTCGATCAGCGGACTCGGGGCAGAGGCGGCGGCGACGTCCGGGCGCGTGGACGAGTCGCTCGCTCCGGACGAGATTCGCGGGCTGCAGCGGCTGCATGAGTCCATGCAGAAGAAGGTCACGACACAGGTCGAGGGCGTCTCGATGGTCATCGGGAACATCGAGCAGGTGTTGGAGCGGGCGGGCGAGCGGGCGGCAGACGCGCAGAAGAACCTGCACGCCCGGCGGTACAGGGCGTACAACGAGGTGGGCGAGGATGCAAAGACGCTCATCAAGGCCATCGTCCGGAAATGAGGACGACGTGAGGAGATTCACACTGACTGCTTAACTGACTGCTGCAAGCCGGCTTTCATTTCGTTTCGTTTGGGCTTGTGGCGCCGATCCGCGACCGGATTTCGCATCGAGTCGTGTACAGTTGCGCGATGCCGCTTCCTTATTAGGGCTTCCGTCGTCGTGGTATCGAGGACGATGCAAATCAAGCAGGCGAAGAAGCTTCTCCGCCTGACGTTGGCTCGCTCCGTCGGAGCTCAATACTTGGGTATTAACCCACCGAGCTTGCAGGGCGTCGGAGCGATCGTGGTAGGCGAAGGCAGGCGGGAGCTTTCCGTGCCTGCCGCGTGGTTCGGCACGTCTGCGCCGTCTGCGAATACTCCCGCGTGCTCGGCGACCGCCAATGCGAACGCCGACGCCGACGCCGACGCCGACGCCGACACCATCTCCGCCGAGGAGGCCGAGGCTCGCTTCAAGGCCTTCCATGCGCGGAACGAGAACAATCCGTATTTTCTGGGACCAGGGCGCTTTGTGCTCGCGGGCGAGGATCGTCGGTGGTCGCTCGTGCGCATCCCGTTTTTTGTGTTTACGGGTGGCACCTTTGGGTACCGATATCGAGATCGGCAGAAGAGTGGTTCTCGATGGTCCGAGGAGCAGCGGGTGACGTTCGACGGACGTGACGCGGCGATGCAGACGTGCGGTACGTTCCAGTATCGTCACGACTTTGTGGAAATGCTCAAGGGCGATCGCGTGCTCGCTGCCCTGGACGGAAAAGAGGACGGGGACGAGGACGGGGGCAGCGCCGGTGACGTCGAGGTGACGCGCGGCTTGGCGTGGGACTTTGCCGTGCGCAACGTCGAGCGAGCGCTCCGAGACCGGCTGCGGGAACGCCACGGTGACGGCGTCCGGGTGCGTGTCACGACGGGGACGCCGCACGGATCGAAGCGGGTGCTCGTTCCTGCGCATGTCGTCGAGTACACGTACGCCGAAAAGGTCGACGTCCACAACGAGCGCTCGAAGGACCGCTTTTATGCCATCGTCAGTGCCGACGGCCGGGAGGTGGCCAGCGAACGGCACGTTTCGGTGCGACGAGCGGCCGTGGCAGGCGGCAGCGCCGCCGTCGTCGCCATGGGTCTGGCCTCTGTCGTCGGATACGAGAGCGTGCTCGGCTGGTCGGCATTCGACTATGGTTTCATCGGCACCGGATCTGCGGCGGCAGCGGCCCTGTCGGCCCAGGTCGTGCGTTCCCCACAGCGACGGCGACGGGCGATCGACGAGGCCATGAATGACGACGGCGGCGACGACGACGACGGCGACGAAACCAACGACTTTGCAGACGCAGGAGACGAAGACGACGAGTCCGCCGTGTTGGAACGACAGTACAAGAGCGAGTGGGCGCGGTGGGAGGACGGCAGTGTCGGCTTTGACGTCGAGCCGGAGAAGCGAAAGAGGTGGGCCGAGTCGATCTGGAGCGAGCACCGCCGGCGGAAGAAAGCCCTGCGGCGGGTGCTCGAAGAGCGTGCCGAGGCCAAGCTTCGGGAGGCGGAAAACGAACGACGTCGAGCGCGTCTCGGGGACTCGGGATCGCCCCGGAGCCGTCTCAGAGCCGTGGCGAGGGACAGGGACTGGTTGGGGCATTACGCGGCACTTGAATTGGATGTTCGGGACGAGCTGCCTACCAGGGCGGAGATCAAGCGAGCGTTCCTGCGGCGCGTGAGAACGCTCCACCCGGACAGGCACCACGTCCGACGGCGGCGGGCAGGTGCCACAAAGGGGCAGGCAGAGGAGAAGACTGACCCGAGATGGCTGGCTGCGCTCGAGGCGTACGAGTTTCTGAAAGATGACGAGCGGCGCGCTCGGTACGACCGCGGAGAACGAAGCGCGTAGCGTGAGTGAGTGAGAGAGCCAGGGCTTACGAGCCGGCCGAGGTTCATGCCGGCGCGCAGCGCGGAACAGGCGGCGATTTAGAGCCCGACAACAGAGCGCACGAAACGACTCACATTTCGACCAAACTCAAACCATGACCATGTTAAGTTCATCAGACCAGTATTCAGAGATTTGACGGGCGTCCCCTCGGCCAAACGTGCGATAGGCCGACATCGATCGCGGCGATCTCGCCGGTGCGCGTGGCGCTCTGGACGTCCCCGACGATCGCAATTTTGCCTCGTCAGGCCTTGACATCACGATAATCGCCGTAGACAGCGATCTCGATCCCCTGACGATCCCCGATGGAGCGATCTTTGCAGAGCCCTTCGATCGTCCACCGGACGGCGCTCGTTCGCGCGTCGCACAGACGAGTTCCACTCGAACGGAAGCACATATAGAGTCTTCATACGTATTACATTCATCGATTGCGCCCATAGAAACAGGCAAGTCGCGAGGCGGCCGCGACGTGGTAGCGATCTTCGGCCCCGCGATCGGTCGTCGGGCCTCTGTGTTCGGCTTGAAGCAATTCTGCTAGTTGTTTCTTTCACACATATGATCTGGAAGGGTACCTATTATTCCTATTCTACCGCAGAATCCTCGATCAAATCCCTTCACGAGCCGCAAAATGAGATCGCGATCCGGTCACGTGGGTCGCGATCCCAACGGGCGCCGTCCGCAGAAGGATCGCCCTCTTCACGGCGTACATAGATCATACGTACAAATGAGGAACAGATGTCGATCGTACGCTGCTCTGCACGCGGTACCTGGCCTTCGAACGGGGTCCCTTGCGTAGATCGATCGTGCGCTTGACCGGCCCGATGTACCGAGTTTCAGTGTCCAGCGTCAGCCTCGCGGTATACTGGCTGTATAAAAATACCATACGGAACCATCGCGACTGTTGGCTCATTCACGCGCGCCCGACCACACCGCTCACGATCGATCGAAATCAGGAGGCCGGCCTCGCCGGTCGTCAACGCCGGGCATGGTCGCCAGGACACGATCGCGATATGAAGTGATGATCTAGAGACTGTGCGAGAAACGGCGATCTTCTTCGCGGCGTCGTCGAGCGTCGGCCGCCCGCCTCGAGAAATCGGGGCCATCGTCGATCGTGCATGTGTGGTGACGATTCTGGAGGTTTCTTCCAGTCGTATTGTACTGAGTTACATATTTGGAGAGATTTATGGAGTTAAAGGAGGCGAAATGGCGTTGGGTCGGCGTGTCGGTCGATGCGGGTGTGCAGCCTCGATCCGCCCGACGTCGTGCTCGCCGCTCGCTGCTCGCGCCCTGCCGAGTCCACCCACCAAACAGCGAGTTATACGCACGGCGGTGCACAGCATACAAGACCGCCGCCTTGACGTGACTGGTGAATGCCTCGCTGGTAGCCGTCGACGATGGGCTTGATCGCGATCAATCGCGAGCGATACCGGAATCGATTCCGGAATCGATAGGACGTGTATCCCTCCAGTCTCGTCATTCTCACCTAGGCCGCTGGCGGCTTGTTGTGCTCCCGCAGCCAGTCGGTCGTCTCTGCCAGCGTGTGCAGAATCGATTCTGACGATACGTTTGACGATGAGAACCCGAGTGAGTGAGGGCGGGTACAGGTCGTCGCAGTCAGCCGTACCTCTCGCAGAATATCCGTGTGATTCGTACGGCAGAATAACCTGGCGAACAAACGAAGCGCGTAACGTGAGTGAGAGAGTGAGTGCGCGCGTCCGCACGGCGGTCGAGTTCAATACTCACGAGTCGTGTCGTCACGCCGTGCCCCTTCAGTGCAGCAAAAAACCGTTCGGACTGCAGAGGGAACGTGCCAGCGTTGTTGTCGGCCTCGCCGTGGATCAGGAGAACGGGCCTCGTCACCTTGTTGACGTGCATGAACGGAGCCATCCGACTGTATGTTTCTGGGCTCTGCCAGATGGTCCGTTCTTCAGACTGGAACCCGAACGGCGTCAAGGTTCGGTTGTAGGCGCCCGACCGGGCGACAGCGCAAGTGAAAAGTTCGGGGGCGTGGCACATCAATCCAGCCGCCATGAACGCGCCGTACGAATGCCCACCGACCGCAACACGTGTGGTATCCACGTATCCGGTTTCGGCGAGGGCGGCCACCGCAGCCTCTGCGCTCATCACCAGCTGATCCACGTAGGTATCGTTCGGCTCGTCATCCCCTTCGCCAAAGATGGGCATGCTCGGACCGTCAAACACGCAGTACCCCTCGGTCAGCATCATCAGCGGCGACGTCGCCCCGATCGACACGAACTGATGGGGGCTCTTCCGCAGCTGCCCCGCACTGTCCTTCGTCTTGAACTCCCTCGGGTACGCCCAAAGCAAGCACGGCAGTTTTTCCCCGGACGTCTTGTCGAACCCGGGTGGCGTGTACAGCGTGCCGTTCAGCTTCACGCCGTCCTTCCGCTCGTACTGCAAGATCTCCTTCTTCATTCCGACCAGGCCGGGGTAGGGGTGGTCGAAGTCCGAGATCTGGACGTCCTTGTCGAGCTCGCCGTCCTTGGTGAAGGTGGCGATGCTGAACTGAGCGGGCTCGTCCTCAGTCTCGCGCCTGGCCAACATTTCGAGGTCCTCGAGCTTGATCACGCCGGGAACGGTGTCGCTGAGTATGGTCGACATCGACTCGAACTGCGGCGGCGAGCTCCTCCAGAGCCGGCGCTTCTCGCCCGAGTCCAGGTCGAGCAGATCGAGGAATGGCTTGCTTCCTTCCGGGCAAGCGCCCGCCCCGCTGAGCAGGATCTGCCGCTTCTTGTCGACTTCGGCGAGAATATAGCTGCCGTTCTCGTCTCTCCGGAGAACGGGTGATCCAGGGTCGTTGTACGAGTCCTCGTAGTTGAGGTCAAAGAGGAGCTTCTTGTCGGCGACGCCGTTCCCGGGGGCAATGACCCACGTCTTACTCGTTCTCGTCTTCCACTCGGATTCGTACATCAGCGCCAGGGAATCATCGCACCAAAGGACGCCGCTGTACCGCATGTCGGTCTGACCGAGGATGGTCGGGGCCGTCCCGGCCGCCTCGGAGGCGTCGAGGCCGTACAAGACGTCTCTCGGAGAAACGTCCACGCTCGGATCGCCGCCGTCCTGGCACTCGACCCAAGTCACCTCGTGCGGCTTGTCGTCGCGCCATCCCACGCTCCTAGGGCCCTCGCGACAGGAATCAAAGGCCAGCGGGATGTCCCTGGCGAGGGGGAGGTCGGCGAGCCGCTTGACAAAGTTGCCGTCCTTGTCCCACAGCTCTACGACCTTGGGGAACCGACCGCAAGGCAGCGAGTAGCTCCACGGCTTCTGCAGCCACGCCACCATGACGTACTCGCCCGACGGCGACGTCGAGCACGCCGTGTACACCTTGCCGTTCCCTTCGCCGAGCGGGCTGACCGTCCCCGACGCCACGTCCACCTTGACCAGCGTCGACGTGCAGAAATGCTCGAACAGCGCCTCGTCGTGGGCATCCTTCAGCAGGTCTTGGTACGTGCGCGACTGGGATTTGCCCTGGCTCGACTCGACCCGCGGTCCGAAGGACTTGGCGCCGTCGAGCGGCGACGGACCGTTCCTGACGGGTTCTGGGATGGTCGCGACAATCAACGAGTCGTTGCCGAGCCAAGTGTACGACACGAAGACGCTGTTGAGGTCGCCCACCAGCTTTCGAGCGTGGCACTCCTCCACCGACGCGACCCACAGCTCGGCGGGGGGCGGCGACTCGTCCGGACGATCGGGAAGCTTCCTGACGGTGAAGGCAATCTGCCTTCCGTCCGTCGACCACGAGACGTCGCGGATGCCGTGGCCCGGAGGGATCCCCGAAACCGACTTGACGTGCTCGGCCCCTTCGGGAAACGGGAGCTTGAGATCGTCGACCGTCCGGTCCCCGAACGCCAGCGACAAGTAGTGCGATTGCTTCGACCGACAGAACCCGCTCGGGTCGATCCGGACGCCCGCCAGCTTCAGCTCCGGCCTTGAGTATTCCAGTATGGTGGGATGGGCAGCCGGTCGCCTCATCTCGAGCACCTTGTTCCTGAGCGGCGAGAACGAGTAGAGCGGCTCGCGCGGCTGGTCCACGATGTCCGTCATCGGCGCGGGGGGCGTTTTGTAGCCCACCAAGAGCCCTGGCGAGGCGGGTGGGGCGGTGGCACCACCACCGTTGGCACCACTCGTTGCTCGAGCAGTCATCCGCCGCGCCGATCGGGACAGACTGAACGGGTTATACGCAACTCTGGACGTGATGCGCCCGATCACTACACTGGTCGATGAACTCCTACACACACTACACGAGGCGAGCGACATCGGTGCGTTTTCGAGCCTGTTTTGCTAGTGGCCACGCATGAATGTGGCCAGACTTTTCCTATCTATGATGATGTATGCATCGTGCGCAAAAACGTCGGCGACGGTGGCCAAGCCGCTCGTTCAACGTGCGAGGAGGGGGAGGACGAGCGTGAACGTCAGAGCCTCGTCGTCGTCGACCACGAGCTCGGAAGGGAGCGTGAACAAGCGCGAGTTCCTGTCAGCCCTGGTGCTCTCGGCCGCTGCTGCTGCGCTCCCGGCCGCACCCGCCTCGGCAAAGCAGGCAACGCGTACCGCTGGCGACTTTTGCCCGCCGTCGTCCAGCAACGATGGATACGTTCGGTATACGCCGGATGCCCGCGCAACCCCGTCGATCCGGGCCGGGGTCATCACGGGGAATTACTATAACTTCGACCTCCCCGCGAACTGGTCGGAGGGGACGATCCTCAATATTCTCTCCGGAAACTTCTGTATGCCCAAGTGCGACGAGCCTTGGGTGGAGACCATCTGGGAGTCCAAGGCCGACGGGTTCTGCCAGCTGGTCGTTTCCCCGGTGTATAGGCTCGTCTCGAAGGCGAACGCCACCGTTCGTGACCTTGGAACGCCCGAAGGAGTCATCGAGAGCCTCGGCGCGTTCGTCACGGGCAACTACCTGGACTCGTCGGACGATGCCGAGAAGATCACCATCGAAAAGTTCTCCGACGGCCGGGAATACTACGTCTACGAAATCAACGCGCCTTACGCCAAAGTCGGGGGTCGCTTCGGCGCCGCTGTCACCGTTAAGGACGACCTGGTCTACCTCTTCGTGGTCGGAGCGACGGAGAAACAATGGAGTGCCGGGAAGGACGCGCTCATGGACAAGACGCTGAGGAGCTTCAAGGCTTGATGACGGTTGGCGGGAATTGAGGCGGGAACGAAGAGATGGCGACCGTTGAATTTCAATTTTGCACTATAACAACGCTGGAAGAAGAGAAGAAAGGAGGGATAGTAACTGACTACATGGTCATGCCCGCCGGCATGCCACCGGCCATGCCACCCGGCGCTTTGGCCTTGTTCTCGGGCTTCTCGGTCATGACGGCCTGGGTCGTCAGCATGATTCCAGCGATGGAGGCGGCGTTGGACAGTCCGCTGCGAGTCACCTTGGTCGGGTCGAGGACACCCGACTCGATCAGGTTCTCGACCCGGTCGTACATTGCGTTGTAACCAACCTCGAACGGCTGGCCCAGGACCTTCTGGACGATGACCTCGCCCTCGACTCCGGAGTTCTCGGCGATCCGGCGGCAGGGAGCGCGGAGCGCTTTCATGACGATGTCGGCGCCGAGGATCTCCTCGGGGTGCGTCAGCGTCTCCTTGAACGCGGGGACGAACTCGGAGAGGTGCAGCAGGGCCGTGCCGCCTCCCGGCACGATGCCCTCCTCGACGGCTGCAAACGTGGCGTTCTTGGCGTCCTCAATCCTCAGCTTGCGGTCCTCCAGCTCTGTCTCGGTGGCGGCACCGACCTTGATGACGGCGACACCTCCCGCGAGCTTGGCGATACGCTCAGACAGCTTCTCCGTGTCGTAGACGCTGTCGGTCTCGGCCAGCTCCTTCTTGATCTGTTTGATACGGGCCGAGATCTCGTCCTTGTTGGCGGCGTCCGCGATGAGCGTGCACGTGGTGTTGGCCACCGTCGCCTTCCTCGCCGTTCCCAGCATGTCGAGGGACGTCTCCTCCACCTTCATTCCGAGGTCCTTGGCGATGAACTCCGCGCCCGTCACGATCGCGATATCCTGCAACAGGCTCTTGCGACGCTCGCCAAACCCGGGTGCCTTGATCGCACACACCGACACGATTCCCCTGAGCTTGTTCACCACCAGCGTGGCCAGAGCCTCTCCAGAAACGTCCTCGGCGATGATAAGGAGCGGCTTGTTGGCCCTCGTCACCTGCTCCAGGACCGGCACCAGGTCCTTGACCTGCTCGATCTTCTGGTCGGTGATGAGCACCAGGCAGTTCTCGAACTCCGTCAGCAGCCTCTCGTTGTTGGTGACAAACTGCGGGCTAATGTACCCCCTATCGATCTCCATACCCTCCTGGACGTCCACGGTCGTGTCCAGCCCCTGCCCGCTCTCGATCGCCAGCACGCCGTCCGCGCCGACCTTGTCGAGCGCATCGGCGATCATCCGTCCGATCTCATCATCGTTTCCGGCAGAAATAGAAGCAACGGCCAGAATATCGTTGCTTCCCTTGACCGGCCTCGAGTTCTCGAGTAGCTTGTCCATCAAGAAGGCCGTCGTCTTGTCAATCCCCTTCTTGATCGAGATGGGGTTCGCCCCGGACGTCACGGCCTGCAGGCCAAAGTGGATCATCTCCCTCGCTAGCACGGTCGCCGTCGTGGTACCATCTCCGGCCGCATCGTTCGTGCGACCAGCCACCTCCTTGATGAGCTGCGCCCCAGCATTCTCGACCGGGTCCTCCAGCTCGATCGCACGCGCGATCGACACACCATCGTTGATCACCTGCGGAACACCGTAGTCCTGCTCGAGCACCACGTTACGTCCACGGGGACCCAGTGTGATGGCCACGGCGTCGGCGACCTTGTTGATACCCTTCTGCATCTTGCGCCTGGAATCGTTGTCAAAGACGATATCCTTCGCGTCCGCGCGCACGACCTAGACATGAGTAATGACGAGCAGAGCGGTATGTCAGAGGCGCGGTTGCGGATGCGAGGCACGAGAGCGTGCACTGCCGTTCATGAGCGTGCGAAACTTCCATGAATCGGCCCGACGTACCAGACCGCCCCTCCTGGACGGCTTGACCGACAGCGGAGAACGGAAAACCTGCAATGTGTGTTGATCAGCGTGAGAGACGGCGCATCGAGAGGACCCAGGAGCGCGACGGGACGTAGGAGATTTTTTCCGCATGGCCAAGCGCCTTGGCTGCGGCGTAGCGAGACTGCCGGACGTACAGATTGAGCAGCCATTCCGAGTGTTTACGTCAAGATATGAATGTAACTGCGCGCATTGGGCGTCGTGGAGTCGAGCGTCGTCGTGCGAGGCTGGGTGCGAGGCTGGGAGCTGAGCCTCTGGAAGGCCTCGATCTCGTCGCCGCTGTTGCAGACCCGTCTTCGCATCCCCCGCCCCCGGCGCTCGCTCCCAGGCCCCGAGCCGTGCCGTCAGAGGACCTCGGCGCGAGGAGGTCGGGCGGCGCTTCGTTGCAGCGTCCCCCCGCTCGTGGCCGACCACCAGCGTGGTCGTCCCCTCCCGAGGAGGCCAAATCCTCCTCATCTAGATGCGCTTTTCGTTCGATTCAATTTATTCTCGCTGGTAACAGCCGTCATCATACATTTTACATTTTACGATGATTTCTGCAAAGACGACTGTGCAGACGTGCGCGCCGAGCTCGGCGAGCAGGTTGGCCGTGGCGAGCCGGCCCGCCATGGCCATCCCCCACCGCGCCTCGAGCGCTCCCCTCTCCAGTTCTAGGAACCTGACGGTGAGGTCTGCCGTGGCCACGTCCGCAGGGAAGAAGGCTCCGGAGCTGCCGCCGATCGTGTCGCCGTCGTCGGGCACCCCGAACTGGTACGCGTGCTGCGCGAGCGCCGAATTTTTCTTCAACGACGTTCAGAACGAGGCGCTTGCGGAGCAGCTGAGGGAACTGGCGAGGTACTATGAGGAGCAGAACAGGGAGATTGACTTTTTCTTCGTGTGCGAGCCGGCGTGGCTTGACAAGTTCCCGGAGGCGAAGAGGGTAGGCAAGCCGGCGGTGGCGCTGGTGAGCACGGACAAGACGTGGATCACGTTCATGAAGCTGAGGTTGGACAGGGTGCTCAAGTTGGACCTGGGTGAGATGAGCATGGACGAGGCGACGAAGAACGGCGGGGAGATTCCGGACTTTGGGGACATGAAGTGGGTATTGAACTCGACCGACGACTCGCGCTCATCGCTCATCGCTCATCGCGCGCCCAGACTCGACGCTCACTCGCGCTACGCGCTTCGCTTGTTCGCCAGGTGGCGTGCTCCCTACACACCGTATTCCAAGGGCTGGTGGAACGTGTTCATGAGGAAGTAGGCGTAGGCAGACGAGGAAGTTTCCCTCGGCGTCGACGACGGGGAGCTTGCCGGACTGTGCGACTTCAGCTTCTCCAGCGCGGCCGCCTTGACGTCCGAGGAAGGGTATGGTGGGAACGAACAATCTATATCACAATGTTATACGGTAAACGACGAGGTTATAAACGACCATCACCATCCAGCACGACGGAGAGCTTGTCGGCCCAGCACCCGATCCAGGCCTGGTCGAGGATGGTGAAGCTCCTCTGGGTCGCACTACCGAGAATGACGACGCCGTCCGGGTGCATGGGTTGGACGTGGACGGCTTGCGTGTCGTACGGGAGGTACTCGAAGAACTCGAAGCGGCCGGGGAAGAGCGCGAGGTTGGCTAGGGAGCGGGACGTGTTGGTGGCCTGGCATTCCTGGAGGAGTTTCCCGGGCCTGAGATCTCTCAAGAGGTCTTCTCGGAGGTCTCGCCGCTTGAATCCAAAGTGGGAAACGCACCGTCCCTTCCAGAACACGACCATCATGTCCGTCTTGGTCGCGCTGCTGGCTGCGTCCCAAAAGGCCCGGACCTCCCGTCCGACCCCTTCACCGACGCCGTCGCGGACGTACTCGACGGCCTCCCCGCCGACCTCGAGGTCGACGACCTTCGGGGCTTTGGGCTTGACGGAGAGCCACTGGAGGCCCGTTAGACCAAGGACGGCGGCGACAAAGATGGTCGCCACGTCGGCGCGAGACTGGGCCGAGCTCGCGACCAACGTCGGGGTGGCCCCGTCCACCAGTCTGTTGCCGATGACGGCTGTGATGCCGAGGAAGGACGATGCGAGCGGCAGCAGGCGCAGGCGCTCGGCCTGCTCCTCGTCAAGGGCACGGACGCGCGCGACGAGTCTTCGTCTGTTGGGTGGGTGATTCCTGCCTCCTCGAAGGCCGCCCGGACGCGCCGCTGGGCGCGCTGCTTGGCGCGTCGCCATCAGAGGCTCGGTGCGATCTCGACGACGGTCGGCTGCCGCTGATGGACGCGAGGTAGCGTGCGTATTCGAAACGAAATCGAAGGAAATGCGTGCGTTGCGACCCACAAACCTCAATGCCGGGCTCGCCCGCACACCGATCCTCCACCCGCTGCCATCATCGGCGGCATCCAGGACACGGGCGATCGTCGCGAGCACCAGCGGCCGACCGGACGACGACGAAGCAACAGCCTCGGTCGCCCCCGTGCGCCTGCAGCGATTCTCGAGGGACCAGGCGGTCGACAGCAACGTGCTCCGGGCAGCGTCCTACTTGCGAGCGTACTCGTTCGGGACGTACCCGGAGGACAGGAGCGAGTACGCGAAGCGGGCGCACCTGTTGATCTGCGCGACGGATGCACTCGAACAGATGGAGGCCGGCCTCGGGGTGGCGTCTGGCGCCGACGAGCGCGAGCGCGAGCGCGAGGAACCGAACGCGTTCAACAACAGCAGCAACTTGGCCTTCTTTCCAGTGGTCGCGACGCTGACGCGGGGCGAGATCGGCTCGGCCGTTCACGAAGTGGAGTCGGTCATCGCCGGGGGCGTGCACGTGCACGTCCCAAACGTCGACCCCGGGTTGACTGCCTACGTCTGCGGGACGCTGGACGTGACGATCGGGAACAAATTGCCCAGCGAAGAGCTGGTGGGGCGGCAGGGGACGCAGGAAGACCGGGCGTACCTGAGCAACGTCTGCGTGTTGGCGCCGTTGCGGAAGCGGGGGATCGCACAGACGATCATCGAGGGTGCGTGCGCGTACGCCGGGGAGATGGGCGTGCGGAACATGTATGTTCACGTGGTCGAGGAGAACGTGCCGGCCCGGAAACTCTACGAGGAGAAGTGCGGGTTCGAGGTGGAGGCCGTGGAGTCGGCCAACGAGGCCCGGCTCCTGAACCGGGCGCGCCGGCTGCTGTTGTACCGACCGTTGTCGTAACGTAACATATTACTCGTACGTACGTACCACTATCCAAAATCGCCGCCGCCAAACGTGGCCACATCCGAAGATGCCTTGCCCTTGCCCTTGTTCCACTCCAGGACGCTCCACCGCGTCGTCCGATCGTCCCTCCGCAACACGCACACGTGTCCATTCTCGACCCTTGGCCATTTGCGGTTCGGTCCTGCCCACCTGCCAACGGATTGCATGAACGCGCCGTGCGTGACACAGACAGCAATCCTCTCGTTCCTCCCGCTCTGAGCATTCCGAGCCTCGGCGGCACAGATTGCTTCCAGCGCCCGGCGAGACCGCTGCATGAGCGCGTCAGTCGTTTCGATTCCGTCCTCCTCGGCTCCCGCTTTGAGCCGCTTTGCCACGTCGCGGTCGAGGACGAGTCCCGCCAACGCGCCAAGGCAGCGCTCCCTCAGCAGGTCGTCCCGAACGACTCGATCTGCATGCGCGTCGACGCCCATGCAGTCGAGGGTCTCCAGGCAGCGCTTCAACGGCGACGTGTAGAACGTGGCGCTGTTGACGGCGTCGTCCCAGCTCCAGTCACCCCAGTCAAAGGTCAGGGGGATCTCGGCGGCCTGCTCGCGGCCGAGAGTGGTCAACTGGACCCCCGGCGCATCTGTGTCGCTCTGCAAGCGGTGCTCGAGGTTCCACTGCGTCTGACCGTGCCTCGCGAGTACCACGATCATCGTTCCGCGGGCATGATGCGAGGAGAGATATCGAAATTGATCTGGCGGCTTCGTTCTTCGAGAAAGTTCTTCTTGGCGGTTCCCATGTGCCCTGCGGCGCCTCGCCACCGACGTCGATGTCGCCTCCGCCACCGAGCAGTGTTAATATTTACGTGTTCAGACCACCAGATTCAGCGCGAGAACGTCCTCATCTCGTGTTCGAGTTCGTTTGATCTTCTTCTTCGATTCGATTCTTTAGGAAGATGTCTGTGGCCGGAATCGACGTGGGGAACGCCTCGTCGTGCATTGCACTGGCGCGCAAGGGAGGCGTCGACGTGCTGTTGAATCGCGAGTCGTCTCGGGAGACGCCGGCCGTCGTCTCGTTCACGGAGAAGCAGCGTATGATCGGCACGGCCGGGGCGGGTGGCCTGGCGACCAACCCGAAGAACACCGTGAGCGAGATCAAGCGGCTGATGGGGAAGCAGTTTGACGATCCGGTCGTGCAGGCGGACATGCCGCTCTATCCGTTCTCGGTGGTCAAGGGGCCCAACAACGAGGCGATGGTCGAGGTGACGTACATGGGGAGCCAGACGCAGATGACCCCAGAGCAGGTGATGGCGGCGCTGCTGGTGGACCTTCGCGATATCGCGGAGAAGGAGGACGGCGCCGAGGTGAAGGACGCCGTGCTGAGCGTGCCGGTCTACTACACGGAGAAGGAGCGGTACTCGATGCTGGCGGCGGCCAAGATTGCTGGACTGAACTGCCTGAGGTTGATGGATGAGACGACGGCGACTGCGCTGGCGTACGGGCTGTACAAGACGGACCTGCCGGAGGATGTCCCGGTGAACGTCGCGTTTGTCGACGTCGGCCACTCGAGCACGCAGGTCTGCGTGGTGGCGCTCAAGAAGGGGGAGCTTTCCGTGCTTTCCAATGCATGGGATAGGAACCTGGGAGGCCGTGACTTTGACAAGGTGCTGTTTGACCACTTTGCGGACGAGTTCGACGCCAAGCACAAGATTGACGTCCGGTCCAACCTCCGCAGCGCCTACAGGCTGACGAGGGCGTGCGAGAAGACCAAGAAGATCATGACCACCAACCCGATCGCTACCATCAGTGTCGAGTCGTTGACGCCGGAGGTAGACGCAAATAGCAAGATCGAAAGGGACGTCTTCGAGGAGAAGTGCAAGTCGATCCTCGACAGGCTGCTGACGCCGGTTGCCGCGGCCGTCGAGGGGGCCGGACTGACGCCCGACCAGGTCTCGTCGATCGAGATTGTCGGCGGAGCGTCGCGCATGCCGTGCGTGCAGAGGATCATCCAGGGGTACTTCGGCAAGGAGCCGTCGAGGACGCTCAACTCGAAGGAGACGGTGTCCCGCGGCTGCGCCCTGCAGTGCGCCATGCTGTCGCCCGCGTTCCGCGTCCGCGAGTTCCAGGTGCAGGACTCCTTCCCGTACACGGTCGAGTTTTCTTGGGACAAGGACGGCGAGGTGTCGACCAACGTCGTCTTCAGCAAGGGCAGCCACGTGCCGTGCGCCAAGATGCTGACGTTTTATCGGTCCGAGCCGTTTGAGATAGAGGCCAAGTACTCGGACGAGTCGGACATTCCCAGCACGGCCGATCGGAAGATCGGCAAGTGGTCTATCGGGCCGATCCCGAAGGGATCCGCGGAGGATGGCAAGGCCAAGATCAAGGTCAAGGTCTTGTTGACCAGGAACGGCGTCGTCGCTGTCGAGTCGGTCAACGCGATCGAGGAGACCGAGATCCCGGTCGCCGCTCCGGCCGGCGACTCGAAGGCCGCGGACGGAGAGGCAAACGGTGACGGCGACGCTGCCGCCAACGCCAACGCGAACGGCGACGAGGCGATGCCCGACGCCGCGGGGGCAGCGTCCCCCGAGCCGCCCAAGCCCAAGGTCAAGACCACCAAGAAGGCGGTCAGCTTTTCGGCCTCCGACACGGGAGAAATCACCGAGCAGGGAGTCCAGAAGCTGTTCGAGCTCGAGAGCGAGATGGCCCTGCAGGCCAAGATCCAGGAGGACACGGCCGACGCGAAGAACGCCGTCGAGTCGTACGTCTATGACCTGCGCAACCAGATGTACGAGGCTCTGGCCGACTTTGTCCACCCGGACAAGAAGGCCGACATTTCCGCCGCCCTGGAGGCCGCCGAGGACTGGCTGTACGACGAGGGCGAGGACGAGAAGAAGAGCGTCTACGTCGCCAAGCTGAAGGAGCTGCAGGCATCCGGAGAGCCGATCCGGGCCCGGGCCCGCGAGGCGGAGGCGAGACCCGCCGCCAGCAGGGCACTCAAGCAGCTTTGCGAGGAGACCATGGCCAGGGCCGGCAGCCCGGACGTTGCGCACATCCCGGAGGCCGACTTGGAGAAGGTGATCGGCGAGTGCCAGAACGCGCTCAACTGGCTCGCCGAGAAGGAGCAGCTGCAGGAGTCGACCCCGTCGTACGAGGATCCGGTCCTGGTGGCGGCCGACATCTCGAAACGTGGCGAGACCGTGTCGATCTTCTGCGGACCGATCCTGAGCACGCCCAAGCCGAAACCTGCCAAGGTCGAGGAGCCGCCCGCAGAGGCGGCCGACGACGCGGCCAAAGAAGAGAGCCAGCAGATGG
>Ga0181584_10000966_pt1 | contig 21355 bp, 37 predicted proteins | sample 071ome_30_FD_132462 | JGI IMG/M metagenome (GOLD analysis project Ga0181584, IMG submission 132462) | Coastal salt marsh microbial communities from the Groves Creek Marsh, Skidaway Island, Georgia - 071406AT metaG (megahit assembly) | ecosystem: Environmental > Aquatic > Marine > Intertidal... | reverse complement strand
TACGACTCAATGAAGGAATACGACATCTCTCGTATCCATCCCATCCCCGAAGACCTGAAAATCAGGTCTGGCTACATCCCCGAAGACGACCCCGAGTACCCTGCGTGGGTCGCCCAGCAGGAAGCCAACAAAGCCAAGTACGGTCACGCCGACTGGTACTGGTGGTGCGTTGCGAACTGGGGAACCAAGTGGTCTCCCAGCATCTCCGACTACAACGTTGACGACACCAGCATCACCGTGTCTGGCATGTCGGCATGGTCGCCACCCGACGGCATCGCTCGCCACATCACCGAGAAGTACCCTGTCAAGGTTCTCGTTCGCTACGACGAGGGAGGCATGTGCTTCGCCGGTGTCGATTCGTTCGCTAACGGTGAGTGCGTCTACAACGGCTACTTCGATTATTCCAACATCACGCCTGAGGATGATGAGCCTGAGGATTCCATGTCCGACGAGTGGTACGAGTGGTACGAGGCGGCTCGTGACAAGGTTCATAACTTGGTAGACGCTCAGGAGAGCATCGCTGCGATGGCGGTGGACTGGTGATGCCAGTTCGTCGCCACCGCTGGTCAGACAGCCCCGACCACGAGTTTGTCAAGGCGCAAGCGGAGCAAGCAATATCGGCTTACTGTAACTGGCTCAGGGTCGCTGCCCGGGACTCCAACGCGGAGACTTCACCGCTGCTGGCTCAGGTGGGGGACGCCCTCATCGAGTTGGCAGAATTTATCGGAATTTCTGTCCATATTTATGGGGAATGAGGTTGTTGTTGTCATGAATAAGCCCCAAACTGAACACATGGAAATGATTTACCACGCCACCTACTCAGAGAACGCCGACAGCATCCAGAAGGAGGGCTTACGAGAGATGACCTTCTTCGCTAACACGGCGGGATACGCTGCTGCCTTCCTCGCCATGCGAGGCGGTAAGGAATTGGTCGGCACTACAACGATCGAGGTAGACGGACGCAACCTCGAAGTACCCCACTTCATTCAGCATGACGAGATCGTGGTCTTTGCCGTTGACCCCAACAACTTGCCGATTCCACCTGTGATCTCCGACGATCATGCGGCGATGTTCTACCCCGATGATCTCGTCTGCTATGTGTCCGAAGCCGGCGTTGCCCCCGAACACATCGTTCTGTATCGCAACTACAAAATCTCTGAACTGCTAGAAGGAGCAAACTGACATGCAATTATTCACCATTCAAGTTGTCCAATATCGACAAGAGTACGCCTACTTTCAGGATGTCGCCGATGCTGAGCGATACATGGATATCGCTATGGACATCGAGCGAGGCGTTTTTGACAAGTGGGACTGGGATATCTGCTGTTCCATGACGCCAGAGATGGTCGAGGCAGAATCATGGCCGAAGGCACTCGCACAGTTGCAGTTGCAACGCTTAGAGGAAGGTTCGATCTGACATGAGCGACATGACGCTTATCCGAGACAACTACCGAGTGGACTGGTGCTTTCTTGACGAAGGCTGGTGTGGCTTCTACGACGAGAACAGCCCCGACGACGAGGCTTTGCTCCGGTTCGACTGCTACACGCTCGTAGATGGCGAATGGGAGATGATGGATGACGCTAGTTACTGTACGGCCATGCCTTACGACACGAGCGACATCATCCTTCGTGCTGGTTTGGAGCGCATCATGGACAATATCTACGGCAAGGACAACGTGAAAAAGATTTGCGAGGACTTGTCATGGATGAGTCCTGCGTGGTTTGACGAAAACGGCAATAACCAATACAGCCTCAGTTTTCCCACCTGAATCTGACCGACGGGTTGTGCTTTCCCATAATAAGGCATACCCTGTATTACCGATAACCCTTTACAGAAAGGACAAGTAGTGAAGGTATCCGTAACCATGATCCTCGACATTGAGGACGACAACCACCCTGACTATGCGGCACGCCTGCTGGACAACGGCTTGTGGAAGATTTGCACCGGTACTGTCGGAGAGCGAATCGACAACAGCCTCCGTTCGTGGTCTACCGCTGACATCACCCTTCTCTCAGAGGAGGAAAACTGATGGGTCTGGACAACATCCCCTCCACCTATGCCTGTAAAAATAAAGGCACGGCAGTCATGATTCCTGTGCTTGACAATAATAGCCAGCCCATCATTGACGAAAACGGGTTACCCGAAGTTGCTCTCTCTTGCGAAAAGACGCAGGAAGCCGGTGGATGCCCTTGGAAGATCGTACTTGGTGACCGTAATGGTAAAGCCCTCGGTTTGTTCGGTACCGACTGTTGGTATCGGGGCAAGTACGGCGTGTGGCTGTTGGAGCAAGCCTCCGACCTCATCGGCAACGAATATCTGCGTCGGGCAAGCGTTAGGCTTTTTGGACAAAGCGACGACATCGGTTCCGGCCACATCTCTCGGGATGACCTTCACTTTATTGCTGACACCATTCAGGGTGCGTTCCAAGATAAAGATGGTATTCGCCCGACCGAAATCATGATTACCGAAGATGGTGAGCCTCGCAATATCGCTGACGACCTGTGGTATCTAGCCGACTGGTGTCGGTTCACCGCCTTGTATTGCGACGGTGCGGAGTCGTGGTACTAAATGGCAAAGATCATCTACCACTTAGGCACCGGAACCTACTTCGGCCTTGACGACGATGTGGTCGTCATCGACACCGACGAGTTGCGTAAATATTTCAACAAGGACATCGACGCTGAACTCATGGATTTGGAGGGCGGCGGGATCGCCGACTATTGGGGTAAGCGCATCACCAACATCATCACGGAGGACAACTGACATGAAGCAGTACCCCAAGAGTCAAAACAACTGTCCCTTCTGTGACAGCAACAACCTTCACGGAGGCGACTGGGAAGCCGAACGCGACCAAGCATGGCAACACATCGAATGTATGGATTGCCACAAAAAGTGGGACGACATTTACACACTACAAGGCTACAAAGAGGACAACTGACATGAACGATTGCGACATTTGCGGAGAAGATCTACTCACCGGCATTTGCTGTTGCTCACCTGAGGCCATCCTCGCATGGCCTCAAGACCCCGAAGAGAAGGAGGACAACTGACATGACCTACAACCACGCATTCACGGTGGCGTTCGCCGTACCAGCCTCAGAATACGAGGACTGGGGCGACTCGCTCGCCAACGAGAAGGAGAAGGTGATCGGGGCTTTGGAGCGTCGCCTCCAACTGCTTCGTGACAACGACCAAGAGTTCATGGAAGCCCTAGAAGGCTACGACACTTACGAGGAGGACAACTGACATGGGAGCAGACTTCATCTTCGAAGTGGTCGAAGCCGGTAGACCCATCCAATACTGGCTACAAATCCTCGGAGAACTTGACGACGGCCAAGTCCAAGAGTTCTCCAAGTTACCGTCCCTTGACTACCTGTGGGACGACATGACCGAACAACAAATCGTTGAGCGAATCGACGAAGCCTTCAAGGTTGTCTACACCAGCGATAGTCGTGAAATCGGCTGGTTCAATGACGACGACAAGCGTTGGGTTATTACCGGCGGTATGTCGTGGGGCGATGATCCGACGGACTGCTACCGAGACTTCGAAATCGCCGCAGAGTTCCAACGATTTGCAGGAACCCGTGGTCTTGTCTCCGACCTGAAGTAACCACATAAAGGCGACAACCCCCGTCCGCTACAACGGATCGGGGGTTTTGTCGTAGTCCCGGAGGAGGTGACAGGACTAAGGTCGCCTCCCCCCGGTAGCAAGGGAGGGTCGCCACCGGATTACCTCAAGGCATCCACGGTGGCGGAAACCTCACTTCTTGCCACGCTTTTTCTTCGGAGTCCACGCAGGCGCTTCGTCCTCAACGGCAACTTCTTCTGCCGGCTCTTCGACTTCTTCAACCACGGGTTCCGGGGCTGGCGCGGGCGCCGGCGCAGCGGCCGTATCGCCCTTAACAAAAATGCCGAATTCGTTTGGCTGTCCACTCTTTTTACGCATGTATCTACACCTCCGTGTGCTAAATAATTGTACCAGATAAGAAGTTCTCAGAAATTTTCTTGACTGGGGGTTGTGGATCGGGCGAATAAGATGCACAATAGAACTGCTAGGGTTTTCCGCAAACGGCGGAGGAAAGGGGTACAAAAGTCGTGATTACGTACGACATCATCAAAACCACTTGGGACAACGACTGGGAAGAAGCAGTTGAGAAGCATGGATCCGCCTCGAGCGTCCCGTTCAACGAAACTATGGCGATCAGCGAACGGTACCGTGCAATGCACTGCATCATGATCAATCCGGGTACTGACCCTATTCAGGTTATGCGTAACTACAACGTACAGCCGGCTGCTATCAAGTTTGTTGCTGAAGAGATTTTGGATCTCAAGGTAGACGCTGAAGCCCCGCTCGAGGCCCGCCAGAAGATCGCTGACAAGTACAAGTCGTTAGATCAGTGGGCTTACGATCACCCGCTGGAGCAGGTCGTCCCTGACGTTCTCGTCGAAATGTCCGGACTTTCATACGCATCTGTCATGAAGTACCTCAAGGACACCCCTCGCTACAAGAAGGTGAAGAACGGGTTGTACGAAGCCAACGAACACCAACACCGAGTAATTTAGAAATTTCTTGACACCGAGGTTGTGGGACCCTCGAATAAAACCCATACTTATAACAGAGCCACCTACTAAAGGCTCGTAACTACTAAGGACAAGGACAAGACATGACCGATACACCCAAGTGCTGGACCAACTTCCACCTCGCAATGGAAGCAGGTGTCGACCGAGTAATCCTCTACGGGCCACCCGGAACCGGCAAGACCTACGCAGGACTCCACTACGGAGACCTCACCGGCGGTGCACACCGACTCATCTGCACCGACGACATGACCAACCTTGAAGTGACCGGAGGGTTCCTTCCTTCATCGGACGGCACCTTCAAGTGGCACGAAGGCGCAGGCATCAAGGCATGGAAGGGCAACGGCATGACCGGCGGTCGCCTCGTCGTCGACGAAATCGACAAGGCTGGTGGCGACGTGATGGCCACTTTGCTCGCCATCCTTGACTCCGAAGAGTCAGCAGAATGGGAGAACCCCGAGACTGGCGAACTTCATCGTCCGAAGCCCGGATTCTCAGCAGTGATGACCACGAACGTTGAGAACATGAACGAGTTGGAGCCGGCCCTACTGGACCGTTTCCCCGTCCGTATCCGTATCAACGAGCCTCACCCCGACGCACTCCGTCGACTCTCTCTGGACCTACAGAAGATCGCTCGTAGCACCGCCGACGCAGGCGATCGTCGAATCTCGCTCCGCTCATGGACCACTTTCGACGAAATGCGCAAGAAGTTGGGCTCCGAAACGGCGCTGGACATCATCTTCGGAGAGAACGCACCGGCAATCTCTGATGCCATCAAGGTCGAATCGGTGTCATGACGAACGTCGTCTACCCCGAAATCCTGACCCGAAAGGACGAAGAGCCCGGACGTTGGGACGTTTACGAGGTTCGACCCGTTCGTGGTGAACCAAAGGTGTCTACCGTGCACCACGAAATCCACGTGCCGTTCGACCCGACGGAACGTTCACGGTGTATGCGAGCACACGAAATGATGCACGCAAAGGTCACCCCCGGTTTAGACAAGTTGAAGTGGTGGGACCGTGGAATCGCCTCACGTGAAGCGTTTGACGCAGTAGAAGAAATGCGAATCAACTATCTCTGCCAAATGGCAGGGTTCGACATGAAGTCACATCTGACCGACGGAAGCGAAATGGCTGACGGCGAACATTGTGGCTCAGTCGGCTCGTGGCGTGACGCGTGCATCGCAGTCGTAGCCTACGGGTCTACCGCATCATCGAAGGCATTCTTGACCGGTCTCCGTCGACACAATCGGCGCTGGGGCCAGCACTTGAAGATCATCGAACGTGAAGCAATCAAGAAGATCAAGACCGCCTACGAAACTGGCACTCTTGCCGACACCGCCTATCACGAAGAAACTGGTCTCGCATGTCTTGGATACCGACACGTAGAGCAGATCGCAGAATGGCTGGACCGTGTTGCTGGCATGGAACCACCCGAACCCGAACCCGAGCCCGAAGAAGCAGAAGCCGAATCCGGCAAGGCTGACGGCGAAGGCGAAGAAGAAAAAAAGGAAGCACCTGAGAAGGTTGCCAACCACTCTTCCTACGAAGGCAAGAAGCGCAAGTGGGAGGACCGTGTGAAGGCATCTTCCGTCTTGGATAGGCCCGGGTCAATGCCATCATGGGCCGAACTAAAGATCGGTCCACTCACCCTAGATCAGCCGGCTCCGGGAGCGATGGGTAAGAAGCGCACTCCAACGAACGTTGGGCGCAATCCACGTCGCATCCACCGAATCGTCACCGACCCCGAGAAGCGTGTATTCGACAAGAAGACCAAGGGGCCGGGAGGTGTCGTCATCATCGACATCTCAGGCTCAATGACGTGGACCCGAGACCAAGTTCGTGAACTCGTAGAACAAGCGCCGGGAGCCACTGTTCTCGCCTACTCATGGAACCGAGACGAGGAAGAGTCAGCGTGGATTCTCGCAAAGGACGGACGCATGTATTCCGACATCGGGGACCGAGGTTGTGCAGGCAACGGTGTCGACTTCCCAGCACTGGAATGGGGACATAAGCAACGTCGCTACTCAAACTCACCGATGGTGTGGATTACCGACGGAGGTGTCTGCGGACCAAACCAAGCGTTCTCTCACACGTTGTTGAAGCAATGCCTTGACTTTTGTTCGAAGAACAAGATCACCATCTGCGAAACGATGACTGACGCAATCCACGTGCTTTCAGAAATGAAGGCAGGACGCAAGCCGAAGTCTCAACTTCCGTACATCGTTCGTAAAATGCAACAAGGTCTCGTGTGAAAATACGTGAACCACACGGGTGTCAAACCGGTCGGCGCGCTTACTTGTCCAAGCGTGCCGGCCGGTACGACTATACGTCGCTTGAGTTGAACGCCGCTTTCGTCCACACCGTGATGAACAGCGCCACATATCCCAACGCTGAACACTTCCGCCACTCGAGCGGGGCTTCGAGGGCCCCCGTGTCAACAGCGAAACGCAGCGAAATCCAAATCAACAATGACCAGAGAAGCCCAGTCAACGCAAAAATAAGAAATGCCGGCTTAGACATAGAACGACTCGACCAATTTCGACGTCACAGCCAGATCGCTTTGAACAATCTGGTGAATCCGCTGGCGACTCAAGTTGTATTTCTCGGCAATCTGCTGGAGAGATGCTCCACGGCGGCGCTCCGCCAAAATGTCTTTATTTCGGGCAGCGTTTGTTCGAGGACCCGGCCGCAGTGGGCCCCATTCCCATCCCGGAATCTGATTCAAAGCCTCGATCCGGTCGTCCTGAAGCAAACCTTTCCTCGACCGCTGCCTGATGTAACCAACCCAAGCACCCAATCTCACCTCTTCACCATCGAGGATCTCGATGTGGGACGCCGGGACTTCGCAGTGCCCGGCCCGCATCCTGAAGTTGTTGAGTGCTGTGACATAACGGATGAATCTGTCTCTGTTGTTCATATGTGTCAAACTATAGTGAAAGAGATCCATAAAAACATCGGCGAACAAAAAGTTATTCAAGTTGTTGACGGTGGCGGAAAGGGGCACAATGGACGACATCAATCCCACAGAAGCACACGAAGAACTGATGCGGCAACTCGAGGAGATGCCGGCTGATGTACGAGAAAAACTGCAAAACGTACTGGACCTGCTGCGAAACGAACTCGTATTTTCTGCAACGAAGGAAACAGAAGAATTGCTCTTCTGCGGCGCCGACAAAGATAAAGTCGTTAAATGTTTACATTTTCCTTCTGAAGTACTCAACTGGGAAGACGGCCCGATCCTTTTACCTTCAGCAAACCCGAATGTTATTCTCGGAGCAGTTTCGAACGAACTCGTTCACCGTAAAGTCGAAGAATTCTCCCGCCGCTACGAGGAGGGCCTCGAGCGAGAGTCCCGCTGGGAAATCTACCTCAACAGCATCGCGCTTCGAATCGCCGAATTACATGATCAAGAAGGCGGCTTCGACTTCAGCGACCTACTCGCGTAACCGATCCGCCGGGCCCCCAGAAGACGGGGCTGCGCCGCGCTACGACCGAACATATGTTCGATGCGGGCAGGGAGGGATGCGGGGCTTCGCTGCCGCCGGGCCACTCAATCAATTGACGGTGGTGGAAAGCACAGCAAAAATGCAGGAGCCCGACGAGGACGCCACCTGCAAACGTCTGTCGGGCTCAACTGCCATTACTTGGTTACCGGTTGTCCAAAATCCCTTGGACACTAAAGAGAATATCACATCGAACACACGTTCGACACGCCTTAACAAAATGTTAAGCGAAAGGTTGCGCAAAACGCCGGCCAATCAGATACAGTCAAAGACACAACCAGAACCGGTTCAACACCTGAACAAGACGAACACTTGCCAAAAGCAAAGTGCCGGCGAAGCCTTGCCCAAAACCAGTTTGAGCAAATCGAAAGGTTCCCCCGGACCCCCTCCAAAGTGTTCAACAAAACCCGTGTTCTTTTTTCACTCAACGAAAAAACGTTGAATACTAAATAATCCAACTTACTAACGGAAAGAAATAACGGTGGTGGAAAGCAACCTCCAACTGGATATACTGAAACCTATGGGTGACAAGAAAACCCGTGGAGAATCTCGGCTGAAGCAACAGCAGCGGCGGAAAGCAGCGGCCGTACCAGAACACGAAATTCTTGAAGTTTACGAACACTGGATCACAGTAATGCGACCCGGAAAAAAGCGGGTTCCAGCGCTCGACGAGAAACGCCGGCTAAAAGTAGCGTCCGCGATCGCCGACTACGGGGTAGACGACTGCAAAAAAGCCATCAACGGATGCGCACTCTCCGATTTCCATATGGGGCGTAACAAACAGAAGAAACGTTACGACGATCTCGAGTTGATCCTCCGCGATCAAGATCACGTAGAACGATTCCTTGGTTACTTGCCGGCCGATACTGGGGAAGTTGACTGGTGAGTTCTATGGAAACATTTTGGGTAGTGGCCGACGTCACAGTGCGGATGCCGCTCATGATTGCCGGCGACGAAAACGACGTCACAGTCGAACAATTCCAAGAAACCGCCGACTACCTGCATCACGAACATTTCGACTTTTCTGACACATACCGGGCATTCCGCCACTTCATCGAGTTCCTCGAAACGTACGGGGCTTCGCGGCAAGCAAAAACCCACGGCAATTGGGGTCGTGCAGAGTATGGCCGATTCAAGATCGATGTACTCGAATACGAAGAAGACGACGTGGATGTGGCAGAACGCCGGCTTTTCGAAAAATGGTTGAGTGGCGATCTACCAGTTGACGGTGGTGGAAAGGAATCATGAACAAGCAAGAACTTGAAGACTTCGTCCGACAAATGTACGGACAATACAACAAAGACCTCTTCGAAACAGACCGCCCACACATCATGAGAGGCTGGCACAACCAACTCGAAGACACAACCCTACAAGAAGCCCAAACACAATTACGGCATATCGCAAACACAGAAAAATTTATGCCAAACGCCGGCACCATACGAAAAAAAGTATTAGAAGCACGCACCCAAAACCCACCCCCAACACCCCTACAAATATGGGTATATATAACAACCCTACAAAAAAACACCCAACAAGGAACCCAAACACCAAACACCCCAACCGCAAACCACCCCTGCACCCAACAACTCATCCAAGACCTCGGCCCAACACTCTGGAACCTCAAAACAAACCAAGACCGAGACTTCACCATCGACCACTACAACACCATCGTCTACAACTACATCACCACCGTGGAGGAAACCCCATGAAAAGAAACGCCGGCAGACCCCCAAAAGACCCCGTCGGTGACAAAAGTTCAGTCACAATGAAAGTAGACGCCGATTTTAAGCGTCGTTTGATTGCTGCTGCTGATGGTTATGGGTTGACGATCACTGAGTATGTGCGTTTGTTGGTGGAGCGTGATTGTGGGTCGTAGGGCTGGTCGTGTTGATCCGGATCGTATGGTGCATGTGACGGTGCGTGTGCGTGGTTCGGTGAAGAATGGGTTGTTGGATGTGTGTGAGGAGTGGGGGTGTGCTTTGTCTGATGTGGTGTTGTTGGCTGTTGAGGATTTTGTGCGTGCCCGTGGGGGTGTTCCTCGTCTGTCTGATGGGGTGCGTCCTGCTGGTGTGGATGATGTGTTGCGGGCGTATGTGTCTGGGGAGCGTGTGTTGGAGCCGTGTGGGCGTGTTGCGCCTTGTGGGCGTGTGGATCGTCAGGTGGGGTCGTTTAGGTTTTGTGATGTGTGTGGGGTTCGTGTCGGCTAGTTTCCCCACATTTGGGAGAGTGTTGGTCGTAGGGCTTTGATGCCGCGTCGTTTTTGTTCGTTTGCTAACTGTCGTGAGGTGAGTCCGGCCCATACGCCGTGCATGTCTGCTGGTGGGTATTCGAGGGCGTATTCGAGGCATTCTTTTTGTACGGTGCATTCTGAGCAGATTTGGCGTGCTTGTGTGATGTAGGTGATGTCTTTGTGTTCTTTGGGGAACATGAGGTGGGTTTTGTGTTTGCAGTTTGCGTGGTCGAACCATGTGGTTTGGGGTTTATCGTCGGGGTTTGTTGGTTCGGGTTTTTGGTTTGCCATTTTTTATTTTGGGTTTCTGGTTTGGGTGTGTGTGGTGTATGGGGGTCCTGTGTGGGGGTCCCAGTGTGCTGCTGTTTCTAGGGCTCCTATGCAGGTTTGTTCGAGGTGGTTGAGTTTGAGGTTTGGGATGGTGTGTCGTAACGTGTATAGGTGTCCTAGGGCGTATTGGGCTCCGCTTCCTATGGCGTAGATTCCTAGTTGTTCGGTGAGTACGGAGTAGTCTCCGTCTATACAGAAGATTTGGCCTTTTGCGGCGATTAGTATCGTTGAGGAATGTTCGGCGACGTGTGTTGATTGTTCTCTTTGGGGGAGGCTGTAGCCGTGTGTGTCGAAGGTGTTTCTGAGTTCTGGGATGAATTTGGTGATGATGTGTTTTTCGATGTTGTTGTGTGTTGGGGGTTTGGTTGGTTTGTGGGCGTGTTGGAGTAGGTTGATTGCTCTGAGGTCTCCGCTGGTGCCGATGATCCAGCCGTTGTTTTTGATGACTTTGGTTTGGTTTTTGGGGAGTGTGTTGATTTGGGTGGTGTAGCCGTCTTGGTCGATGCTGGAGATGCGTCCGTCTGCGGCGATGCATGCGCCGTGTTTGTTGGTGATTCCGATGATGGTGCTCATGTTTTGAGGTGTTTGGCGAGTTGTTGTAGGTAGTTGTTGGTTTGTTGTTGGTCCCACTGGTGGTGTGGGTATTTCCATTTGATGTGGTTTTGTAGGAATTCGTTTTGTTCTTTGAGTTGTTGGATGGTTTGGGCGGCTTGTTTGGCTTGGGTGGGGCTGATCATGATGGCGGTGTTGAGTGTGTGGATGATTTGGTCTACGTTTTCCATTTGCGTTTAGATTTATCTGTTTTAAGTGTGGTTTACATGACCACTGCGAGTGTTATATATAGGGAAATGAGACACAAAAGAACGATACTTACCCCTTTGGTGAACCTTTTCGGGAAGTCATCGTTGAGATTCGGGAACGTGTCTTTCATCTCTGACGCCTTTCCCTACTTACAAGAGGTGGAGATTGTTCCAGCCGTGTTCGTCAACAGTGAAGTTCAAGGTTCCGGCGCGCGTTGACACACCGTACGAATCTTGGAAATATTCCCCGACAGCAGTCAAAGACGGGCAAATAATGACCGCCCTGCCTTCTTGTTCCTTCACGTTCAAATGGTGATAATGGCCGGTGAGCAGAATGTCAGCGTCAGCCACACCTTCATGAGCCCTACCCATCGACTGATCTTTCCACCAGTTCCATACCGCTTGAGCAGCATTCGCTCCCGGCTTGGAGAGATGTCCGTGCGTAAACGCAACAATCTTTCCGGATAGATTTATCGATAGGGAGAGTTTCTCCAACGGGATCTTGAAACCAACATGTCCGTAGACATCAGGGTTCATTGAAAAAGTTTCCGCCAACTGCTCAAAGATTGCGACGTCGTCGTTATCTCCTGTTGTGGTAAACGCCTTTCCGGATAATCCCCGGTTTTCGCCATGGTTTCCGCCCACCGCACATACCGTGAGTCGCTCCACAACCGGTGCTGTGGACTGAATGATGTCCCTGATTCCGCGCCGTACAAGTTTGATCTGTTCACGACGGTCGGCTTCGATTCGGAACTGTTGCGACGGATAGTGGCCGCACGTTCCCTCAACCAAATCACCCAAACCGACAATAACAGCGTGGCCGATATCAACGCCGCCATCACGCAAATGAGCAATTCGCTCAGGGATTGCGCTGACAAGGTCTGCAATTCTTTCCGCCTGTAACTCAATTCCGCCTCCATCGCGGTTTCCGGTCTGCCAGTCTGACAGTGCAACGACAAAATGGGTCTCACCAGAGGGGGCCTTTTTCTTCGGCTTTTTCGCCTTCAGAATGGACTGATATACATCCTCTGGAATCGGGTTATTGTTCTCGACAGCGGTTCGCTTTTTCCTGAGTTCCGCTTTGAACGAGTAACAAATTGTGCTGTAAGCCTCTTCGCCGGGGGCGTCACGCTTCCAGCCATCGAACGATGTCCAACGAATTGTGTCGCCGACAATCTCGTAAATCTCAGGATCCAAACCTCGAGCGGCCAACAAATCATCCCAGTCAGCATTCGGATCAAACGCCGGATCGGTCGTGATTTCGCCTTTTTCGCCGTCCCACACAACTCCGGGTTCCCAGCCGGAAGGCATGTTCCGCTGCTTGATAGCATCTTTATATTCGTCTTGTCCCTCAAGGGCAGCAAGCCGTTTCCGTAAACCTTCGTTCATGACAAAGAATCCCAATCACACTTGCAGGCGTCAGTTTTCATACATTTCCTTTGCTGTCCAAGGCTGTTTCGGTCCGGAGCAATCCCCTCCGACTGCAAAACCATATGCAGCCGTCGAGTCGACACATTTGATAGCAAGGTGTCAATGAACGATTTGCGTGTCTCGTCATCCAGAGATGCAGCCAACTTGTACGTCGAACACGTGTTCCCCGTACCGCAAGCAATTTGGACAAAGTCCAACTTGTCTTTGAGCATTCGTGCTAACCTCCACGATATGAATTGGCCGGTGTGCCACATGGCACTGTACTACATCGATGTAATTTGTGCACGAATGGTGATCAGGTGATGCCAAAGAATACCGATGACCTCGTATCCGCAGAGGAACTCAGGAAGTCACTCGCTATTGCCGTAGGCGCAGAGCCAGATTCAAAACTCGTTGAGGAATTGATGCGCACTCTCGACGAGAAGAAACTCTTCCGTTACCACCGAGATGAACCGGCGGCACTTATCTCTTTACAAGGACGTGTTCTCATCGCCATTCTCGAAGATCCAACCTTGACGCAACGTGCGATTTCGGTGTATCTCGATTGCAGCCTTGGCGCAGTAGAGAAAGCAATTCATGCGTTACTCGAAATGGGAATGATTACAAAGACAAAACTCAATCGCAAAAATATTTACCGTGTCGTTCCAGAAAAAATCGAAGAACATTCCGACATGGAACACCTGCGAAGCGTGCTGAAAACACTCGACAAATTACGGGCGCCAAAAACGAGTGCTATCACCACCCAAACACCCGTGAAACCCAATGAAATCAACGGTTCCATCGTTCCGACGGGCCCTCGTGCTGTGCCTCGGAAAGTCGAACAAAGAACGGTTTCTGGCGATTCGCCGTTCTGAAATGGTCTGCTATCAGACCCTGCTCTGCATCCAAGCGTAAAAAACTTCGTCTTTAATTGGGACGAACCAGAGTTGAGCGGCATCAATGTCGTAATCGTCACCGACTAGCGCCCAACAGATTTCCATCACTTCCTCTGGGGCACATGCACCGATGTTGCATTCCAGCCCGTATCGGCTGACGAAGTATTTGACGACACACCCAGAACGACTACTGCATTCGTCTCCGCCCGGACACGAAACTTCAACAATCTCGATTTCTGATCGATTGATTCTCATCGTGATCGTATGGCCGTCATTGTGCCATCGCATGTCGTGCTGAGCGGCGTTCGCGGTATTCATCTCATGAAGCGTAGTAGATAGATTTACAACTAACAGGTTGTTTTGGGCAAAGCGGAAAACCCGCTGTCCCCCATATTTTACACCACTTTCTCCTCTAATCCGGTTCTCCGTGCATGAACTTACGCACGAAGTGAACACCTCGCCAGTTTCCGGGTGGTTGACCACTTACACCACTTTGGACGGATTATTCACCGTGACCATTCGTAGCGCGTCTGCGACATGGGATCAATTGACCACTTGGGTCCATTCGGACCCGATGGGGCTAATTGAAGTGGTGTTACTGAGAGGAGAAAAAATGAACACTTGGCCAGAACATATCGAGAAGTGCACGAAGTGCGGCGCCATTGTTGGAGTCGTCTTCGCGTTGTGTGAGGTTTGCCATCACAAACGCCTGAAGTGGATGGCATCAATGCCGGAAAATGCACGAGAACGGACTCTCCGGCGACAACTGGAAGATGACGACAGCGGGATGAATACCGAAACCATGTCGGGCGAATCCAAACGGTACTTGTGGCGAGAAGTCGCAGATTTCAAAAAAACTTTGAAAAAGGCTTAACAAATCGTTAAAACCACTTTCATTTTGAGGCCGACTGCACGTCATCTACAAAGTAACCAGTAGAGCCAAAACGGACCCGAAGGGAGAAATATCAGAAACGGAACTTTCATTCTGAGAGGTCCTGCCCGTCATAAGCCTTCAGAGAAGAAAATTTTTTCAACTTTTTTCTCGAAACCCTTATGAAAGGGCTAATCACAATGATGTAAGGGCAGAGGACATTCCTCTGCAAAACAACCGGGCAAACGCCCAGAAGGAAATTGATAACCATGATGTTTTCATCACACATTGACCCACGCGGAGCAAACGTAATCGCGTTAATGCGGTTCAAGAAGGAACGCTCAGTTCACCCGGCAGCGAAGATTGCTGCTGGAGCAGTTATTTCTGTTGACGCAACGATTGGAGCAAATGCTGCAATCGGACCACGAGCAGAAGTAAGCGGAAACGCTTACGTTGACGGCTCACTGATGAACCGCGCACTTGTTAAGGACAGCGCAATCGTTGACCGCAACGTAGCGCTTATTCAAGAAGCAATGGTTTCAGGCGAAGCGCATGTCTTTGGTTACACGCAAATCTCACAGAATGCCCACGTTGGGGACTGCGCAATGATTTCCGGCGAAGTACGCCTCGAGGGTGGCTGTCGAGTTGGTGGACATGCCCGTGTTCGTGGAGACGTTGTTATCCGGGGAGCAACCTGCATTGCCGGCAACGCCAAGATTCATCAGCAAACAGACGAAACCTTGGATTACCAAGATTTGACCTTGCATGCCGGCGTGTTCACCCGAAACTGCGACATCACATCATCGCAGGATTTCACTCAGATCACATACCGAAACGTCGTGTGGACCTGTTACCGAACCAACAAGTTTGGTGTTTATGACATCACCTGCGATCACGACGCCTCAATGCTTGACGGCGGAGCGCCAGTGAGTGGCCACGACGGACCTTGCTATTTCCCGATCCCAGAATTTGTGGAACGTGTTTTCGACCAATGGAAGTTGGAACATATGGAGATTGAGCGTGCGCGATGCGAACAAGCGGAACGCGACGAACTTGACTCAATTGTTCGCACCGAAGAAATGCTCGAAGCGGAAGGGGTGAAGTGAAATGAGGGCAGTGTGCGGAAAGAATCCAGATACTGGAGAATGGTCGATGATCATCATGTATAGCCACAAGGGGAAAATCAACCTTGCCATCTGGGATACTTACTGTTGTGGCAAACATGCGATGGAAGCACGCAAATGGTTTAACGAGGTGATTGGCAATGCGTAAGCAGCGACCAAAGAAGCGATTGATGTCTCCCGGCTTCGACAGTAATGGCGTCTGTGAAACAACAGGAAAACATCAGTATTCAAAAAACGCTGCTGCCAAGCGTGCAAGTTATATGCGGCGAACAATGGATGGCGTTCTACGAGAGTACAAGTGTGAGTACTGTTCGTCTTGGCATATTGGCAACTCGATGCGGAGCGTATATACTCGAAACTGACAGTATTCAACATTCAATGGCAATATATTGAGCGCTGAAACTCGTCGCTGACGTGAGAACGGCCCCCTAGTGGGGTCGTTCTCTTTTATTTGGACAACAGTAAGAACATTCACAGCAGTTCTTGCACGATTCGGCGCAATCGTGTTGGACGCAAGTGCAGCAGTGGCTGCAAGAGGCACAGTAAAAATGGTGCCGCTGATGGTTCTGTGGCTCCCTATATATGGCCGCTACCTCAGTCGTCTTTCTTCATGCCTTTGGCACCGAAGTAGCCACCGATGATACCGATGACACCACCAAGAGCAGTCTGGACAAGAGTCATCACATCAGAAGAAACTTCAACTGCCTCACCAGTTGTCTGGGTCTCAATGGCAGCGACCACATAGTCGCCAACAATGGCAAACAGGATCGCCAGCATCACACCGACGGCCAGCACGTACATTGTCTTTTCTTTCATGTCGTTCACTTTGACACCGCCTTTCTGCGGATTGACGAGATTCCGATGATAAGGATTCCAGCATTGATCATGATGATCGCCAAGAGGAATTTGCTATCAGTGGAGTTACCTGTTGATGGGAGTGTGCCGTGGTCATGGCTTGAATGATCGTGCTCTGTCGTGGTTGGAGCAACCTCAGGTGCTTCCGTCGTGGTTGGGGCCTCAGTCGTAGTTGGTGCCTCGGTTGTTGCCGGTACGGGAGCAGGCGCCTCAGTGGTGGGTGGCGCTTCGGTCGTCACTGGCACAGGGGCGGGCGCTTCGGTTGTGGTTGGCGCTTCGGTTGTGGTTGGCGCTTCGGTTGTGGTCGGAGCCTCGGTTGTGGTCGGAGCCTCAGTGGTCGTAGTTGGTGGGTTCCAAGACACCGTCGCAGACACCGTCTTTTCGACACCAGCGACCGTCGCGGTTGCCGTGTACACAGCGGAACCTTCACTCTCTGTTCGCACCGTGATCGTCGCAATTCCACTAGCGTCAGTGGTTGCCGTAAAGACCTGACCAGCATCAGGGCCAGAACTCACCGTCACGGTCACCGTCACACCTTCTTGTGGCGTGCCATCGAGGGTTTGGGCTACCGCAGTGATCGTGAGATCTTCTCCAGCGTTTGGGTTCTCTGGAGAGATTGTCAACGTGAAAGAACTGGGAAGTGACACTTCGCCACCACCGATAGAAACAGCCACGATGGTTGACGATCCGGTCGGATACTCCCACTCGGCAAGAGTCTTCAAACCACCGAGATCCCCGGTGAAGTAGCCGTGCCAACAGGCGACAACGTCTGCGTTGGTGAGGCCAAAGTCGGTAGTGCCGTCAGTCGTGGCATCTGGTCCACCGTTGCATCCACCGTTGTTGAACACCGCATCTGGAAGAAGTGCGGTCAACCAGCCGTAAGTGTTGTAACTCGAAAACAAGCCGCCGCCAGAGTTGACAAAGTCAGCAAGTTTCTCAGCATTTGTCGTGAACTTCCCGTGGATGGCTGCGCTGCGCCCCCAGTCGTCGGGAATCCAAATCATACGTGGCGGGTCAGACACAATGTTTGTGGCAAAAAATGCGTCAATCTCTGCCTCTGTATTGAAAAACTCGGTCTCCGGAGCAGTCTCAAAAGAAGAAAGGAAGATAGGCAGTTGAGTAGCCCAGTCGCTCCCGCACCCGCCAACCGAAGAACCAACACCAAGAATGGCGATTTTTCCGTTGTTGCTGGGCATCAACGACTGCGAGTAAACACTATTTAGAACTTTTGAAATGTAGTTCTCTGTTCCCTCGCCATAAACCGCGTGACATGCTGGATCCATGCCGTCAAGAACGATTGGCCCACCACCGCTACCTGTAGCCAAAGCGATGTTACGAGGGGCAGACGGGAGTAGACCCAACCCCCCGATAAAGATTAGAGCAGCCCCAAAAATGTTGGCGAAATTTCTGCGTACCAATTTCACTTTGCCCCCGGCTTCTTTGTAGGCGCAGCGTTAAACACAGCATTCACTTCGTCTTCATCGAGTTCCCCGTCATTCAAGAATGCGCGAGCAAGACCCTCAACGACAGTGGCGACACCTGCAAGCCCGGCCACTGCCATGGACTGCATAATCGAGATTCCGGCAATCGCGCCAGCGCCAATCACACTTAGCGCAGAAGCCACAAATACTGCAATGATTCTCAGCCCAATGTTTTGCAGAAACTTGAGATTCATATCGGTCCCCCCAGACCAGCAACGCTCGAAAGACGTTAGTCAAACGATCCTTTAGCATGCTCATTGATGTGATTGTCCAATTTCTCTTCAGCGCGATGAACGGACTCTTCAACGCGATCAATTGACTTTCCGAGACTTTTCCCCATCATGTCAAGTTTCGTTGCCACAACACCGTGGTCACGCTTGTTCTCGCGGCGACCCTTTTCGGTGAGAGCAACCGCTACTGCACTTAGCGCTCCGATGCATGAAACAACAATTTCGACCATCATTGTCGGTCACCCAAACATGCATTTCCATGTTTTGGGGCCGACAACACCGTCGGCTGGCCCGCAACAAGCAGAATTTTTCTTCTGCCAATCCTTGACAGAGGCCTCGGTTTTTGCTCCAAAGTCGCCGTCGATGTGGGCGCCAATCTTTGACTGGACAGCCTTAACAGCGTCACCCTTCGAACCCTTCTTCAGAGATGAACCCGGATAAGCAGGCTTTTTGTCATCGACGGCTGGGAACATGACCCCCCAAGTCTTGGGCCCAACCACACCATCGGCAGGGCCACACTCAGGATGCGCTTTCTGCCATTCAATGACTGCTGCCTTGGTTTTCGGCCCGAAATCACCGTCCTGCTTGGCGCCAATCGCGCCCTGCACCAACTTGACATGATCACCTTTGTCACCAAGGTTCACCGTCTCTCCGGGATACTGCAAACCGGCGAGACCAGAAATGTCAACAACTGAAGGCTGACTGGTTTTCGGAGCAGGAGGAGCGGCAGGAACGGCCGGCGCAGGCTTCGAACCTTTGATGCTCTCGAATGCGTCAATGAAGAACTGTTCATTATCTGCAACAGCGGGAGACACCTCCACATGGAACCAATCTCCGCCGGGAGCCGAACCAATCGTGGGTTTGTCATAGACCCTCCACGACTCGCGGTCACAGCGCCACCCGCGACCATAGGGCTTGGGGTAGTAGTCGTGTAGTTCCATAATTTGGAACAACTCTGCATTTTCGGCGAGAAACTCGACAACCTTGACGGCCTGTTCGTAGTTCCCGTATCCGCCGTATTTACCTCCACGCCAAGAAATGTCGAAAGCGCGGCCCGTTCCGTGGACCGACCAAGCGTTGACCCGTGGGTTGTTCATCTTGCGAACACCCCATGAGCCATTACACCAGACACCCCCACCAAAGTATTCCTTTAGGAGTTTGTGAAATTTTTCGGTACCTGCACGCCTTCCAGCAGAGTTACCATCCCAACCGATATATGGACGACCCATTATTGCTCCTTAAAGCCTTGGCTACACCTACATTGTAACCCATTAATCGCCGTCGGTCTTGAAGAATAATGCCCCAATTAGATGCATGACAAGAGATGCCCCACTAATCCAAAGCCCCCATTTAAGCGTGTCGCCAGACAATGTGATTAGAACAAGACCGGTGCCGCCGAGAGTCCAAGATAAAGCAAGAATCTCATTGCGCATATTTCTGAAAAACCCCATATGGACCCCTATTTCTTGCGCTTTCTGCCGGTGCCGCTATCTGATGAACCCCCGCCACCAGAAGGCGCCGTTCCGCCAGTTCCGCCAGAACTCGGCGAGGCAGGCTTAGGTGCCGGCATTGGTGCCGCCATTACAACCGCAGTCGCCGCAACAATTATACGTCTTTCAGCAACACTGACGGCAGAACCAGAAGGGACATATTCGTCACTTGCGCCAGAAAAAATGTTTACCTCGGCCTCGAAAACCTCTTTCACTTCGTCTGCTTCGTCGTTAAGAGCATTAGCAATAACACCGATCTGCTCATCGTCAAGTGTGTCGAAATTGTCGTCATTTACGAGTTTTTCGATTTGCTCAACAGTCACCTCTTCTTCAGCGATGATTGTGAACACCTCACCCGCAAGTTCGTCATCCTCGATTTTTGTTGTGATTGCGATGGCTTCCGCAATTTTTTCTTGATTTTGGCTGACGATTTCTGGTTGACGTACCGGATTTGTTGTGGTTGTTGTTGTGGTTGTTCTGGGAATTGTTGTTGTTGGTGCAACTATGACCTCCGTTGTAGTACTAACTGTTGTTGTTGGACGTAGAGGCACAGTCGACGTCGTGGTCGTCGGCGGAAGTGTGCTCGTAGTTGTTGATGTAGTCGTCGTTGTAGTACTCGTAGAGGTTGTCGACGTACTCGTGGTTGGGGGAACGGTAGACGTCGTAGATGTCGTTGTTGAGGAAGTCGAGGTTGGGGGTGGTGGTGTAGTCGTTGATGGCGGCGCCTCCGTTGTTGTGGTCGGCGGCAACGTCGTTGTTGTCGTCGAAGTGGTTGTTGTGGTTGTTGTGGTTGTTGTAGTAGAAGTTGTCGTGGTGGTTGGGAGTGCTGGCTCCTCAACCGTCAAGGTCACTTGGGTAGACCACCCGGAGTACACCGCAAGAGTGTCGTTATCGGCGCGAACATCAAAGACGTACTCTTCCCCGAGACCACCAGTGCTTTCAAAGAGACTGAATGGCAGCGTGTATTCGGTGTTTAAGGCGTTTTCGTCACCGACGTTTCCGGTTGCTACACCCCAGCCTGCGTCGGGTGGGATTCTGAATGAGATTGCGTAACGCTCTGGCTGCACGTTGCCAGTGTTTGGTGCGTCCCAGTCAAGGTAGACGCCATCTGAGGTAATTTCCCCGGTCAGGTTCATTGGAGGGCCAATGGTCTGAGGGACAGTTGTCGTTGTGGTGCTAGTAGTTGTCGTAGTAGTGGTAGCAGGCGTTGCCCAAGTCCAAGTGTTCCGCACAAATCCACATAATGTTGAAGATGTCAAGCCTTGACAGGTGTCCCAAGAGGCGTTAGATGACCAGCCATCGGGAGGCGAATTGCTGTTGATTGAATTGAAGTACGGGTTAGTGAGCAGGTTAGTTAGGTCTGTCCATTCGGTGCTTCCGTCAAGTTTTGCCTTGAAAGCGACTTCTTTAATTTCGGTGCCGTAGTTGCCGCCCCAACCTTCGCCATCTTTTGCCCAGATGCGAATCTTCACGGTGTCCCACGATGTCGAATCTTGGACATTCGTAGAGGTAGACGCTGAGAACCAGAAGGAAGGAACCTCAACCCAAGATGTT
>Ga0181584_10000961_pt1 | contig 21373 bp, 16 predicted proteins | sample 071ome_30_FD_132462 | JGI IMG/M metagenome (GOLD analysis project Ga0181584, IMG submission 132462) | Coastal salt marsh microbial communities from the Groves Creek Marsh, Skidaway Island, Georgia - 071406AT metaG (megahit assembly) | ecosystem: Environmental > Aquatic > Marine > Intertidal... | reverse complement strand
CGGTCACGCTGCCGTCGGTCACGCTGCCGTCGGTCACGCTGCCGTCGGTCACGCTGCCGTCGGTCACGCTGCCGTCGGTCACCCTGTCGCCGTGCGTGGTGTCGTGCACGGTCGACAATCGGGCAGCGTCCGTCACCTGTACGCAGGAGTCGGTGTTTATTAATTACGCGTCGCCGGCACCGTGGGCGTGCGTGTCTGGGTGTCTGCCCGACCCGTGGGTGTCCGGGCCGAGTTCGTGGCGGCCCATGTCGGAGAACGTGCCGTATGCAGAGATTCTCTCGGCTCGGTTGTTCGCGTCCAGGGGGCCGACGTCGAGCTGGTTGTCTTCTGTGAAGGCTGGGGAGACGTATGAGATCGAGCTGTGTACGTTCATGCGGTCGAGGTCGAACAGGTCGCTGTGGGCGCCGCGGGTCATCGTGGTGTCGAGTCCGGAGCGGGTTCTGGTGGAGCGGTGTCTGGCGGAGATTCTTCGGGGGACTGGTGGGTTGGCGATGCGGCCAAAGTCGTTGCTGGTGCTGATCAATCCGTACGGTGGGAGTAAGAAGGCGGGGGCTGTGTACGAGCGGGACGTCAAGCCAGTGTTTGAAAAGGCGGGGATCAAGACGACGGTGCGCACGACGCGGTACTCGGGGGATGCTAAGGAGACTGTGTGTCGTATGTTTGGCGGTCTAGTTCACGGGGATGGTCGTGGGGGTGGGGGTGGGATGAACGGGAATGGGAGTGGAAATGGGAATTGGAATGGTGCGGCGGTCGTGGACGGTGGCGCAGAGGCCGACGGGATGGACGGCGTCGTTGCGGTCGGGGGCGATGGGCTGTTTCACGAGGTGGTTGCGGGGCTGTTGGAGGTGGACATGCAGCACCGGGTGCGAATCGCGCACGTGGCAGCGGGGTCGACAGACTCGGTGGCGTGTACGCTCAACGGTACCCGGTCGGCCTTCACGGCCGCCGTTCACGTGGCCCTGGGAGACAGCGTGGCCCTTGACGTCCTGAGGCTCGACACCACGCCGATACCGAGGCTGACGCCGCTTTCAACGTCGCCGTCGCCGCCGGCTTCTTCTTCTTCTACGACAAAGTTTGCCATGTCGATGGCGAGCTACGGATTCTTCGGCAACGTCATGCAGGAGAGCGAGAAGGTGCGGTGGCTCGGGCCGATGCGGTACGATCTCGTCGGCGCGCGAATGTGGTTGCGCAACAGGTCGTACCGGGCGCGGATCGAGTTCCTCCCGGCGCCGCCCGAGACGAGCGCGAGACAGATCGTTTGCACAAAAGACTGTCCGGTATGTTTACAGCCGTCGCACGAGCGGCTCAATCCGGCGCGTAAGAGCTTCAAGCTGCACGCGCGGGATAGCCGCGACCGGTTCGGGAACGAGTGGCAGGTCGTCGAGGGCGAGTGGAACGGGGTGATGCTCGTCATCCTCCCCTGCCGGTCGGACAAGAGCAAATCGGGCGTCTGCAAGTATTCGCATCTGGGAGACGGTCGTCTGCACTTGGTGATGATCAAAGCGTGTTCCAGGTGGGACTATCTCAAGTTCCTGGTGCGCCTGAGCAAGGAGGGCCTCGAGAGCGGCGGCCCGGCGGACGGCGTCGTGCGGGTCGAGCCGTGCTGTGCGGTCAAGATCACGCACGCCGATGGCCAGAACAACGTATGGAACGTCGACGGGGAGCTCGTCGACGCGGGGTCCGTGCTTCACGCCGAAGTCCACCACCGGGTGGTCCGGGCGTTTGGTCGGGGAGTGGAGCCATGAATTGATACTGACATTGACATTGACAACCACGGATGTGAATGATACGACTCGATCCGATCCGATCCAATCCGATCCAACCCAAACTCAGCCTTTGCGCGTCGCTCGGGGAGACCGCCTCCGGGCCGTCGTGGTGGCGGGTGGCGACCATTCAGCCGCCTTCGCCGTCGTGGATCCTCGACGACGCTCTGTGGCCATTCGATCGACGCGATGGATCCATTCGACGAGAAACCAGGCCGTTGCAATCACGAGCGCGACGAACTTTCGAACGACGACTTTCGAGCCTGCCGTCAGCTCGAAGGCCCGCTCGACCGCGAGCACGATCGCCAGCCATACGAAATAGACCCCCCGCAGCTTGGCCGGCACCCCGATCGAGGTGGCCAGGACCAGCGAGATGATGGCCAGCGCGTAGAAGACCGCGTCCTGCAGTGTCACGTCGCTCGCCAAGATGCCCGCCAAGGTCGCCGTCGCCTCCTCTTGCAGCGTGACCAAAGCAGTCACCGTCGCCGCGAGGCTTTTCTGCTGCGTTTCGACATCCATCGCCGTTTGATGGATCGCCGAGAGCATGTCACGAACGTCCCTGGTCGTTGCGGCCACCTCGTTCAACTGCGCGCTGAACATGGCGGCGGCTTCCGTCGCGTTGTTCAAGCGTTGCATCCCCGACAGAAGGACGTCCAGTTCGACGGTCATCAGCCTGACCATTCGCTCGTTCTTGATATTGTAGGACACGAGGTTGTTGAGGGTCCGTTCCGCGCTCGCCTCGAAGTTGAGGTTCTGGATGAACAAGCAGCTGGCGTTGGCGAACGAGCAAAGCGCGTAGCGCGAGTGAGGGCGGGACGAAGAGCGAGCGCCCGTCGGTCGAGTTCGATACCTACGACGTGTCGATGTGCGAGAGCTGCGACACGTAGAGGTTGGCTTCTCGATCCGTGAGGCGATCGAGGCAGTGCTTGAGCAACTGGCTCGGCGAGCATCGTAGTCGGCCGTCCGTATCGGCTTCGCCGTGCACCTCCAGCTGACATCTGGAGTACGAGCGACCGAGTGAGAGCTTCGGGGCGCCCGAGCGCACGCCGGTCGAGTTCAATACCCACCTTGTCAGGGAGTACGCCAGCCGTGCCTTCTGCGAGGGTTTGAGGTCCCGACACTCTGAACTGAACTGGCGCAACGCCCGAGTGAAGCAATCGGTTCCCCACAGCTTGTCCCAAAGGCCCTCGGACCCCGCCGCGCTGGCTATCAATTCGTACTGTCGCCGGCCGGACGCCTGCTGCTGGGAGTTTGGGAGTCTGTAAACTGTGGACAGGAGAAACGAGGCTTCGTCTTCGTCGGCGCGCGCCGACGAGACCACCGCGGCCACCGCCACCGAAACGACCACGGCGACCACGGCGAGGCGTCTCAGCGACATATTAAATACGCGCGACGAACGGACGGACGAACGGACGGACGGACGAACGGACGGACGGACGAACGGACGAACAAACAAACGGCCGGGAACCGAAGGTCAACCTTGACTTTGGGTCGCAAACCTCGTCTCAGCCTGAGTCAAAATGGGGCCTCATTCGTTCCGAATACCGACAATAAACAAAAGTACACAACGCCGCTCGCATTCATCACGATACGTACATATATCCAAATCTAAAGCAGGCACCTTCACGGTTCGAGAGCGAGAGCGCGACGGGCACCGCTGCGCGAAACGAAAGCCGGACACGAGAACGATTCGATCAAACCCAAACCCCACGACGACACCCCTCCGCGCGTAAATCATGGTCCCTCCGACAACGACACTCAATAAACAGACGCCACACTCCATCAAGGCGACCGACATGACCGAAGAGATGCAGGCAGAGGTGATCGAGGTGGCGGTCGAGGCCGTGCGAGCGCACGAGCACCCGCGCGACATCGCTCACTACATCAAAAAAGCTATGGACAGTCGCGTGTCGCCCACGTGGCACTGTATCGTGGGGCAGGACTTTGGGAGTTATGTCACGCACGAGGCCCGGCACTTTTGTTACTTTTACGTCGGCAAGCTGGGCGTGCTCCTGTTCAAGTCGGGCTAGCGGCCCTCGTTACCACAGTGTAAAAGTCAGGTTCAAATGCTTTCCAACGCGCTTTGCAACGATGTGATGGCCTTAAGGCGCTGCTTCAGGATCGATTTGAGTTCCCGCGCGTACTCATCCAGCGTGATCCCCGTCGGCGCCGCCGGGTCAGACGACTTTGCCAGCAGGTCCATCTCTCGGCGCAGGAGGCCCATGACGTCCTCGATGTGCTGCCTGTGCATCTCGACGACGTCTTTATTCGACGACGACGTCTCTTTATTATTCGTTCTTGTCTTGCTCGTGGTCGTGGCGGTCGTCGTGGCGGTGGTGGCGGTCGTCGTGATGCTGGCCCTGGCGAGGCCGCTGCGGTGGGCGTGGATCCTGGCGGGCGGGTCGGCCGTGCGATCGCTGGCCCGCTCGACATTCTTTTCTCTCTCTCTCTCACGCTCTTTCTCCCGCTCGGCGACGCTTTGCATCAGCTTGGCGGCGATGGCGTCGGAGCGCAGCATGGCTGCGGCCTCGGCGACGCCACCGACGCTCCCAATGCCCGGAAAGTCGACCATGCTCTCCCGCCTGCTGCTCGACTTCTTTTTGCTCTCGTCCTTCTTCATCTCCTTGACGCGATCGGCGTATCGGAGCGTGTTCAGGGTGTGCTCGCAAGAGCTCGAACAGGGGGAGACGTTGGCAATCATGACGGTCCTGGCGTTCTTGCCGATGAACGAGTCGCGGAGGACCGAGGTCAGCTTGGATCCCCGGAACGGCACGTGTCCCGCGTCCATATCCAGGGCTCGAATGCATTCCTTGAGCGCCAACAGACTCTTGTTGATTTCGGCTCCTTCGAGCCGCGTCTGCTTGTCGTTGTCGTAGGTGTCGGCACCGCGCTCGCTGCCGGCCAGGTCGATGAACGACAGCTTGCCGACGATGATCGCCTTGTCGGCCTTGGAGGAGGCCACGCCAACTTGTTTGTTGATGCGCGCCTCATCGGCCATCCTCGACGTGGCATGTCCGCCGTCCCTGGGGCGCTTGATCGCAAACGTCATCACCGAGTGGGACCGCGAGCTCTCGTCGTTGGCGCCGGTCGAACCGGTCGACCGCGCGCAGGCAGCGTGCTGGCAAAGCTTCGAGAGATCGTCGATCGATTTGATCTGGACCTCCTTGAGCCCAACCACCTGAACCTTGCGCTTGGCGTCCTCCCGCACCTCGAGGCGCGCGCGGCCGCCGAGCAGGTCGAAGACCTTGCCGCCGTAGATCTCGTAGCACGACACATTAAGCGTCACGTCGCGGAACTCTTCCACGGTATCGGCCACCTGGAAGATATCTGCCGCGGCCCGGAGCGGCAGCGGCTCCATCGTGTACGTCTTTCCAGAGCCAGTCTGCCCGTAGGCAAAGCACGTGCCGCGGCCCGAGTTGAACGCCGTCGATATGAGCGGCCGCACCGCCTGGATATACAGGTCGTCGTTGTCCACATTCTCGTCAAAGACGTCGTCGAACTTGAAGTCGTGCTTCTCGATGTACTTGGTCGTGTCCACCTTAGTCTTGGGCTCGTACACCGTCAGCGACGACGCCTCCATGTCGCAGTGGATGACGTTGATGTCCCCACGCTCCTCCTCCTTGGCGTTCAACGGCCTCTTCCGTACAATCACCCGAATGCGCGGCATGTCGCCCGCATCTGTCGCGCGGACCGACTGCATGGGCGGGATGCTCGGGATGCTCGTCTGGGAGACGGGGACCGACGCTGCCGCCGCCGCCAACGCCGCCGACGCGGCTGCCGCCTTCGACACCTGCACGGCCGCAACCGCACCCGCGACGCTCGCCGAACGCATCTCCTCGTCTTCCGCCATGAGGTCCTCCACGCCGAGGTTTAAGTCGCCATCGTCCTCCACGTCCAGAAACGAGGGCTCCTCGTCCAGATCGAGGTTATTCTTGTTCAGATCGAGCCCAAGGTCCAGATCGAGCCCATCCCCCAGCAGCGCCCCGTCGTCGTCGTCGTCGTCCCCGTCCACCGTATCCACCAACGGGTCACCGTCGCCGTCGCCGTACGCGTCCCCCCGCTCGGCTTCCACCGTCGTCGCCTCCCGCACGCCCTCACGGCTGAGAGAGAGACCCACGTACCGGTCGACGTCCTTGACGACCTTGAAGAGGGCCTGCTTGTCCTCCACGTCGAACACCCCGAACGATTCGTACTCTTGTATCATCAAGTCACGGAATTTGTCAACGCTCATACCAGCAAAGCCGTCGCTCAGATGCGAGAGCCCAGCCTCCTTCATGATACTCTCCACCACGCCCTGGCGAGGCGAGGCCCGCTCCTGTCCCACGTGGACGCGTTCCAACGTCATCGATCGCGGTGTCGGTTCAGACAAAATTTCGATCCACGTTGTTCGCTGTACTGATACTACTGTCCTGATACTCTTACTGTTACTGCGACGAACGAGGAACGAAGAGCGACGAACGCATCATCACTCGAGAAGCGCTTCCAAATAAGTGACTGCCAAGTCGGAGACGGATCCGCTGAGGACCAGACCGGCCGGGAAGGTACCACGGCCGGCCGCCGGTTCTTTCCCGTTCCACCAGTTCTCGTTCTCGTTCTCGTTCTCGTTCTCGTCCCGGATACTCCGAGGCGCCGATCCAAAGATGGCCCTGTACCCGGACGTTTCTCTGCCCTCGTCGCCGTGGATGCCACCGGACAGGTACAGGTCGCTCGCGGCCCTCGTCCGCGGGCCCATCCCCGGGTCCCTGGTGACGCTCATGAACTCTCGGTCCGGGGAAAACACCACCAGTGGGCTGCATCCGGGGACGGACGTCGGAAGCGCCGCGTTGTACGTCGTGGTGCCGCGCGGCACGAAGGCAATCTCGGAGACGGCCGAGCGAGGCTTTCCCGCCTTGGCCGTCTGTGCCGTCTTTGCGGCCCTTGCCCCGCCGCTCGTCGCCGGATTCAGGGTTGGAGGCTTGGGAATGGACGTCTGGCGCTGGCGGATGGACCATCCCATCTTGGGCCTGTTGCTGTCGCCCTCAAAGAGGAGGACGTGGTTGGCGGCGGTGACGATGGCCCAGTGGTTGGAAGCGGGGTCGTTTGCCACGCTGCAGATGCCCTCGATCTCGGCCGACCAGACGATGGAGAGGGATAGGACGTCGTAGACGGCGATGCCCGACGCGCAGACGTAGACCGCGAGTGGGGATTCCGGCAGGAAGAACACCGCGGTGGTCGCCCGGGGGGACGTCATCGAGTTGGAACTCGACGGCCCCGACGGGTCAGAGGCGTCGTCGACAGCGGTGTCGACCGCGACGACGTCAAAAGCCGGAGGCAGCTCGCCGACGAACGCGCACGAGGTCGTGTCCCACAGGGAGAGCGCGCCCCGGTCGCCGGTGACTGCGACCAGGGAGCCGTCCGAGGAAAACGCCACCGCCGTCAAGGGGTCGCCGTGGTGGCCCGGGATGACGGCCATCTTCCGCCAGGTGACTGCCGAGCGGACCTCTGCCGCCTCCCGGTGCGTTTCCCACAGCGCAAAGTCCCCAGACGCGCTGCACGTCGCCACCAGGCTCGCCGCGCGCCGACCCACCTTGCCCGCCCTGGCGGTTGCGACTGCCACGCCCGTCACCGCGTGGTTGCCCGACGCCGTCCTGTGCGGGTTCTCCGCCAGCGTGTTCAACCTATACGGTATGCCATACTGCTGCTGGTCGTCCGGCGAGCGATCCCAGAACTTGAGCAACTGGTTGTCCCCAGACGTCTCCACAGACACCAACAGGCCGGCCGTGTCGTCAAAGGCGACGGCCTCCACGACCACCCCATGGTCCTCCTCCCCCGACATCGACACAATATTACGTCGCGACAGCTGCAATCTATCCACATGCACGTCCCGAGACACGTCGAAGAACTGCAGCACGGAATGGTCTCCGACCACCACCGCACACCCGTGCCGACCCTCGAAGCAAATCGGCGCCCCGCAACCGGCCCGCGGCGCCGGCCGCACCCCATGAATCGAACATTCGATCATCATTGACGCAATATTCACCACCCGCAGCGTGTTATCCGACTGCCGCAAACAGTACTTGGCCGGGTCTTCCGGCGACGGCGCGATGCCCGTCAGCGGCCCGCCCAACCGCGGCAGGTAGGCACGCCCCGACGTCTTGACGTCCCACAGCACCAGCACCGCCTCCTCTCCCCCGGACAACAGATACCTCCCGTCCACACTGAAAGACAGACACCCCACGGCGTGCGCGTGCCAGTGCACGCTCGCGGCCGGTGGCTCTGTATATTCCACAAACCCCTCTGCATCTTCCTGAACGTCGTCATCCATCGTTTCGTTGCTATTGTTATTGTTGGCATCGTTGGCGTCGTTGTCGTTGTCCGCCGCCGCCTCCATCCCCTGCTTCAAATCGTGCCATATCAGTATCCGCCCCGTCACGTCCCCGGCGGCCACCCTCGACCCGTCCGGACTCACCGCCACGCACGTAAACGCCTTGGTATGATGCAAGCGCAGCGCCCTCTTCCTCCCAAGCCCCTCCCGACCGACGTCCCACAACAGAATCGTATGCCGATCGTGCGTCGCCACAATCCGATACGCATGCTCTCGTCCAAGACCGGATCCAAAGGATGAAACAGAACCGGAACTGGACGAACACACCACCGGCCTGGGCGTCGACAGCTTGATCCGCACCTCGTTCGCCCGCCCCGCATCCAAGTCAAAGGCCAGGATCCGCCCCGCATCCTCCCCACGCCAGAAGAACGACACGTACGCCGTATCGCCCACCACGACCACACTCTCGGCCGGCCGACGACCCGGAAGCTCCCAGGAACCCACGCAGGCCCCGCTATCGAGACTCCACTGCCGGATGAACCCGTCCTTCGAACACGAAAAGAGCCGCGACGACGACGACGACGCGTCGCTGAGATAGAGGTCGGTGACTTCATCCGTATGACCCTCCATCTGAAACAGCAGCTCGCCCGAACCGAGCGCACTGTACACGCGAATCGATGCCCCGCTGCATGCGACGATGAGCGAATTCGGGCAGAAGATTGCCTTCCGGGAGGCGATTTGGCCCCCGCCCCCGATGGCCGAGTCAAGGTCGACGGGGGCTCGTCCTCGTCCTCGTCCTCGTCCACGACTCGAAGTTGACGGCATCGAGGATGACTGACAAATTCTTCTGGGTGCCTCGAGATGGATCGAAACCAAAACGCGGTCTCGATGTCCGAGCGTGGACGACGCTGTGGCGCAGGTGCTTCGACTGCGGAGCTCGAGGAGCAACGGGAGGAGGAGGAGGAGGTGGAGGAGGAGGAGCAGCAGCAGCAGCAGCAGAAAGCGTGTCGGTGGTTGCTCCTGACAACAGCGAACCTGTACACTTCAGCCATCGAACGGACAATCGCGCCGTGCACGAGGGGCTCATGGATAGCCTGCTGGTCTCCTGACGATGGGAGCGTTCTCCAACAGAAGGTGTTGTCGCTCAAAGGCGTAGACTTCCGGTGGGTGTTTGTTTCCTCTTCGACGGCTACGTCGGCCTGCGCTCGCTCACTTTGTTCGTTCGTTCGCCAGGGACCGGGTCCCGCCAAGCCTGGATGCGGTCGCGCTTGCCTACCGGAACAAGGTTCGAGAAGGGTCCTGGACGGTGGGCTTGGTGTGTATTGAACTCCATTGAGCTCTATTGACCTCTATCGAGCTCGCGCTTGGCACTACGCTTGGCACGACGCCCGGACTCGACGCTCACTCGCGCTTTGCGCTTCGTGCCAGTTCGATATGTGGACTCCCAAGGCGAAGTTTGTCAAGCACGCGGTGCACGTGCCGTGCTGGACGAGTTTTCGGTGGCGGCCGTGGCTGTGGCGGGGGTGGTGTCTGGGGAAGACGTGGAACCAGTGTTTGTGGACCGGGTGGCGGCAGATGCGGTGGTCTAGGGCGGCGTATGCGGGCGCGTTGGGGCGGGAGTACGTGATGCCGGTGTATGAGGTGGGGCGGCACGGGTATCAGAGTGATGTACGGGCGCTGTGCGGGCTGGGGTGTGCGATGGCGTGCGTGTTCTCGTGCGGTATTGGTCAGGTGTTGAGCTTGTGCGGGAACGTGTGCACGAACTTTGGGGCCGTGTATACGTGCAACGCGAGGAGGAAGGTGCGGCAGAAGTATGGGCTGCCGCCGGCGATCCCTTGCTTCCCGTTGGGCTTGGACGATTGTCTCGTGGACTTTTTCTGTTTCTACTGTGCGTCGCATCAGCTGATGCGGGAGCTGGCGGTGCGCGGGGTGGACGGGCCCGGTCTGCACGTGCTGGATGTCGTGCCGGAAGCGTATGCGCACCTGGGAGACGAGGGGATTGCGGCGGCTGTGGCGAATCGGCGGCGGATCGTCGAGGTGTACGCTGGGCGGGCGCTGCCGTTTTTTCAGGCGAACGAACAGCGGGAGAAGCGCCTGGGGGACCGAAATCGGTCCCTCAGGCGCTTGATGACGGACCGATTGGACGAAGCGTTCCTCGCGAGTGCCGTCGGTGCGACCGAGTCGCTGGCGAATGTCGTATTGCTTTCGGGCGATCGCCGGGAGGATGCGGTGAATTGTATAGAGTTCGGTTGGAACTGTCCGGGGCTGACCGCGCCGGCGCAGATGTCGATGCGGCGGACGAGCTCGGATGTCGTGAGCGGTTGGAGCGAGTGCTCGAAGCGGGACGTGCTGTCCGTGTTGTTCCAGGGGGCAGCCGGTGTCGAGGAGGTGTCCGAGGAAGGACGGAAGAAGAAGGGGTGGTCGGTGGCGTACTGAGTCATTCATCGTTGTACGCACAAGCCCTTTCCCATATCAGACCATATCAGAGTTTTGATCAGAATTCTCCGAACTCCCATCCCCGAAAGAGATGATACAGGTGGCTTTTCACAGGCTTCCGACGCGGGCGTGTCCCGGATTGGCGGACAGTCGGAGTAATCGGTCCAGGACGATTGTATGTCAGCTGCACTTGAACGAGCGGGGCGTTCGCACGCCCCCACTCTCACTCGCGCTCACGCGCTCACTTACGCTCACTTACGCTCACTGACGCTCACGCGCTCACTCGCTCGTTCGTTCGCCAACAAAGGCGCGTGCCGGCTTCTGGGACTCGAGCCCGACGTTCGGGGGACTGTCGTCGTCGTCGTCGTCTTCGGACGACCCGACAGACAACAAGAACGGCTTGCCCGACTACGACCTGAAGGTCGGCAAGGTCCCGGACTACTCGCTCCCGAACTACCGCACCGGCGTCGGCCAGGCCCCGAAGAACCTCCCGTCCTACAGGGATGGCGGAGCCCGCGGCCAGCGGAAGGGACTCGGCAAGAAGGCGTGGTGGCGCTACCAGATCCCTTCGGCCTCGTCGTTCAGCGGCCAGCTGTCCGAGGTCAGGGAAAACATCTCGCCGAACGCTGTTCCCGGCTACGGCGGTGGCGATGACGGCAAGGGCGGCAAGGGCGGAGGCGGCTGGGGCGGAAGGGGCGATGGCGGCGGCGACGAGCCCATGAAGGGATGGACGTACGCCTTCGCGCTCATCGTGGTGGCCGGAGGCATTGCGGCCTACGTGCGCAAAGGGTCGACGCAGTCGCTCATTGTGAGCAGCGGGGTGGCGGTGCTCCTCCTGATTGCCGCGTCTCTGATGGGCGTGCCGACCAGCAAGGTCGGAACGATCCTGGCGCTGGCCACGGCGATCTGCCTGGCTGCGCTGATGGGCATCAAGGCGAAGAACACGCGAAAAATTGTCCCCGCGGCGGTGACTGTCTACTCGGCGGCCATGGCGTGCGGGTACATTGTGACGCTGCTGTAGCGCGGCGTGTGGCTGGAATCAACGACGATGAACGTATTGAGATGACGATTTTGCTTGAGTTTTGTGGCTGACGGTAATCATTCCTTGAGATGTCGGGGAATGTTTCAGATAGCCCGGACCGCAAGGTCGACCGACGCTTCCGCGGGCCCTCCTCCTACAGCTCGCGCGCTGTCCGCTGTCCGCTGTCCGCTGCCGGTCGCCGTCGCGCCGTTGCGCCGTCGCGCCGTTGCGCCGTGTGGGCCGGGGAATCCTTCGGGTCGAGCCACCGGGTCGAGCCAGCGGGCCGAACGATCGTCCTTTCGTTCGTTCGACTGCCCAGGCTCCGTCCGAACGGCCGGCCAACGAACTCGCAAGGTCACCGCTCTCTGAGAAAAAATCACTCACAAACGTGTAGTATCCTTCCCCAAACCAACAACGATGTCGAACCAGATCGAGACGATGCTCGCCAACGCGAAGGCGGTGGTGGAGACCTCGCTAGCTCCCATTCTTGCCCAAATGGGCGTCCCGAACGCCCTCGCATTTCCCCTGACCGTTTGCCTGCTGACGGTTGCTCTGACCATCTACCTCTTCTCCGTGCTGTCTAAGACCGGAAGCAAGAAGTCGAGCGGAAAGAAGAGCCGCACGTCTGCCCGGTGAGTCGTCGATCTCTCCGCGCCAAATTCTGTCGGTTGCGAGAGATGAGATCTCCGGATCACTCGAGTCTCACTCCCCACCCTCACGCTCATTCCCCCAAACTTCTCCACGCTCTGCCAGGCCGTCAAAGCCGACCGCCAAGGTCGCCGAGGCCGCGGCGACGGACGCCGTCGCGCCGGCCAGGCGCTCGCGCAGCGTCACGAAGAAGCCGGCGGCGAAGAAGGCGACAAAGTCTGCCTCTCCTGCGGCGAGGAAGGCGTCGACCTCGAGGGGACGCAGCGCGTCCGTCAAGAAGTCGCCGGCGAAGAAGGCCCCGGCCGCCAAGAAGGCTCCGGCGAAGGCCAAGTCCGCCAGCCCCAAGCCCAAGCGCTCGACCTCGGCCGCCAAGAAGACTGCCGCCAAGAAGTCCCCGGCGAAGAAGGCTCCGGCCAAGAGGTCCACGTCCACCGGCTCGAAGAAGTCCTCGGGAAGCCGGTCGACGACCCCGGCCAGGAGGTCCACCCGGAGCCGCAAGTAGGCTTGTCGCATCAAAGCGCAAAAGCACGAAGCAGCATCAATTCATTGACCGGAACAATACTAGCGAACCGTTGACGATGTTTCCTTTTACTGGACAAATAGACGAATAAATATCTGCGGAGTGTGAAGAACTCAGCTCTTGCTACTATTCGGCGACCGTCTCACATCCGCCTGCCGCGCTTGCGCGGGCCGCCGCCTCTGTCGCTGCCGCCGATGCCCAGCGCGGCCTCGTGTCGGGATATGCCCGCCGGCGTGAAGTCGAACGACATCACGGGACCGAGCACATAGTCGACTTCGGGGATCGGCCCCTCGACCTCCCCCCGCTGCAACAGCATCGCCAGCCCGTGCAGTTCCCTCGGCACCATCGGACGCCGCCCGGGCCCGGGCCCGGGACCCCGCCTCCCGCCGGGGCCTCCCAGCGAGTGCAGGTCCTCCGCATGACCCTCGGGACCGCCCCCGACCCCGCCCGCGGGGTCAAAGTCGGCGTCGGCGCCGTCCTCGTCGCCGTCCGCCACGTCGTCTGCATCCTCAAACAGCTCCGGACTCACCTCGAACTGGTCCACGTGACCCGGATAGAGATCCAAGAACTTGTATCGCAGCAGCGCCGTCTGCATGGCGTCCAGGGGGTCGTCCGTTGACGCCTCCCTCAGCGCCTCCCGCCGCCTGATCTGCAGGGACGCGACCGTCGAAAACCCGCCACACTCGGCCTCGAACGCGATGAACGCGTCCCACAACGGCCCCGTCTCCTCGTCCGCCGTCTCTGTCAGCGCCCGCTCGAACAGCGACCGCGCGTTGCCAAAGTCCCCGACGCCGATCAGAAACTTGGCGTATTCCAGCACATACGGCGGCGTATTCAGGAACGTCTTCAGTCCCAGCTCGTAAATCTTGCACGCGACGTCCTTATTCCCGTCGTTCAGCCACTCGAAGCTCGCCGCTGCCGCGTACGCCTCCCACTGCAGCCCCGTAAACTTCCTCGCCCGCATGAAGAGCAGCCTCGACTTTTGCACCCCGTCGACCCGCTTCGTGAACCGCATGTACACGATCCACGCCAGCGTTTTGAGCCTATTCGCCTCCGCCTCGCCGCCATCGTCTCCCTCGTTCTTTCCCTCGCCCTTCTTCTTCTCCTCCCCGGCAACAACAACCAGCGCCTCGTACACGGCCCGCGCCTTCTCGACGTCACCAGCCTCCTCCATCAGATCCGCGGCCATGAAATGTAACGCCAGCGCCGACGGCAGCGCCTCACGCCCCCGCTCCAACACCTTGAGTGCCCCCTCGACGCCCGCCTCCCCGTCCCGCTTCCATTCGGCATAGTCCAACCACACGTCCGGAAACTGCACAAAGTAACTCAGACTCTGCTCGTACGCCAGACCCACCCGCTCCGCATGCCGAAACCCGTCCTCCCCGACCTGATTGTCCCGCTCGAACCGACAGTACCGCCGCCACTTCTCCGCCTGCTCCATCTGATACCGCCCGCCCTTCCCCGGCGGCAACGGCAGCATCTTCGTGTCCAGCTGATCGTTCAGCTCCAGACGAGCGTTCGACACGGCCTTGCACGCGTGGTACGTCGTCCGCCACTCGTCCAACGCCCGCTTGGCCAGCGCCTTGTTGCTCGTCGAGTTTTCAAACGCCTCATACATGCCCCAGATATGGTCCAACGAGTTCGAAGGAACAACCAGCGCCCGATGAAACGCCTGCCGTACATTCGCCACGTCCTTCCCGTCCTGTGCCTTGACCAACAACTCGAGGTACTCTTCCCACAACCCGCCGCTTCTGCAGTCCCACCCGACGTGCTCGAGCGCAAACTCCAGGCACGCCCGAATCTGCGCTTGGTCGTCCTGGCTCGCCGACTTGATGTAGTCAACGTACAGCCCGTACAGGTCCACGTCCAAGCAGACGAGAAGACAGCGACCAAACAGGGCCTTGACGGTCTCGGGCGTGCCCGAATTGATTTCAAACTCGCAGAACTCACGGAAATACGACGTGGATGTGGGGAACTGGAGCGTGACCGACTCATACGCTTCACGCATCGCCGACACGCGCTCCGGACCGTCCGGATAGGCGTTCGATGTCGCATTAATTAATTCGTCCCAGACGATGCTATTGAACGGGTCGCTCGCCAGCTGCAGTCGCAGCTGCGGGATGTCCACCTGATGATTTGGATCTCCATCCATCACGGATCACGAATGATTTTTTTCTTACACGAAGAAGGGGGTCAGCTTCCTGTCTCTCCCTCTCTCGCTTCCTCTTCTTCCCAGCGGAGGGCGGCTTCGAGGCGATCGTCGTCGTCGTCGTCGTCGTCGTCGTCGCTCCTCAGCCGGGCGTACCCGTACCTCTCTCCGTCTCCGTCTCCGTCTCCGTCTCCGTCTCCCTCCGACGCCTCCCCGCCCAGACTCAGACTCCGCAAGATCATCACGAGTCCCCCGACGATCATCGCGCCGCCGACCCACGGGAGCACGCGACCGCCCAACGCACACGCCCTGACCACGCGCTGGAGTCTCCGCAGGTCTTGGAGCTGGGCTGCATCGGCAGAGCCCGTCTCGACCCCCTCCATGATGGGCACAAAGGCGGGCGCGATGGAAGCGATGGAAGCGATGGACGGATCCGCCGACGGGCCGACCGCGCCGTTGTACCTGGGCCCGATGTGGGTCGACAGCATGAGCGACTTTCGTGCCCGCGCCACCATCCCGGTCAGGGGCTCCATATCCAAATGGATATGACGCGCGGAAATCTCGTCCAGGCTCCCTCCCGCGTCGCCATCGCCATCGCCATCGCCATCGCCATCACAGACGACCCCGTCCACGCCGCCCAGGACCTCGTCGTCCTCAATTCCGCAGAATCCCGGCAGACTCAGGAACAGCGGCGGCCCCGGCCTGCCGCGATTGGCCGGAGCCGTGATGTTGAACAGACCAGCAAAGGCCTGGTGGGTGCGCTGGTCTGGAGCAAACGCCGCCGCGCCGGCGACCAGCCTCGTCGTCTCGAGACCCAACCCAGCGTCCCACCGCGGCGTCCCCCGCAGATCAATCGCCCGAAAGGCATCCCCGACCCACACCGCGTACGCTCGATCCTTTCCCCCTCGGACGCCCCCCTCGACCATCCTCCCCGCAAACTGCCGCCCGTCCGTCCCCCGCACCGGCAGCCCGCCATACGCTTCGACCTCCCGAATCCCTCGCCACGCGTGCAACTCACCGACGCGCATCTCGTCATCGTCATCATCCCCCACCCCGGTCCACACCGCACTCTCATGCTCCGCCGTCTCATTCCGCAACAACCCAAACCTCGCATCCCCCACCAGCCCCTTCAACCCGGGAACCCTCCCCAGAAACGCCAACAACCCGTCCTCATACCCACCCAACAGCGCCCCCACCCCCCTCGTCATATACACCCCGTTCATCGCACCCCCATCACCTTCCCGCCACCCCGCCACCAAGCTCGCCACGTACTGCAACACCCGCGACTGCACCGACCGGTCCGGAAACCGACTCAGAATCGCCTCCAGCACCCCGACCAGGGGCACGTTCACCGTCGTCACGACGTCGGACAGACTCCCCACACTCTCCTCCGGAACAAAGACATAGCGCACGTCGTCACGGTACGACACCATCCGCCCGTCTGACGTAAACCGGGCAGACGTCTTGGTCACCGTCTTCCGAAAGACGTACGGCCCGACTTGCGCGACGACCAGTTTCTTGCTGGAAGAGGCCGAGGTATTCTCCGTACGTGGATGTGAATGTGTATGTGTCATCGTCCCACCTGTAATGTTGTACAGACGCACCTCGACCCGGGACGTCGACCGCCAGAACGGGTGAGCATCGACCGAGCCGGGCGTGATCTGGACCGTCTCCAGGACGCGCGTTCGTAGTGTCGAGTAGAAATACGGCACGGCCGTCGAGACGGACACGTAGAGTATGGTGCCGAGGGTGAAGACGAGGTAGGCGAGGAGCGAGGTGCGGGACGGTGTTTGCGTGTTTGGACGCGAGGCCGGACCGGAACGCGGGCCCATGAGGGGCAGAATTCGTTCGGTCTGGGTGCTTTGAGCTCTGCGCGCGCGCCTCCTATCCTCCGTCGAGTCGTACTCGCACTCGTACTCGTACTGTACACGGGCAGACTATATATTCGTCCGAACTCTGCGCCGGTGGGTGAGAACGAGAAAAAAAAACTCTGTTCAAATTTTACGCTATACGACGATGATCGCCACCACCTCGTCGTCGTCGTAGATAGATGTATCCGAGTAGTAAACTGGGGTATCAGCCAGGCGGTCCTCCCGCCCGCGTTGGGCGCCAAGCGCCTTGGCCGACACCGATTCCACCGATTCCACCGGATCCGGTGGAATCGGTGGAATCGGTTCGGTCGGGTGCACCACCACCACCACCACCGAGCTTTCTGTACAACACGCGCGTGGGGGTCTTGCTCATCACCGCGCTCTGCTCGGTGATCGTCCTGTCGTCCAGCGGCAGCAACACGCTGGCTTCGGCGAGCTTGATCGGGGGCATGATGATCGCGTACGTGCTGGACGCGATGCGGTACCGGGAAGGGTCGTTTCTGGCGGTGTGGGCGACGTTGTTGGTAACGAATGTGGGGTTGGGGTATGGGCTGGTGGTGGAGGATTCGGATTTTTGGGATTTCGGGTATCCTGGCGCGTTTTTGGGGTTGGTGTTTGGGGTGGGGGGGAGGCTGGTGATGAACTCTGGTCTGTTGTTTCTGGTGGGTGCGTGGGCGACGTTGCAGTATCGGTGGATACAGCGGCAGTATCCGGCGGTGGTGGTGGCGTTCGAGAAGGTGTTGGTGACGGGGGGTCTGCCGGTGGCGGGGACGGGGCTGGGGTGGGGGTTGGTGGGCGGGGGTGGGGTATGGATGGAGGAGGGCGTGTGGTTGTGGGCGGGCGTGCTGTGTGTGGGGTATTGGTGGTTTGGGCGGCCGCTTGTGTCGAGCTATGGAGGTCGGCACGGTGGTCACGGTGGTCACGGTGGTCATCACGGTGGTCGTCACGGTGGTCGTCACGGTGGTCGTCACGGTGGTCGTCACGGTGGTTTCACCGTCATCCAGCGCAGGTCGGACGCGGCGCTGCTGTTTCTGTACGTGCTGATGGCGCCCACGATGACGTATGTGGCGGCGCATAACGAGACAATCTTCTCGTTGTTGCACCTGTGGAGTATTGTGTTGCTGTTTTTCACGCCGCTGTTGGTCATGTCGGCGATGCCCAAGGGGCTGTGGTGGCTGGGGGACTCGGCCGCGTCGTCGGCGGTCAAGCGGCTGCTCGTGCTCGTGTCTCTGGCGGGGGTGCTGGCGGGGGTGGAGGGACGGATCGTGTTTCATAGCTTCGGGCAGTATATCAAGATTGCGCCGCCGTTTAGCTACATCGCCATCACGTTGGCCATGTACGGGATGGCGTCGATCGTGCTGCTGCACGTGTCGGGGATGATGGGGGATCGGATGGCGTTGGTGCTGCTGGGGCCGATCTTGATGGTGAGCACGGCGATCGGATGCCTGGTGGTGGGGGTGCCGGTGTGGGCGCTGCCGGCGCCGCTGGTGGCGGCGGCCGGGGTGGCCATGTACTCGGAGAGCCGGAGCGGGCGGGACTATGCGCTCGTGGTGTTGGGTGGGCTGCGTACGGCGGGGTGGTTCTTGTGGCACCACTTTTGGTTCTTGGACGTGGTGCTGGACGGGATGCACCTGCGTGTGGTGTGCGGGCTCGTGTTTCTGGCGCTGGTGCCGGCGTTTGGGATCCCCGGTGGGTATTGATCATCGTCGGATGAACCCGACGTTCGAAGTTCATCCCGTTCAACGTTCATCCCACAAGAACACCCCACCCCGTTTGCGTTCATCTCGCTCCATTGAGGGTGCGCGCGCCCTGACCGACGCTCTCTCTCGCTCACTCGCGCTGCCGCTGCCGGTGCGCGCTTCGCTTGTTCGCCAGGGCTGGTCGTGTCGACGAGTTCCGGGTCGTCTGGGTCGTCATCGGGAATGCCGGGTCTGCCCTCCGGGTCGTCATCGTCCATAGCGACACGGACAATCACGGGGGTGCTGCTGGCGTTCCAGGCGGTGGTGATTGCGGTGCTCGAGGAGCACCTGTACGCGGGGGACTACCTGGAGGTGACGTTCGACGTGCACCCGATGTTCCCGGCGTCTCTGGTGGTTGCCACGAGCCTTATGGGGATGTATGTGACGAGGAGACTGCAAGAGAGGGGGAAGATCGGGGCCAAGGCCGGCTTTGTGGTCGAGTGCGTCTACGGCGCCAAGGTGTCGATGATCTTCGTGCCCGAGACGCGGCTGGCCATTCCGGTGATTGCGTACGCGCTCGCCTCGCTCCACCCCCTCTGGGTCGGACGGAACACGCACAAGGCCAGGGACATCAGCGCGCCGACAGCGGTCTCGATGGCCGTCGCCGTCCTCCTCGCCGTGGCAGCTTCGCGCTTCGCGGTACGTACTTCTCTCTCGGGTGGGGTGCATCGGGCGGGGTGCTCACGCCGCGAGCCGTTATTGGCCCGCCTCACGCCGGGGAGCCGCTCCCCGCAGCAACCGTCGCTCCCCGCAGCAACCGTCGCTCCCCGCAGCAACCGTCGCTCCCCGCAGCAACCGTCGCTCACCAGCAGTTGCTCACCCTCACACCCACCAACATTCCATCGCAGGTCTTCGACGCGTTGCACATCCTCCTGGACCGCAAGCCGTCCGAGTCGGTCGCGGCCGGCGCGCTGCTTGTTGCGGCCGCGGCGGGGTGGATCCCCATGGTGGCGACGTATTACAACGCAGTCAAGGCGTCCGCGCTGCCGAAGCGGGCGGTCGTCCTCGTCGGGTCGCTAGGCCTGCTGCTCATCCTGCTACGGCCGCCGCTGCCCATCAAGGGCGGAGCGGAGTGTCCCAAGCTGCCGCTGGCGCTGTGCCCGAGGCTCTGGGATGCCTCGCACACACCAGAACACGAGCAAGACGACGTGGCCGTCTACGGAGACGGCCTGCGACGCCGCGAGCACTGGCCGCTGTGGTTCGTGGTCGCCGCATCCTTCTCGGGGATCCTCGCGTCCACCTCGGCCATCAGGGAGAACGTCATGTTCGCGCCTGTCCGACTGATCCAGGGCGGCGTTGCCGGACTCTTGGTCGGGGGATACATGGCGCTCGAGTTCTTCCCGGGAATGTACCAGGCGCAGGTTGTGGCCGTCGCGTCGTGCGTGGTGGTCGCCTTCATCGTCGTGTTTCTCTCGGTGCCGAGCAGGGGATCCGCGGTCTTGCTACCGCTTTTCGGCCTCGCCTGGCTCGCGTCGCTGCCGTTCGCGCTCTTCGTGCTCGAGCTCTCGTCGCTGCCGCCGTTGCCGGCCGACATGGTTCGGCTGCACCCGGACGTGGCAGAGGGATTCCTGCTGGATCAGCTGCGGCGGAGCACCGTCCGCACGTACTTGATCTCCAGCGTCGCAGCCCAGGCGCTCATCATCAGTTTCGCGGGCAAGCTCCGGCTGGGCGGAAGCGCAGGTCGGAGCGCGAGCGCCGCGTCGCCGATGCTCGGGGCGGCGGCCGACGCCGCGTACATCGACAAGGCCGCCGATTTTCTCGGGGGATACGTGTCTTCCAGCGTCAACACCAGGTATGTATGATATTGTCGGATAGGTGGGGGTTGAGATCAGGGCAAGAGGAGCGCAGCGACCCGGAGTGAGGAAGGGCCGATGACGGCTCGCGGCGCGAGCACCCCGCCAGGATGAGCGCAGCGACCCGGCGCGCACCCCGCCCACCCGCCCACCCGCTCACTCACCTTTTCACATCACATCACATCACAACGTCAGGGCGACCATCGGCAGCCTCGCCGGAGTCAACTACCGGAAGATCAAGGCCGTCGGGATGTCGTATCTCCCCGAGGTGATCAACTTCGTCACCATCCTGTGCTATGGCCTGTGCCTGTGGGTGAACAGAGAGGTGGGCGGGGGCGAGCACATGCCCGCGATGACGCTGGTGCTGAGCCCGATCTTGCTCCTGCTGAGCCAGGACTCGCTGCTGTTCTCGCAGCTCACGGAACGCAGACGATACTTTCCCGTCTACGCGATGGGATCGTTCGTGCTCGGGTGCGTCTCGGTGGGCGACGTCGTCGGCGCCGTGGTCGACGGGACGTCGTTGTCGTCTCTCTCGTCTCTCTCGTCCGCCTTTGTCGACGTCGAGTTCCTCGTGGTCAACGTGGGGGCCATCATGCTATCTCTCCCGTCGATCATCGAGATGAGCAACCATCTCTGGTCGCAGCAGAGCAACCGGGGCAAGGTGTGGCTGGCGATGCTGACGGGGCTGGCGGCGTGTGGGTTGGTGGCCGGGTTTGACGTGGTGGAGGAGTCGGTCGTTACGCTCGTGGGCGTGGCGTTGGTGAGCGCGTGTGTGCTGAGTGCGAGCGAGGGAGAGAGACGGAAGAGGCGCGCGCGGGTGTTGTGAACGAGGTGTTGACCCTCAGGGTCAACACATAGTATCAAATGTTACATGCACATATCGAAGGAAACGAATCAGAGGATCACTTGGTTAGTTGTTGGGCACGCACGCGCACTCGGGACTGAACCCGGCACTCGAGCAACACGAAGAGAACTCCACCGCGGCCCCGCTCCTCGACGCCGCCCATTGCCAAACGTCGCTCTCGCTCCTGAACTTGCCAGAGGGATCCAACTCGACAACGGCGCAACCGAAGTCGCACCACCTGGCGAGCGAACGAAGCGCGTGGCGCGAGTGAGAGAGTGAGAGAGT
>Ga0181584_10000959_pt1 | contig 21395 bp, 20 predicted proteins | sample 071ome_30_FD_132462 | JGI IMG/M metagenome (GOLD analysis project Ga0181584, IMG submission 132462) | Coastal salt marsh microbial communities from the Groves Creek Marsh, Skidaway Island, Georgia - 071406AT metaG (megahit assembly) | ecosystem: Environmental > Aquatic > Marine > Intertidal... | reverse complement strand
TTGTCAGGCGACTCGTACTCCCAGTGCCCTGCCTGTTGCAGGATGTCGGCCATTTCGGTAGCGATGACAGGCTCATTCAGCGCTCTCGATGCGAAGGAACGCATGCCTGCAAGGATGCACCGGGAGAGGGGACAAACGGCGATGCCAGCCGCCGTGGACGACCGCTCGGAGGCCCTGAGGCCCTCCCTCGCGCCCGCCATGATCTCGTGCTTCACCGCAGCCCAGAGAGCGTCTTCATGCTGCCCCATCTCGTCCGGACCAGCTCCGAAGCGCTCGACACACGTGGCGAGAAGCTGGAGGCAGTCGCAAGGGTCCTGGCGTTCTGCAAGCTTCTGCAGGATCCACGGGACGAGATGCCCACGGAAGCCGGGGAGCGCAGTAAGTGCCCTTTCTACGGCCGTGACGACCTCTTGACGAGTGAGTTCCTGGCCCGGCAGTGGGTGGAACCGGACGGGGAAGTAGATGGTGAGGGTCTCGTGCATTTCCCTCACCGCGTCCGAGTCTGCACCCGGCAGCACCTCTGCTGGGAGCTCGGCGAGGGCCTCGACCACCTGCGTGGCCAGCAAGAGGCAACGCGGGTCCTTCTGCTGGTCCACGGCGGTAATGGACCCGTCGAAGACGTCGACACCGTCCTGGATCAGCGCCTTGCCATAGCCCCTGATCAGCACCAGCAGGAGCTCGAAGCCCGCCACACGCGGGGCGTAGGCGATCGACTGCAGGTGCACTTGCGTGAGGAGCTTCACAGCGATAGCCTTGGCATCCTCGAAAACGAGGTGGGTCAACGACGGGTCCCGGTACCGCTGAACAAGGCCCCGCAGACCCACCAGGCTCCCCTCGAGGCTGACTCGTGACGAGTCGATCCGGTCGAGGAGGAACTCGGCGTACGAGTGGAGCTTTGCGGCGTCGTCTACGGCAGCCGGGTGACGGCACAGTACCTCCCCGACGATGAGCATGCTGCGGGCTCGGACGTGCCCCGCTGTTGTCACCAGCGAGGGTCCGAGGACGGTCGTGATCAGGTGGTCGAAGGTGGTGGTGCCATCCCTGCGGTGGAGGAAGGGACGCGAGGGCGAGTCGTAGCGACCACCAGGCGCGTTCATCCCCGGAAGAAACGGTCCGCAGAGGCGGCCAACATATTCATCACCGGATAAGGGGGCGGCATTGATGGGAACCTGCCGCGGGCACTCGACGTCCGCGTGTAGAAATCTCGAGCAACCGGGTGGGCGGGTGGCGGAGCGGAGGGAAGGCCCCGGCGGTCTCTGCTGCCACGCGGGTGGGAAATGCCTTCGCCCGTGCGACATACCGAATGGACGCCACGATAACGTCAAGGACGTCGTCCTTCGAGCCAGTTTCGACTCCTTGGGGTGAGTCCAGGAAGCCCTGAACAGCGCCCCTCAAGGCCTCGGTCGTCGGAGGGTCCATGGTCAGCGCCGCCCCGCCCGGCTCGCGCCCTTCCACCTGGTGCCGTGGCCGAGGTCGATTCGCGTAGTTTCTACGCCGTGGGGTGGCCGAGCACCCGGATTCAACAGAAGGGGGCCGCGAGTCCGGTTTCTGGGAGGCTGCCAGAGGCACCGAGCAGGTTGTGCAAGGAAGAGTCCTTCAAAAACCCGCAGATTGTCGGCGGGCGAACGATCCCCGATCAGTCAGAACTCGTCGTCGTCGTCAAACGCCTCTGCGAGGTCCTCGTCGGTCATGAGCACCTGCCCACCTGCCGGGGTCGCCTTCGCCTTCGGCTCGAACCGCATGGCCTTCATGGCCTCGTTGTGCAGGTCCAGGCAGAAGGTGACGCGGGCGTGGAACGCGTGCTGGGGCTCGTACGTTGCGTAGATGTCCAGCACCTGGTTGCTCACCATGCACCCGCTGTCGTGCTCGAGCGTCGCATCCACAGCCCCATCCCGGATGGCCTTGGCGACGATGCACTCAGTGTCCTTCTGGCTCCTGTCCAGCCCGAGCAGTGAAGCCACATCGCCCAGCGAGATGCGGGAGTAGGACACCGAGATGCGGCGCAGGCCCGCGCGGATGACGTTGTTGCGGAGGCGCACGATGAGGTTGGTGGTGCCGTCCTTGTCAAAGGCCTCCCCATGCACCTCGGAAACCCGCTGGAAGTCCTTCAGGTCGCCCCGGCGGACCGCCTGGGTGAGGGCGATGTAGGGCGCCATCGCCGTCATGGTCTGGGCCTGGGTGAGCTCCATGCGGTCGGGCACCTCGCCCAGGAGCAGGCGCACAAGCGTAAGCCACTTGAGGTTTGTTGCCCTGAAGCCCCGCGCGACCCCGGGGGCCTTGCGCAGCGCTTGCTGCAGGCAGTCCCGGGCCTCGGTGTAGTCGAGCTGGATGGCGCGGATGCGGCCGAGGTAGTGGAGGTACCGGCTCAGCTGCTGCGTGGACCGCATCGTGTCGGTGCTCGACCCTTGCACCTGGGAGCGGAAGTGCTCGGCCTGGTCGTACAGCTTGTAGTGCAGGTAGTTGCGCAGCACCAGGTTGAGCAGTGTCTCCTGCCCCACCTCGTCGTGGCGGAGCACGGCAGTGCGGTGCAGGGCCAGGAGCTGTGGCCGGATGTTACTCAGAGTCCCCTGCACCTCGTGCGCCCACGAGTAGTAGAAATACACCCTCGCCGCCAGGAGGTCGAGCGACCGCCGGTTGAGACCCACGAGCCGCTCCATTGCGGCCTCGAGGAGGGGCAGCGCGCTGGCCACCCGCCCCGCATCCTGCAGCTTGATGGCGGCGGCAATGCACAGGAGCACTTCGGCCTCGGGAAGCGAGCTCGGGCCCGTCTTTTTGGCGTCGTCCCCGTCCGTGGCATCTGCCGCGGCGGACGAGGCCGACGAGCCATCGCGCTTGGCCTCCGCCTGCATGGTGGAGATGACGACGTCGCGAAGCGGGCACGTCGTGGCGAGCGAGTCCGTGGCGACCGCCTGGATATCGGCCGACGTCGTCTGCCTCCTCACGCCCGCCATCTGCCGCAGGGCCCTCGCGGGAAGCACCCGGACATCCTTCGTCTTGACCGCCCGGTTCAGCAGGTTCACGCACCCCTTCAGGACGTCCCTCGGGCTCGCCTTCGGGGGCGCCTCGGTCGAGTCCTGCTTCGCTTCGGCCGCCCCGGCGTCACTCATCTCCACGTCCTTCGCCATGCTGGCCTGCACGGGGGGGGGCGGCGGCGGAGAGATTGAGAACAGGGCCGATTGCCGCGGTCTTTCGACTCAACAACTCGCCTGCTTTGAACCGCGTCTGAGCGGCCGGTGGAATGCGACGCGCCAAGATTCCGCCGGATCTCGGAGATACATTTGGCAACGGACCACAAGATGGGAAAGGGGGGGGATCAATGGCGCCGGGAGGGGTTAAAATCCATCCGGGTTTGGATGAACTTCGTTCCGTCTGGTCAAGGTGTGGAGTCACCTCTGTGCGTGCCCCTGTTGTGCCCGTCAACACCTCCCTGAAAAGAAATCAGCCGTTGTGATGAGCACACAGCCGGAGAAGGGTCGCCGAGCCTGAGCGAGACAGCAGTGCAGTTGTCGTGCAGGGGTCCCCGAGGTCTCTCTTCCACCTGCCGAGCGCGCGCCAAAAAAAATCCTTGTCTCAAATGGCTGGTACAGTAGGCACTCCTGAGCCCACGAGGGCGCATCGGAGCCCCTTATGGCTTAGCGACGCGGTGGCGACGTTCCGGTGGACCGTCGGATGCAACACGCACAACTGGCACGAGCGCGCGCGTCATACCTCCATTAGAGTACGGCTGCGGCCGTCCACGCGAAAAATCGGGCTAATTCCAGAATCGCGTGTTGATACAGTAGTTCAGAATCAGACGCGACACGTCACCGGCCGCAAATTAGCGCCTGGAAGGGAATTGACTGCTGGGCGCAGTTGCGTGGGTTGTCTGCGGGACCAGGGGGTAGCGAAGGCGTCATCCCGACGCCATGGGGACCGTCGGTCCCACGCCATTCACCTCAATCGAGGGGCTCACGGCTCCGACGCTGGAGGTCCTCAAAACCCTGGGTTTCGAGCGCTGCACGCCGGTCCAGGTGCGCTGCCGCTTCCGCTGGTGCACCTCCGCGCTATCGAGGCTACAATTGGGGCCCGTTCGAGCAAAACGACAGAGGTGATGGTCCATCGGTCTCCGCATCACGCCTGCTCCGCCGCCCGCCGCAGGAGGTGACCATTCCACTGTTCCTGAAGAACAAGGACGTGGCCGTGGACGCCAGCACTGGGTCGGGGAAGACGCTGGCGTTTGTCGTCCCGATCGTTGAGATGCTGCGGCGGCTCGAGCGCCCACTGAAGAAGCATCAGGTCGGCGCCATCGTCATCTCGCCGACGCGCGAGCTCAGCCGCCAGATCTTCGAAGTGGCCAAGCCGTTCAGCCAGTCGCTCCCGAACTGCTCCACGCACCTCTTGGTCGGCGGGAACGAGGTCGCCGCGGATGTCAACGCCGTTAGGAGCGGGGCGCAGCTTCTCATTGGCACCCCCGGGCGCATGAAGGACGTCTTGGAACGCCTCGAAGGGGCGCTCGATCTCAAGACGCTGGGTGAGACTCCATTTCTGTGTTGGCGGGAAGGAGCACGACACGTGAGCCGCCCACAGCAAACCAGAGATGCCCGCGCGCTACCCTGTCATCGCAGAGGTTCTGGTTCTGGACGAGGCGGACAGATTGCTCGACATGGGCTTTCGGGCGCACCTGGACGCCATCATGAAGCGCCTCCCTCGGCAGCGGAGGACGGGGCTGTTCTCCGCAACGCAAACGGAGGCTGTCGAGGCTCTGTCTCGCGCTGGGTTGCGGAACCCCGTGCGAGTTAACGTCGCGGTGAACATCGGTGCGGGAGGGAAGGGAAAGGACGACGCAGGCCAGAAGACGCCAACAACACTGCAGGCCGGTTTCATCGAGTGCAACGAGGACGACAAGCTGCCCCTGCTCCTGGCCTTCCTGAAGAGGTGGGGCTCGAGTCAGAAAAGCATCGTGTACGCGCTGTCCTGCGCTTCAGTGGAGTTCTTTAGCCTCGCACTGGCGGGCTTCAAGGAGGAGGCGGGGCAGACGCAGGTTTGGGCGCTGCACGGCAAGGTGATATGCTTTCCCACAATCAAACAGGGCATCCGTTGTGTCCCCGGCGCTCAATCCCTGTACCGCGCTCCAACTCACTAGCTGGGTGTGCGTTCGTGATGTCTGCAGATGAAGCAAGCAGCGAGAGAGGCGGCACTGGAAGATTTTCGGAATGCAAGGGGGGGAGGCTGTCTGCTGTGCACAGACGTGGCTGCTCGTGGTCTCGACGTCCCAGACGTAGACTGGGTGCTTCAGCTTGATCCCCCTCAGGATCCTAACGCGTTCGTCCACCGCGTGGGGAGGACTGCGCGGCTTGGGCGCGAGGGTCGTGCGGCGACTCTGCTTCTCAAACACGAGGCGGCAAACTACCCGCCCTTCCTTGCCGTCCGGCGTGTCCCGCTGAACGAGATGCCTCTGGAGCAGGTCGTTGACATGGGCATCCTGCGGCAGGTTGCGCAGGCAGAGGGCAGCGGGCGGGATGTCCTGAAAGCCGCGAGCCTGGCGGTGCGCGCCCGCTTGCGGAAGCGGTCGGAGACGGACAGGGAGTTGATGGAGCGGGGAGTGAAGGCCTTCGTCTCGTATATCCGTGGTTACAAGGAGCACCACTGCAAGTTCATCTTCAGGTTGCAGGACCTGGATATGCCACGGTTGGCGTACGGGTTCGCGCTACTCAGGATCCCGAGAATGCAGGAAGTGAAGCGGAAGCAGATCGGCGACGCGTTTGTCGAGTCTGAAGTCGATCCGGACACGGTTCGGTTCCGCGAGAAGGGCAGGGAGAAGCAGCGACAGGCAGGGCAGCAGGCAAGGGAGGAGAAAAGGCAGCGCGAAAAGCAGGAGCGTGCAGCGAAGACCAAGCAGGCAGAGGAAGCTGCAAAGCTGGAGAGCGTGAAGCTCACTGCCGCCAAGCGGCAGAAGCTGAGCTTGCGCCAAGACCTAGATGACCTGGAAGACGACTATCGGTTACTGAAAAGGGCCAAGAAGGGGAAGGTGTCAGCAGAGGTGTACGAGAAGTCGATCGGGCTGCTGAGGGCGGAGACGCCAGTTGCCGGTCCCAAGGGCGCCTCGGAGCACGGAGATGCCGCCTTGACGAGGAAGGACAGCCTTGTCACAAAGGCGCTGAAGAAGAAGCTGAAGAGGAAGAAGCAGAAGGCGGGCAAGGAGGCAGCGAAGGCAGCGAACGAGTAGTGGCACTTCTTTGAACTTTCGGCTAGGTCGTCAGGTTCGCAGCCAGGCTCATGGCACCAAAATCAGCGGCACCTGGTTGCTCAGCATCGCGCTTGGGACCCCATCCCGCGGGCACGCTTACCCTGTACCAAGATGTCCCCGGCTCCCCGAGGGGCATGACCCGGTCCTTCCCCATCCCGTCCCTGAACGAGCCATTGACTCGGGTGGCCCGCACCAGGTCGCCAGCCTTCGTGCCGAAGATAGTTGCTTCGTCGACTGTCATTTTCCCTGCTCCTGGCGAACGCGCAGTCTCATCGAAACCTGAAAGCTGGCCAACCTCCCGCGCAAGCCGTTCGAGGACCGGAGTCGACATACGTCCTGACGTCTCACTCGCAACAGGCCCTGGGAAGTTGCTGTTCGTGTCGGCAATGCCCCCGCGATTGCTCGGCGCCTGTGCCGGTTGCCGTCCTTCCGCATCCGGCGGCGGCGGAACGAACGGGGCCGTCTCAGAGAGCATGCGCGAAACGAGGGACTCTCGAGGTGGCTTGGCTCGAACTTCCTCAGCGTGCCGCTGGAGGGTCAAGAGGGTCTCCGGCTCGGTGAGACCGTTCCCAACGACCGTGTCTGGGAACCCGTTGTTGCGAAGGTCGCTAATCGCAGACAGAGGCGTGGCCTTGAGTTCCAGCCGGAGACCGTCTTCCTCGCGCATGTCGCCGAGGAGCTGAAGGTATCTGAGGTAGAGCGGCGAGGTGGCGTCCCCCCAGCGCCCGAGGATGGAGTCAACAGCCGCGGTGGCACCGGCAATCTCGTCGGCCATCGCGGACAGGTCGAGGGAGTCACCGTCGCTGGTGATCCAGGTGTAGATTTCGTCTCGGACAGGGGGCGGTGGCGGGGGAGGGTCCACCTTGACCTTGGCCACAGGTGCAAATCCTCCCGCCACGCGACCCCACTCCTTCACAGCCTTGGGGGCGAGCCACCCACGCCACTCCTTCCCTCCCCGCATCTCCACAACCGCCTTCTTGTCAAAACTCCTCATAACCACCACTTTCGGGACACCCGCCACGTCGTCCGTCTTGATCAACTCGCGCACGTCGGGCCAGCCCTGGTTCCGCTGGGCAATCTTGCGCTGCCGTTCCTCACCCCACTTTGACTCCCGCTGCTCCAACGCAGCGTGGTGCTTGGCGTACTTCTTCATGACGGGATCGCTGTCTGACGCTCTACCTGGGATACCAATGACCCTGCACGACTGGGCGTGCCTCTGGTGCGGGCCATCTTTCTTTCCTGCAGGCCCGGCGGGGTCTTGCCCTGGCGAGGCGCCCTTCTTCTCGCTGCTCAGCTCAGCAGTCATTGCCTGGAGGGCAGCCTCGCCAGACTCCTCGTCGGCCTTTGCTTGCGCGATTCTCAGCGCACGGAGGCGCGCCCTCTCCCTCCGCCTCCGCTCGAACTCCCAAGGCTCTTCCCTTAGGCTCAGGTCCGTGTCGGGGACTTCTCCAATGCCATGCACGATGTTGAACCTCTTCTTCCCCAAGATCTCAGGTCGCACCGTTCTCTCCTCGTCGAGCCCCCACATCCACGGCGCGTCCGCGCCTTGGCTCCCGGACGCCCGAGTCGGCACTTGTGACTGTTCCCCGTCGCCTGGCACGTGCGTCGGAGTGCCCGCCTTGCTCGTGTCCTCAGAGAAGGCCCTGCTCACACTGGTAGCACCTGAACGTCTCTGCAGACGCGCAGGCGCGAGGGCGGCCCGCTCCGCTTCCAGCTGAGCGACATACTCGTCGACGAGCGCAGCCAAGTCGGGCTTCTTCCCGCGGACGAGCGAGGAGGTGCACTCGTGGAGGAGGTCCGCCAGTGTGCCCATGGGTGCCGGCCACCGCATCCCCAGGACAGTCTCTAGCGCCATCAGGAAAGCCGTCTGCTGGAGCTCCGAAAGCCCACCCTCCTCCGCCAGCAGGGCCACTGCAGTTGCGCGCGTCAGCCCGGCCACACCATGCCCAGCATCCTGCCACGCCCTCTCGTGGTTCGTTTTGACGATCGAGGAGACCAAGCCCCGCAGCGCCTGGGTTGCCCAAGACGATGTAGCCCGCAAGGCACTCACCGGTGGCGCCTGCAGAGCCGATGGATTGTGTGGGGTAGAAGCAACTATCATTGCGCCTGTCACACTGGGGCGTGAAGTTCGGGTGGCTGTCAAGCCTACACTAGGCACGCGACCTTGAGACCCCGAGCCTGGTCGCGGACACTCACCCCCGTATCGCGGGCCTCCGCCTTGCCCTCCCTCTTCGCGTCCGCAGGAACGGATCCGAATCCGACCCTGCGGGCCGAAGGTGGCATAATGAAGACGACAAGCGGACCTCGCCTCGCGAAAAGAGGCGCAAGGTCGAGGCCCGTTAACTCAAATGTATAGGCCGAACGACGGGGGTATACGCGTATTATCTAGGCAATAAAATGTACTCAGTCCGCGGGAGATCCAACATGGAAAGGCTTCGACCCATTATGAGCCAACCACCGGACAGCATGGGGACTTGGCCGGGGGGAATCCCCGGGATGCAAGAACCACTGGACTCGAAATCCTGGCGACCCACCGCTAGTGACCGCCGGTAACCCGGGGCGATGGCATAGTTATCACCGGAGAAGGCCATCAGCGGTAACTTTCTGGTCTTCGTGCCTTGGATTTCGGCGAGCCCCCCGCCAGTTCCCCGTCCCCTTTCTTTGGCCTCCTTCGAGGGGCATTTTGACCCCCGGCTGGCGCCAAACATGTCGAGCGTCCCGGCGACCCCGGATGAGGTCGCTACCGCTCGCGTTCATATACGTGATGTGGTTAAGGCGCTTGGCTTCGATGTGCAGCTCAGGTGCGCCCCCTCGCGCCGTGACGGCACCCACTCGACCGTGGGGTGGAGTCCATGACCGCCTCGCGCACGGGAACGAATGGCCCACCACTTCCTCGCGCAGACAAGCGGTTGGGAGCGGTGCCGACAAGGCGGCGCTGCTGCAAAAAGCGGAAGCGCTCGGCATAATCGACCGGCTGGCCGCCGAGGTGAAGGGGTTCGTGCTCCCGCAGCAGGGCACCCCTGCCCCAAAGACGCCCCCCGCGCGGGACACAATGCCTACCCGCAGCCCCGGCCAGCCGCCCGGCACACCGCGGGGCGGTGCTCCGCGCGACGCCCCGGGGATCGCACTGTCGGTGACGCGTCTCGAGTCTCACGGCCGCGCCGGGAGCTCCCGGGGCGCGGATGGGGGGTTGCTCCCAACCGGGAAGCCGCGCCCGAGAGGGGGGAACACCCTCGTCCTCGGCGATCCCGAGGCGGACGGGGTCCCGCGCGAGGACTGCCGATACCTGGTCGTCAAGTTCGCGACGGGGCGCGCGATGTTGTCCTACGTGGCGAATGCCGCGGCAGAGGGGGAGCGGGTAGCCTTCCACGTGTCCTTCCAGGGCATGCACGGCTGGTCCCCGGCGTTCCAGGCCGGGTCGGTCGTCCCGATGGACTGGGAGGTCTGGGTGCCGCTCCCGGGGGGCAGGGGCTCCACTGCGTCAGATCTCATGGACTGTCAGGAGCCGGTCCTGGTGGTGGCCCTGGCCCTGGCCCTGGACACTACCGCAGAGGGGAGTTCGGAAGGGAGTCCCCCCGCAAGCCCCGGGACCGCCATCGGGATGACGGACCTCCTGGGAGTCGGTCGGCTCGACTGGCGGGACGTCCTCGCCAGCCGCCCGAACGCCCGCGTCTCGTCCAGCCTCACCCTCCGGCTCCCGAGCCTCGTGACAGGCGCCGGGGACGTGTCGAGCCACCTCGTCGCTGGAATCCTCGACGCCTCCCTGTCAGTCGCCCCGTCCCTGTTCGACTCGGTGCCTGCGTCCCAGCTTTCGTCCTCCCGTCACGCCGAGGCCGAGGGAGCCGCCATTTCTGCCGCCTCCCTTTTCCTTCGCGCCAAGGAGTGGTGGGCGGCTGCCGTGCGGGACCACCCCCACCTCGCGCACCGGGCGGTCCCCCTGCTCGCCCCAGGGGACGACGGGTACCACCGGCCCGCCTTCTCGTACATCCGCGCCGTGTCGCCGTCGCACGTGGCCCCGTCCCCGGCGCAGGCACTGCGCATGTGCTCGCTGCTGCGGACGCGCCGAGACGCGCTGCCGACCGAGGCCGCTGCCGCGACCTGGGCCTGCACGGAGGCCGTGGTGACGAGCGGGCAGGCGTCGCCGAGGGAGCGGGCGGCGCTGCTCTGCGGGATGCTGCTGGGGCTCGGGATGGACGCGTGGGTCGTGGTCGGGGAAGGCCTCGACGGTCCCGCGTGGTGGTGCGTCTCCTTCGCCGCGGGGGGCAGGGAACCGACGTTTTGGGACCCCGAGCGGGGGAACCGGTACCCGCCGGCGCTCGTTCGCTGCCCGGGGGGGACGCCGTACCGCGCTGTCCACAGCGTCCTGTCCCCGGGCAGCGTCCGGGTAAGCCTCCAGGTGGCCCCCGGGATGCTGGCGGGGGAGGAGACCGAGGTCACGGTGGCCGGCCTCGTCGCCGGGGCGCCGGCCGTGGACGCCGTGGTGTGGGACCTTGACGACCGCCGGGCGTGGCTCGCCTTCTCCCCCCAAGGGCCCAGCGGGCTCCCGGATGCGCCCCCCCTGCCCAGGGCGCGACTGAGCGAGAGAGAGGAGGAGGCGCGCCTGGAGGAGAGGATGCGGCGGGAAGTGACGTCCTTCCGGGCCCGCGCGGGCGCCCCCGCGGTGGAGTGGGACCCGCGCCTGGCCGCCCTGCTGCTCCAGCAGGTGTCGAAGTACGAGGCCGAGGCCGTCGCCGGGCGACCCCTCGTGGGTGCCGGGGACTTCGAGGACGCGTCAAGGCGGCTCCTGGGCGCGGACGAGGAACTTCATGGCGTCCCCATCAACGTCTTCAGCCTGAGTGGCTCGCGAGCCGCCGAGGCCCTGCTTTCGAGCGCCGGGGCACTCCTCGGGGACAAGCGGGGGGTCCGGAGGTACGCCCTCCGCGCGAGCGTGACGGGGTACGCCGGGAGCCTCGCGTCGGCCTGGGTGCTCCTGGCGGTGGTCAAGAGGAAAGCCGGTGCACCTGTCGGGGCGCGGAAGAGGGGCAGTGGGCGGTAGCCGAGGATAGCGGCCTCGCCCTCCCTGCAAGAACCGACAGGAGCGTCATGTGCAGGTCTCTACAAAGTGTCGTGTGGCCGTATCGGGTTGAATTGCAGGGCACTGCAGGCGCGATTGCGCATTCTTTACAAAATCACAAAAACGGACTCGTGACCGGTCCTCGCCGCGGCGCACAACGGACTCCCGCGGTTTCTCTTGTGCGGTACGTTTCTTGTGCGGTACGTCCGGTGCGTGAAGCCCTACAGCCGAGTCTACGCGCGACTTGTGACCTTTGTATTCATCTCCGCCTCACTCGCGCTCTCCTGCGGCTCTCGGAGGGAAGGTTGCGCAAAGTCGCGGCTGGGGGTAGGGTTTCCCTGGTCGACTCGGAGCTATCCCGCCGAGCCGATGCCTGAGCGGGTGGTAATTGGGTATTTTTGTGAATTGTATCGGGAGGGTACAGGATTAGGGCCGTCAAGGGGCCACTGGTTTCCATTTCGCGGGTTCCCTCCAAAACGCGAGGGAAGAGGCTAATGCGTCTCGTCCCGACTCATCTGCCTATGTTTCGCAGGTACATTGCACGCAGCCGCGTAATAAAAAAGCAATATAGGCTTTGGACTCGAGAAGCCGCTCAGGAGATCCTGGACGGAGACGGGACAGGCGCGAGAGCCCCTCCCGCCAGGAGTGGAGATGTCCACGCCACCCAGGCCCGCCCGGGCCCAGGCATGGTGAGTATTCGCGGGTTTCCGGCTCGCTACGTGAATTCCGCGATAGAAAACCGGCAGAAAGGCACCCAAGACCGCCGATGCTCCGCCGTGCGGCGCACTGACGGACCTCCCTCCCCCCCTTCGCAGGGCGGAAGAGGCCCCCCCCCTTGATGACGATATGGGAACCCCTTCCGGGACACCCCACGTGAAGCGGGTCGACGCCGCGACGCCCCCCACCAGGGACTTCCTGTCTGCCGGTCCTGGCCCCGGGTCTTCCCCCCGGACGGTGAGTGTGGGCGCCCCCCTCTCGGCCTCTCCTGTGCCGCACCCCCCCTTGGCGAGACTCCGATCTCACCGCGCTCGTCCTCACCCCCGCGCACCGCAGAGACTGGCTGGCGCCCAACGCCTGGGACCGTTGATGGAGTTTGTGGGAGATGTCGGCCCCAGGACCCCGAAGAGCCGACCGGGGAAGGTCTCAGTCCTCACGAATCACCCAGAGAACCGCTCCCCAAGTCCCAACTGGCAGCACCCGGCTGCGCCCCCTGCGGGCACGTCTGCGCCCCGGTGGTCCCCCACCGCGGGGCAGCGCACGCCGCTCAACCGGTCAGGCGCGTCGCGCGACAGCCTGTGCGTGACACCCACACACGACACGCCCAGCCGGGCAAGCACGCCAGTCACCCCGGGGCACCAGACGCCCACGGCAGGGCTTCGCCCCGGGCTGTGGGGGCTCGACTCGCGGGCCCAGCCGTGCCCCGCGTCGCCGAAAGCGCAGCGGGCGAAGAACAACGTGCCGGTGAACCAGGCCCTCCTTCAGAAGTGTGTCCTGGCGCAAACGGGGCTGAAGCAGACGCCAAGCTTCCAGTCGCCTGGAACGTTCCGCTTCAGTAGTCACTTCACGTTCGCGGGGGTCATCGGGAGGAGCAAGTTCAGCGAGGTCTACAAGGTGATGCACGCCGTGACCAGGGAGGTCTTCGCCGTGAAGGTCATCACACGCAAGATGGTCTCCCGGACCGACCGCGAGAGGGCCCTGCGGGAGGTCAAGGTGGTCGCCGACCTGCCTGAGCACCCGAACGTCGTGTCGTACTTCCGGGGGTGGCAAGAAAACCGCTGCTTGCACATCCAAATGGAGTACTGCGACAAGGGCACCCTCGCGCAGCTGCTGGCGGGATGCGAAGGGCAGCTCCACGAGAGCGAGATCTGGACCGTAGCGAGGGACATCGCAGGGGCGCTCAGCTTCATCCACATGCACGGGGTGGTGCACCTGGACCTCAAGCCAGAAAACATCTTCATGAAGGACGGCATCGGCGGGACCTTGTACAGTCTCGGGGACTTCGGCCTCGCCATCCAGATCGGCACAGCGGGCGCCGACTGGGAGGAAGGGGACGGGGACTACGTAGCCCCAGAACTGCTCGCCTCGGACACTCGGATGCCGACTTCCGCAGCGGACCTCTTCTCTCTCGGGGCTACCCTGTACGAGTGTGCCACAGGATCTCGGCTCCCGCACAACACTCGTGGGCAGCCCATCACACTCCCGGGCAGGTCGCCAGCATTGACGACCCTGGTGAATGAGCTCCTGCTGGTCGACCCGGTCGAGCGCATCACTGCCCAGGACGTGCTGGACGGCATCAACATGCTGGCAGTCGCGCTGCGGCCGCTCCCTATGCCGAGAGTCGACAGCAAGGGGTGGTCCGGGGCCCCCGGTGTTGGTGGGGCCAGGGAAGAGGGCCTTGGGCTGCATGCCTGTCCCTCCGAGTCGGTGATCTCTGACTTCTCCGACGTCGAGGGGCCCCAAGCAATGCAGGAGTGCGAGCTGGACGACATGGTGGGCGGTATTATGGGCAACTCACCGGGGGCTCGGGGGCTCGGGCGCTCGCCACTGTCGAGGCGTGGGAGCTTGCAGACGAGTCAGGCGGGTGCTATGCTGACATGCGGTGCGGCCGGGGCCATGAGCAATGTCGTGGATGGGGCGGAGGCTGGCAACGCTATTGGCCTTTGCGACCTGCGGCCCGCGCTGGCATCTATTCCAGCTCGGAGCCAGGGGGAGCTGTACCTGGAAGGTGGCAGTGGGAGAGCCCGGAGGTCACGGGCTCCCTCCCAAGGAGGACGGGCGTCCTGGCACTCGCAGCTGCAGCAGCTGAACAGCAAGTCGCTGGCTGTACGGGCGTCGTCGCCTTGCCCGCTCGACAAGAACGGCCTCCAGCGGCTGTGGGCCAAGTCCCCTGCCTCGGGCATGTCCACGCCGCGGGGGCACTCCTTCACACACATGATGGCCTTTCACTCCTCCGCGGGGGGCGTGGGACATCCCCGAGCGGGGTCTCACTCCGTCGACGACGACAGTTTGTGCCGGCAGACAACGCGGACCCCGCATCGCAGCCAAGTATACCCTGGGCTTGCCCTTGTCGACGAAGAAATGCCCACTTCGCAGCCGCCCTGTGCACCGAACAACGCGGGCCCCGGCCTCAGTGAGGCCTTCAAGCCGCCCGTGCCTCCTTCCCCTGCCGCCATGGTGAGGTGCTTGTCGCTGGGCTCGGCGGGCGGGGACGACCTCAAGCCAGTTGAGCGTTCCCTTTCCAAGGACTACCTGTTTGCCGGGGCGCCCCATCGGCAATCTGAGCGACCTTCAGAAGATGGCCGGATCCGGGAGCGCTCCGTCCACGGTCTCCAATTCGACGGAGTTGGGCACGAACTGGACCTGGGCAGCAGCCAGAAAACTGACATCGAGGCCACGCGCCGGCACACAGGTGCGGGCGGCATTTCCCGCTCCCTGTTCGGTGTGTCTCGGAACGGCGCCTTCTGCAACCCTGCTTCTCTGCCTGGCGGGGAATGCGTGCCGCAGCCCGCGCTGCCCGTCGGGCCTCGAATCGCCCCACTTCCCAGCACCCTCACACGAGTGGCGGCCTCCCAGGACCCAGCACCAAGCCTGCTGCCTCGGTTGGGGAGCACCAGGCGGGCAGATCAACCCTCAGCCGGGCAGGGGCGGGCGCTCGCTGCGCCCTTCGCAGCGCGCTTCACTGCAGAAGACACTGCGGATGAAGGCATCCTTAACACCAGTGGGGACAGGGACTGCACCCTGATGCTTCCCGAGACGCGGATCCGCTCCGAGCGCAACGTCTCAATTATGGGCGCCATCCCAGCACGTCGACCGAGCTCTGATGCCAGCCGTGGCTGTTCGGTGTGGGGGGAGGACCGCGCTCCTTCCCTGTTCGACTTTGCGGGGCCTCGTGACAGGGTGCATCCGCATTCGCGGCACACTGCCGGCGACGGGCCCTCGCAGGGCCGCAGCGACAGGCTGGAGGTGGCTCAGCCCGAGAGGGCGAAGTCAGTGAAGGAGGGGGTAGGTGCCTGCGTCAGGGGTCTCAAGGTGTTGAGCGCACAATCGACCCACGAGATGGACGAAATGTCTGGGGCGGACAGGAAGAAGATGGGACTGCGCCGGACCCTCCACAGTGGAGACAAGCCCAAGCCAGGTCCCACGGCTTCGGCTTCACATGTGCGCTCCCTGTCGGATGAAGACGCCCCGCCTGGCAACGGAGGGGTCTTCCGCCACGTGAGACGGACCGGCGTGGATGGTGAGTCACCATCCATCTGGCTGTCACCGTGACAGCCAGATGTCCTTGTGAGGAGTGATTGAAACGCCAGCGACACGCGGTGCCGGCGTGTCCCGAGTCCCCTCCAGGCCCTCGCTGCCGCAGCGAGGGGACCGGGCCCCCTCGCACGGCGGTCCCCGGAAGCTGCTAAATTCCCGGTCCCCTGTCTGCCAGTCGGGCAGAGCCGGGGCGCCTGTCCCTGTCGGAAAGCCCGACGCAGCCACTACCAAGGTCATGTATGAGCTCGGCTAAAAGAAGTAGGGACACGATCCCTCCTGACAGAGTTGCGGCCCGCGCCTGGAGGGATAAGCCACCCTGGCCCAGGGTCCACGTCAACGGCCACCCGTCTACGGCATTATGGCGGACAGGGGTCGCCAAGCGCGCCCTTGCGGCAATCATATCGTGCAGACTCGCTTTGAAGAGGTAATTATTCACGCATGTTTGCTGATCCCTTCTACGAGAGCTGCGGGGGAGCCTGACCCTCACCTCCCGCGCACATGTGCATGTTGACGCGGCCGCGCGGCCTCTTTGAGGACCTTCAGTGATTTCCCGCGGTATTTTTGCGTCAAACATATTCAAAGCGTCCGACCGGGGCAAATGTATCGCAGAAATGCATGAGATTGCACCACCAGCGGCTAGCGGAGATGGGGAGGACACCTGCACGGTGCAAGTCCATGGACAACTCGTCGCCTCACTCGATGAGCCTGTCGCACATGAAGACCCGCGGAAAGAAGAAGCAGATGGAGAAGGAGTGGAAGCAGCGTGTGGAGAGGGATAACTTCAACCTTCTCGGAAAGATGGAGCGCATCATGACCAGGAGCATCGGCACTCTCTCTAAGGCGAGACCCGCCGAGCCGCCAACGTCTCTTGGACGCCCACTCGTTCGTTATGGCGCAGATCGCGGCGATGGAGGGCCGCTCAAAGACTCGCGCTAGTCACTGAAGGAGCATCGGGAGCTGCCAAGGGGGGCGCTTGCCCTGCATGCCGGGCACCTGAGCCTCTCCCTTGTTTCCGCGCCCCTCGCAGCCGGCGTCCTACCGCACGTCGATGGAGTCGTGTACCCGTCAGTCGGGCGTGGCGCTCGATCCGACGCAGTACCCGTATGTGGACTGCCTTCTTCGCGAGCCTCATGCACCGATCCGCGCAGGGAAGGGCCAGGAGCGGGCCAAAGCGGCCAAGAAGGTCATCGAGGAGAACCACAAGATGCTGTACCGGATCAGAGACGCCAAGCCCATCGTGACCCTGGAAGAGCACGAACAGTTCGAGGAGGCGCAGCGTGGCTACGGTCAGCTGGCTCGCCACCCAGAGATCTCTCGCCTGTCCCAAACACTCCCACGGCAGGCGGCGCCTTCCAAGTCTCTGCTCCTGGCCCAGGGCTCTTCGCTCGCTATGTCGTCTACGGGGAACTTCAACCGCCCGGCGACGGGGATTGACGGGCGCCCCGCCTTCGACACGACACCCTTCAACCCGGGCGCTCGCCCGAAGACGTCCGTCATCGACCTGCTCCCTACCTCCCAGCTCACAGGGCAGCGCCCCCAGTCTACCGTTTCCCTCGGGAGGGGCCGTTCTATGGGTGCCAAGAAGTACCAGGCCCGCCTCGACATGATGTACAACACGGGGCGCCCCTTCGGCTTCCGCCCCGACTCATATGCCACAGGCCCCGCCAGGATCAACACCAAGGTGACCGAGGCGGCCATGCCCAGCACCTTGACCGGGCGCAACCAGTCGGCCGTGAGTTTGGGCGCTGGCGAGACATCTACGCCGGGGGAGCGCGCCAGGGCGAAGGCGATGATGGCTCTGAGCCAGGGGGATGCAGGGGAGGCCGACGAGAAGGCGGTGGGGGAGCCCAAGGCACAGGGGCCGAAGGCGGACGAGCCCAAGGCGGACGAGCCCAAGGCGGAGGTGGCGGAGGCGGAGGAGGCGAAGGCGGAGGTGGCGGGGGCAGAGGACGCGTAGGAGTTCTCTGCATGATGAATGTCGTCGGTTTAGCCGATACAGGAGATGGCTTGCAGCGAGTTCCTAGTGCCAGTCTGAGCGTGTGGGCGGGCCTCGGGCGACGGCGTCGCCGCGGCCCGGGGCGGGCGTCGGGCATGATATCCCCCTCGCGCACTCAAACGCATACCCGCGACCCCTGCACCACTGAGAACTCACAAAGACTCCTCAAGCCGTCGAAGCAGTTCGCCCTTGGAAACCCTCTCTGCCTATTCCACCCGGGGAACTCTGCAAGCACGATGGCGCGCGGTCGTAAGGCGGCGGGGCCTGCGGGTGGCTCTAGTGGTGAGATGCATATCCCCGCGACTTTGCCCCGCGCGCCGATGTGTTCTGATGCGCCCCCACTGGACGGGCCAGCCACCTGGCCATGCAAAGACGCCACAATTCACCAGATCCCCCCGCCTTCCCCGACTCTGGGCGGCTTGTGGGGGTGTGTGGATCCGTTTCCGTACGCGCGGCTGCAGATTCGCGCAATCCTTGATGCCGAGGCGGGGGAAACGATCCCTTTGATAAATCTCAACACCCGGCTTCTCAGCGGATTCGGCCGGCACCGGGCATGATCCCGACAAATCCTGCTCCGGTCGCCGCAGACAGCATCTCCCTGTATGAGTTCGCTCCTATGACCGTTCTCGTTATGTCGCTGGGCTTCATCGCCGTGGTGTGTGTGCTCCACGTGGCTGCCAAGGTGAGCTCTCCCCCTCCAGCGGGTACCTTGGGGCTTTCCGCGGCACCGTTGCGGCAGCGGTGCCGCGGGCACGTTGGCGGACAGGGCCTCGGCGGGAGGACGCAGCATCTTACCCAGGCTCCACTCGCGGTCCTACGCGCAGATCCTCTCTGCCTGAGGTTTCGGGGGCGACGTCCACGTGCCCCACGGGCACGGGCACGTCGCTTCGTATTTGGGGGCGCGCACCATCTCGGGAGGGTTGCAACGTTAGTGCCGCGACGGTGCGGGTCCGATCCCGGTGTGAAAGAGGCCAACGCCGCTTGGCGCGTTCAAGTTGCGCGATGCACGATGGTGCATTTGATGCTGGCCTTCATTGCCCGTCTGGCACCATGCAGCGGACAGCCACGTGCCTGATACCAGAGATGCTCCCGAGCGCATCCGCACCCCTTACGGGCCGAGGACGCTCACCCCAACCCCCGAATCCTCCACCCCCCCGTCTGATCGCATTAGCTGCTCCCCGGGGACGCACCACGATGGCAGTGTCCCTAAACCTTGTGGCTGGGTCATGCCCGTGGGGCCCCGTAACGCGCAGGGCCCTCGCCCCGAGGAATCTGGGCCCTCGCGAAGCGAGGAGGGCGTCGCATACGATCGCTAGGGCTGTCGTTGTGAAGGACGTGAGTCGCGTAGGCAGAGAGACCGCGCTTTGGACGAGGCCACGCGCCCTGCCCCATCCTGCGTCTCTATCCCCCGCCATGCGCCCTCCCCCTGCAACTCACCCAGGATCGCGACCTGAGATCGTGGAATATGACCACTGTCCCTCATCAGACTCGCCTGACGTGCCGTTGGCGCCCCGTCCGGGACTCAATGCGGGACCGATAGAGGGTGCCCGAGCCCCATCCTAGGCTGCACGGATTGGACGCCTTGAGTCTCCGATGCGGGAGAGCATCGTCCGTCACTTACACGTTTTGTCTGCGAGCCCGTAACCACTGGGATGGCTCTGAAATGGTGCCATTTGTGACCCGGGAGCGCTCGTGTCGGGCTTCATCCGTCCCTCAGCCCCCTCAACGGCCCCTCCCGGTATCTGCAGTTGCTCGAGAGGCTCGTCGCGAAGGAGGATCTGTCTTCGGAGGACACCAAGGAGGCCCTTGTAGCGATGCTTGATGACTTCGACCCCGCCCAGGTCGCCGCGTTCGTCACCCTCCTGCGCGCGAAGGCAAGCCATCCCCCCCGCCCTTCTTCCCCTCCCCCCCCCACCCCCGCCGTTGCCCCCGCTCCCGTCCCCCCCCCCCCTGGCCCTGCCCCCAGGGGGGAACAGCGGACGAGATCGCCGGGCTGGCGCAGGCGATGCAGGCAAAGGCCACGCTGGTCGACTGCTCCCCCCACTCGGTCGTGGACATTGTGGGGACCGGGGGGGACGGCATCGGCTCTGTGAACATTTCCACGGGCGCCTCCGTCATCGCCGCTGCCGCAGGCGGCCGCGTGGCCAAGCACGGCGGCCGCTCCGTGTCGTCGAACTGCGGGTCCGCCGACGTCCTGGAGGCCCTCGGGGTGGAGATCGAGCTGGGCCCCCGGGGGGTGGCCCGGTGCGTCGACGAGGCCGGCATCGGCTTCATGTTCGCGCCCGTCTACCACCCGGCCATGAAGGCCGTGAAGGGGGTGCGCGGGTCCCTCAAGATCCGGACCGCCTTCAACATGCTCGGCCCCATGCTCAACCCCGCCGGGGCCAAGTACGGCCTCGTGGGGGTCTACTCGACCGACATCTCCCAGCTGATGGGCGACGCCCTGCGCAAGACGGGCATGGAGAAGGCCCTCGTCGTGCACTCGGCGGGTCTCGACGAGCTCACCCCCATGGCCCCCGCCGACATCTACGAGGTGACCCCCGAGGGGGCCCGGGCGTACCGGCTGGACCCGCTCGACCTGGGCATCCCGCGCTGCGAGGTGGCCGACCTGGCCGGGGGCGACCGGGAGGTCAACGCACAGATCCTCCGGGACGTGTTCGGGGGCGCCAGGGGCCCCGTGGCGGACGCCCTGAACCTCAACGCCGGGGTGGCCCTCGCGGCGTGCAAGGTGGCGGGCGACGTCAAGGAGGGCATCCGGATGGCCCAGGAGGCGCAGGAGAGCGGCCGGGCGGGGGGGACCCTCCAGAAGTGGGTCGAGGTTTGCCGGGCCGCCAAGGCGGAGGGGCTGTGAGGGCGGGGCTTGACGCGGGCAGCGTTGAACCGAACCGCGCAGGCCGCGCCCCCTCGTCACGACCGCAAGCCCAGGAGGCCCATCGCCCAGGCCCCCCACCCCGCCTCGCGCGCCTCCGTCCCCGACTTGCGCGCCGACCCGCGGGGGCTCCTCATCCCGCCCGCCCTTCCCCGGGCAGGCACCATGCCCGTCTGCCGGGACGTCATGGGGATCCTCGAGGGCGCCTCGTCCCTCCCCCCGGGGGGCCGGGACCCCGCGCCCTCGTCCCCCCCCGCCTCGATGACCAAGTCCCCCGTGCCAGAGACGAAGCTCCCGGCGAACGAGGACGCGCGCGAGTGCATCTCCCCGCGCGGGCTCGCCAGCGGGGACGCGTCCTGGGGGTGCAGGAGCGTCGCGAGGCGGCCGCGGCCGTCCGCGGCCCCGGCGAGCGGGGCAGCGGCGACGCGCTGGTGGGAGACCCAGTCGAACGTGTACTCCTCCCCCCCCTCCCCCTGGAGCTTCATGAGGGCCCTCGACTCGTCGGCGGAGCCCAGCCCGCCGCAGCGGACGAGGGAGAACTCCGAGTGCTTGAGCCGGTCCCTCTCCACGTGCAGGAGCATCCGGAAGACCGAGTCGAGCGGGTGGGCCCGCTGGCTGGACCCCGTGACGGTGTCGAAAAAGTAGGGCCCCCGGGGGTCCTGGCGCTCCTCCCACCCGCTCGGGAGGGGGGCCAGCACGGCCTGCCGGGCGATCCACATGAGCAGGGGCTCCTTGGACGGCTCCATGCCCAGGTAGTGCGCCATGACCGTGACCTCGTTGTACGTGACCGTCCCCCGGAGGGCCTCGCGCATCATCCTCGCCAGGGCCCGGTAGTCCTGCTCGAGGGGGTGCCGGTACGTGGCCTCCCCCGTGTCCCCGCTGACGAAGAACACGCCGCCCAGGTGGTCCTCGAGGATCCTCCACCCGTCGGGCACGGGGGCGCACAGGCTCTGCTCCGCCACCCACAGGAGTTCCCCGTCCTCCCCCGGCCGCAGGC
>Ga0181584_10000955_pt1 | contig 21443 bp, 16 predicted proteins | sample 071ome_30_FD_132462 | JGI IMG/M metagenome (GOLD analysis project Ga0181584, IMG submission 132462) | Coastal salt marsh microbial communities from the Groves Creek Marsh, Skidaway Island, Georgia - 071406AT metaG (megahit assembly) | ecosystem: Environmental > Aquatic > Marine > Intertidal... | reverse complement strand
GAGTGAACGAACGAACGAACGAACGAACGAGCGGCCCGTCGTTCTCCTCGTCGTTCAACGTCTCATGCTCACTCACTCGTCACGCACTGGCGTCTCTGCGCTGCAGGTTCGACGAAGAACGGGCGGGACTCGAACTCGAAGAGGCGTGGGGTCAAGGTGTACGGGAACCAGCCGGTGCCGGCGGGGGGGATTATCATCCGTCAGCTCGGGACCAAGGTGCACCCGGGGAAGAATGTGGGGCTGGGGAAGGACTACACGCTGTTTTCTTTGATCGACGGGGTGGTCAAGTTTGAGAAGAACTCGAAGGTGAGTAAGGTGAGTGTGGTGCCGTTCGAGGAGTATACGATTCCCGAGGGGCAGCGGCTGCAGGAGGGGAGCAGGAAGCACAAGAGGAGGAACGCGGGTGCGGGTGCCCAATAGGTGCATACACTTTTGTAACAATTTCGTGGTTATCGAAGACAGAATCCGGCGTCTCGGTCTCGCCAAGCCACCATGATCCAGCAGGCTTTGTAGTGGACCATGGCGGCGACCACGACGGCGATGTGGAACAGCTGGTGGCTGTGGAAGGCGACGTCGAAGCGTCCCGGCCAGAACCGCTCCGGTACCTTGAGGGTGTAGACGCCGGTTCCGAGGAGGTAAATGGCGCCCATCCAGAGATCGAGGATGAGGGCTTGGTTGACTTCGTGGACCTGGCGGTGGAGGCTCCAGGCGTGGAGGGTGGGGATGATGCCGAACAGGCCGAGGCTGGTAAAGGTGGCCGCGCGGAATGCGTGGTAGTGGGGCTGTTGGAACGTTGGCATGAGGGTGATGGCGATGGTGGCCATGCCGCAGACGCTGACGATGCTCAGGTAGGTGATCACGTAGAGTGGGTGGCAGAGGAAGCCGTAGTAGACGGGGGGGAAGAAGGAGGCGACGATGAGGACGGCGATGCCCGCATAGTCAAACTGCCACATGAGCATGGCGACGTGCTTGGAGCAGCAGCCAAACAGGTGGCAAATGGAGGAGGTGAGGAGGCAGATCATGGCGCCAATGGTGAATACGTGGATGGGCCAGCGGTGGACCGGCCAGGTGACGTCGACGAGCGAGGTTAGGGACTCGTAGACGAGGGACTCGAGGTGGTGGAGGTCTTGGAGGAGGGGGGTGGAGGTCATGGCGGAAAAATTGGTGCGGAGGTTGGAAAACTGTCGACCGAGGCTCGAGAGGCCGTCGTCGATGCTGTGGATGTTGTTCTTTGTGATGTTTTTGAGGACGTCGAGGACGTCCTCGATGGCGTGGAGCTGCTCGCCGCCGTACCGCACCACGCGGTCTTCCCAGGCCGCGGCCTTGGAGACGATGTCGTACAGGCTTAGGGAGTTGCCCGGTAGCCGGTCGAACAGGTCGAACTTGGACTCGACCGCCCGCGCAAAATCGCTGCCCATGGAGAGGGGCGAGGGCCGACTGCTCACGGTGGCAAAGGTGAGGAGTACGAATATGAGGAAACCGATGAGGTGTGACCAGATGTTTCCGGTCTCGTTGTGAAGGCGCAGGGCCGACATCAGAGCCTGTGTTGATCGGGGTGGTGGGTATCGGTGGTGGGTAATCACGGTCGCGGCAAATCCTCGGTGAGGAGGAGAAGAAGGCAACGAACAGCGACGACAACGGACAGCGACGACAACGGACAGCAACAACCCACCTCTTTGAAGTCATAGTTGGCCCTGTAGCCCCTGAGTATGAATCGGTTGTCCTTGAGATGGTCCGGGACCTGCTCGAACGACATGTACGAACTGTACAAGACGGATTTTGGCGACGAGGCCGAGCCCCCGTGGTTGTTGGCATCGCCCGCCCGCCTGCGCTTGGGTACGTCCTTAAGATCGTGGGCCTGACGCCGACGTCTTAGTAGTAGCTCTGTCTCGGTAATTTCCCCGGGCATGACGATTGGGCAAACGGGCAGTTGGGTCGTAAAAATTCTCTGCCTTCGTCCCTATATCCGCTCCAGCCTATACAGACATACACGGACACATCATACAACGCTTCTTAAACTTAAATATGAAACTGGCCCCGCATAGCCCGGAAATGTGCCCCGGCGAACGAGAGTGATTCCTTAAGCATACAGGCCCGCTGCCTGAGGAGCTCGAGGACGCTCTTGACGTCGCCACAAGTGGACGTGGGAACAATCTCCCGCCGATCCAGTACGTCGGTGATGTGGTCTGTGTAGTCTGCAAAGACTCGGCTGAAGGGCGCCGTCTTCAACAGTTTCGACAGGTTGCTGTTGTTGGCGCTGCCACCGCCACCACCCGACACAGCCACCTCGTGGCTGGCGACGATGACAAAGTTCGAGATGACCGCATCCGCTGGATCCTCTCGATAGACGTGCACATCGCTGAACGACTGTCGGATCGTCTCGTAGAGGGCGTGCAGCTGGTAGCCCTGGATGCCAAAGTAGTTGACCACGACCTGCTGGTGGCGGGTTTTCTCTTCTCTGATCATCGAGGACTGTGCGATGGCGTCGAAGAGTCCTTTGCTGTTTCTCACGACCGCATCGGCGTCTCCGGAGAAGATGTCGACGATGATGACGTCGTAGGCCTCCAAGGGGAGGGCGTTGGCGTTGCGGCCTGTGGTGGGGACCAGCAGCTGGTTGGCGTCCCCGATCTGACACGCCGTGCCGTTGAGGTGGAAGAACTCTCTCGCCACCTGGACCATCTGTGGGTGCAGCTCCACGCAGTCGGACGTGTACCCCAGGCCTTGCAGGAGGGTGACCGACCCGCCAATGCCCAGCCCCACGTGGAGCGACCGCTTGTTGTCGACGGGACTCGCCGTCGCCGTCGTCGAGCTTGATGCGCTCGCCGTCGCCGTCGCCGTCGCCGCGTAGACGGCACCGAGTGCCGCCTGGAGATGAAAGGCCGAGAAGATGGGCATTCCCGACACGTCTGCAGGCGCCGTCCACACCCCGCCCATGATCGAATGCCCCAACCGCACCGCCCGCAACCTGTACTCCTCGTCCACGTCGACATCCACCACCTGCAACACCCCGCCCTCCCGCAGCGGACACCGCCACACCGCCCGAGTCGGCGCGGTATCGACCTGCCGCGTCTCTGCCGCGACAGCTCCACAATACCCGCACTGCAAGTACGAATTGAACCCATACGACACCCCCACCCCGATCACCGCGCTTCCGAGCACCCACAGGGTTCGTTCCCGCCGCAGCTCCAAAACCATCCCCAATGCCACGGCCCCCACCCCCAGCAGCGGCACGCCGCAGTCCGGATACGGCACCACCGCCCCAAGCACGTCCCACAGAAACACGCCCACACACACACACTGCAACCCACAATATGCGTAGAGCTCGGACGACGACCTGACGGATGACGATGACGATGACGATGAATGACGCGGCTGCTCCCCAAACACCTCCCGCACGCACCACCACAGCACGTAGCCAATCGCCACCCCGGCAACCCACCCCGACCCCGCCCCCACAAACACACACCGCTTCAGCACCCCCACGTCACTCCCGAGCCTCATCCCCCCAAAGATAGCCCCCGCCACCCGCCCCGCCACCCCCTGCATATCCACAAACCCAAAGTACCCCACGGCCATCCACCCGACCAAGCGGTACAGCGAATACCGCGACGGCACCCAGGCCGCATTGACGAGCGATCCCAGGGCAGACAGCGGGACCAGGACCACGACGGTCGTCGTGCGCGCGTACCACTCCCCGCAGTGGAGTACCAATACCCGGTAGAGCACGTGGTAGAGGAGCTGATAGGCGGCCAGGGCCGTGGCCAGGTGGAGGACCCGGGCTGGCGTGGGAGGGAGGCGTGAAGACATCCGTGTGCGAGAGCGCGCGCGAGAGAGAGAGAGACAAGAGTCCTCTTCGACCTCGACGGTCCGTCCGTTCTGTTCGTTCGCTCGAGGCCTGGACCGATACGATCGTGCGGGAGAACGAAAAAACGGAAAATCCGTTTGAACGTGTGTTCGCCCCGAAGACGCGCGCGCTCCCACAATTAATGCGTTTGTGTCGTATTCGGCGTGTTGTAGACATTCATTCTACCCAGATGGTCACACGTACTGCCTGAGGGAAGCGACGAATACACCGTTGACGCGTTCTGCCCCATGCAATGGCGCCACGAACGAATGCAAAGCAGAAGAAGCGCTCTGCGCGGGCGTCGGTGAAGAAGAAGAAGAAGACAATGGGTGCAAAGGAGACTGTCATGAAGAAGGAGAACGAGACGAAGAACGGGAAGGACGAGGTGCGGGACGAGGGTGGTGCCTTGAGCGATTCGTTCTCTGGGGACGACGAGTTTCTTCCGTCTTCTGACGACGACGAGGTGCTGGTGACGGGGGGCGATCCGGACGGGCTTGACGGGAAGGCTGCGCGTGCGCGTGCGAGTAAGGTGAAGGATGCGGGTACGTTGCTGGAAGAGGTGCGGGCGTTTGCTGCCGGTTTGGGGTTTGGGGGAGGCTCGGGGGCTGCTGCGTTTGACGACTTTGCTCCGAGCAAGGCGAAGGAGCGGGTGGGGAGCGGTCTCGGGAGGCACCAGGACGTCGCGACAGCGACAGCGACAGCGAGAACGAGGACGAGGACGGAAGAGGATGTTGATTTCTCCGACCAAGACAGCGGCAGCGACGCTGTCGACAGTGACGCCGATGGCGATGGTCGAAAGAAGCCGGTGTTGACGCGGAACGAGGCGAACGATTTCACCGTGCCCGAGCTGACGGCGATTCCGAAGGATGCTGACAAGCTGAAGAGTGTGTTCAGGGCGCGGGAGGAGGGGATGTGGTACGAGCTGGTGCCAGAGGCGTCGGCACGGCGCGGAACGGCAAAGGCGCGGTCGTCGGGTGTCGTCGATGCAGAGCTTTTGGAGCGTCTTCGGGCGAGGGCGTCGAGCTTGCTGGACGTCGAGTCGATTGTTGCGACCCGGGACGCGGCCAAGTCGCCAAACGACTCTTTTGCGTGGTTGCAGCAGGCAAAGCAGGGGGGTACGACGACGGATAAGGTGGCGGCGATGGCGGTGTTGGTGCAGGAACATCCGATCGCGCATTTGAAGTCGCTCGAGGCGCTTGTCGGGATGGTCGGGAAGCGGGGCGGGGCGAGGGCGGTGGTGGGCACGACGCTGGACGCAATGGTGGAGCTGTGGAAGGACGTGTTGCTGCCGCCGGACCGGAAGCTGCGGTATTTTTATCAGCAGGATCTGGAGGCGCTTCCGGAGAACGCAAAGACGCTGGATCGGTGTCTGATCGCGTGGGAGTTTGAGGACAGGCTCAAGGGGCAGTATGCGACGTTCGTGGAACGGCTCGAGACGTTGTCGACGGACAACCTTGAGTTCATCAAAGAGCGGGCGACGAAGACGGCGTTTCATTTGTTGTTGCATCGGTCCGAGCAGGAGGGGCAGCTGCTGCGGCTGGTCGTGAACAAGCTGGGAGACCCGGAGCGCAAGGCGGCGAGCAACGCGGGGTACATGCTGACGAGGCTGCTGGCGCAGCACGGGGGGATGAAGCACGTGGTGGTGCGAGAGATTGAGAACTTCATGTATCGGCCAGGGTTGAAGGATCGGGCGAGGTACTACGCGGTGGTGTATCTGAATCAGATTGTGCTCGAGAAGCGGGACGCGCCGGGGCGGCTGCCCGATGGGACGACGGTGACGCTCGGGAAGCGGTTGGTGGACATCTATTTTACGATGTTCAAGTTGATTATGGAGGGGAAGTTGGGAACGGCGGCGAGTTTGCGGGACGCGAAGGCCGAGAAGGCGGAGAAGGCCCGGCGAGACAAGGCGATGCGGCGCGGGAAGAAGAAGTTTGTCAAGGGCGGTGGAAAGGCCGGTGGAAAGGGCAGCAACGACGATAAAGATGGCGCGGCCGGAGCGTTGTATAACGAACGGCATGGGACGATGGACTCGAGGATGCTGTCGGCGCTCATCACCGGGATCCGGCGGGCCTTCCCGTACGTGTCGTCGGAGGAGGTGGAGCCGCTGATCGACGCCCACTCGCATTCGCTGTTCAAGCTCGTGCACACGGGTTCGTTTGGCGTCGCGACGCAGGCCCTGCTGCTGCTGTACCAGCTCATGTCCTCGCAGTCGTCCATCTCGGACCGGTTCTACAGGGCACTGTACGCGGCCCTGCTGAACAAAGAGCTGGCGGTGTCGACCAAGGCGCCGCTGTTCCTCTCGCTGTTTTTGAAAGCGGTCAAGGATGACGTGAGCATCAACCGGTCGACGGCCAACGTCAAGCGCCTCCTGCAGGTGGCGCTGTGCGCGCCGGCGAATTTCGCGTGCGGGTGCCTGATTGTCGTTTCGGAGATCCTCAAGACGTCCCCGGCGCTTTGGAACACCATCAACGATGCCGAGGAGCTGGACGAGGACGGGGACGAGGGCGGGGGGGCGGCAGCCGTGGGAGCCGGTCAGGCCGATGACAAAAGCGGCAACATCAGCGGCGTGTACGATCCCAGCAAGCGGGACCCCCAGTACGCCCACGCGGAGCGTTCTTGCATGTGGGAGGTGCAAGCCCTGTCGCAGCACGCGCACCCGTCCGTCTCGGCGATGGCCAAGAGCATGCTGGCCGGCGTGCCGGTGCAGTACAAGGGCGATCCCCTGAAGGACTTTGTGCTGGCCGAGTTCCTCGGCAAGTTCATCGCCAAGAAGACCAAGCCCAAGAAGGTCCGGGGTGGTGACTCGTACATGCAGCCCACGGGAGCCGACAAGGCCGACAAGGCCCCCAACATGCTGGCCGAGTATGAGAAGAAATCCGTGGCCCCCGACGAAGCCTTCTTCCACAAGTTCTTCGAGATTCGCGACAGCAGGGCGGCCAAGACGCTGCTCAAGGCCAAGAAGCGGCGCGCGGAGGAGGCGGACATCAGCGACGACGATTCCTCGCTCGCCGAGGATGACTTTTTGGCCGGCGAAGAGGGCGACGATGCCACCTATGGCGACGTAGACGACGTGTACGACTACGACCAGCTCGCAGCCGCCATGCAGGAGGACGAGATGGATCGCGAGGAGCTGTCGGACGATCTCAGCGACAGCGGCTCGGACGACGACCAGAGCGGGGACGACTCGGACGCGGGTTCGCTGGAGGGCGCAGAGTTTCCGGACGACATGTCTTTGTCTGGAGACGAGGGCGGCAGCGACGGTGACAGCGACTCGTGCGGTGACTTGTCGGACGACCTCGATGATCTGCTCGAGAGTGACATGGAGGATGGCGGCAAGGGCGACGACGACGTCTTTGCGAGCCTCGACGACTGGCAGGCAAAGATCGACGAGGACTTTGACGGATGAGGTCGCGTGCCCCTGACAACACCGACGTGTAAAACTCCCTTACCCGATCATCATCTCTCGTTTCATACGTTCCCGCTCCAGCTTCTCGCGTCGCTCCCTGGCCGCACGTAGCTCGAGCAGCCTTTCCTGCTCGCGTTTCCGCTTGTCCTTCTTCGAGAGCTTCTTCGCCTTGCCGACCACCTTGACGGCATCGAGCAGGGAAGGTTTCCGCTTGGCCGCGTCTTCCCGGGCGACCTCCTCGGGTCGACTACTGCAGACGCCGGCGGCGTACCACGGGACGTTCCCCGAGCCGCCGAGCCGGAACGAGGCGTCAAACCTGGCGTCGCTCGTTCGGGTCGAGGCCTTCCCGCGAGTCGAAGCGTCGCGCCCATCCGTCTCTGTGCTAGTGCCGGCCGTTCCCGTCGCGCTCGAGGCTTCCTCACGTCGCTCTCGCCCAGTCAATTCAAACTCCACCCGCGCCCGTTTGACTTCACCATCCTCCTTCTCCCTCGCCTCTTCCCTTCGTTTCGCCGCCTCCTCGTCCCGGATAACCCGCTGTCTGTTCTCCTTTCGGCCTACATGCCAAGACTTCTTGCCAAGGATGCCCCCCGTCCCCATGATTCGAAGCTTTACAATGTGCACCGTCAGCGGTAGACGCTGGTGAAGAGCAGGTTCATGAGGGTGGTTCCGAGGGTCAGGAGAATGGTCTGTCCCTCGTAGAACCACAGGGGCAGCACCCGGTTGAACTGGGCAGCCAAGGCGTCCGGTGCGGTGTAGAAGAGGAGGCACCCGCTAAACGTGGCCATGAACGCCAAAAACGCGCCCCTCAGAATGTTCTTTCCGCCCTGCTTCTTCTCCTCGTCACTAATCTCCATACCACGGGCCGGCGGCGGCGAGATGCGGTTCTGCTTGAAGATGTTCCCGACCGCACCCGCCGTGGCCGACCAGATGACCGGCTGGGTCCCGGCCGTCAGCGGCGACAGCAGGGCCCACGCCAGCAGCACGCCCTGGGCAATCGCCGAATACATGATGACCTTCTGCTCGGCCAGCCAAATCTTGGGCCTCCACGGGAAGTAGCGGGCGCGGTCAGCGTAGAGCACGTTCTTGTCGACCGGCGCGCCGCCCGAGAGCCTCGACGTCAGGGCGCTCATCATCAGGCTCGAGTGCGCGGCCTCGATCGCGGCCTGCGCAGACTCGTTTCCCCTGTTCTCGCTGCACGGTCGTTGTATGTGTTGTGTGCGTGAGAGTCGGTCCTTCACAGTCTCCTTCAGTCTCGGAATTTTCGAGCGAGACACGGGACGCACCTGAGCTTCTTCTTGTATGCGCGCTGGATGGCGTTGTAATCGGCGTTGGAAGGGAGCCCGAGCACATCGTACGGATCCTGGGAGGCCGCAGCGCACCGGACGACCCGCTGAGGCAGAATCTTGGATGCGGAAAAAACGTGGTGCTTTTTCGGGAGCTGGACGGCCCTTGAGACCAGCCCGGGCGATGTCAAGGTCAGTTGCATAGTAGTAGAAACGTAAGATCAAAAATGTGCTTTCCTAGCCTGCCTTCAGAGATGCTTGCTCCTCGACGGCCACTCAGGCGATGCTACAGCAACCTCCGCCCGAAGCGCTCGAGCTCCTGTTCGTGGCCGGGACTTTGTCGAGGATGCTTTCGAGGGTCACCACGATGCTCTCGAAGGCCGGCCTCAGCTCCGGGTTGGGCCTCCAGCAGTTTTCGATCAGCTCCCGTGCCTCGCGCTTGTACGCCGGGATGGAGCCGGAGAGCTGCACGAACGACGGCCTCAGGTCTGCCATCGCTGCGTTCTTCGCCGCGCTGATAGGATCCATTCCCGCAAAAGGATGAGAGCCTTCCACCAGCTGATACAGGATCATCGAGTACGAGTAGACGTCGACGCTCGAGTTGTACGGCTCGTGTCGGAACACCTCCGGGGCCATGTACCGGTAGGAGCCCGTCTCGCCCGTCATCCTATACTTCGAGTCCAAGTATCCAAAGTCCGCGTGCCTGTTGACCGGCAGCGTCTTGGACAGTCCGAAATCGGCGAGCTTGCAGACGCCCGTCTTGAAGATAATCTCGTGCCTGGACTGGTAGGGGCTTCCCGTGAACATCAGGTTCCCCGGCTTGAGATCCCTGTGGATGATGGGCGACGGCCGACGGTTGTGCAGGTAGGCCAGACCGCGAGCCGCGTCCAGGGCAATCTGGATCGCCCGCCTGAACGGAAAGGCCTGCAGACCCTGGAAGGCGTCGGCCAGCGAGCCCCCGTTCATCAGCTCGGTCACAAGGATGTAGGGCTCGCGTTTCGAGCACGCTCCGAAGAACTGCACCGCGTTGGGATGGTGTACCCTCCGCAAAATATCAATCTCCCCGCGGAAGTCTCCGAGCGCAATGTCCGACGACCCCTTGAGCATCTTGGCGGCCACCACCGTCCCAAACCACCGAGCCTTGTGCACGATTCCAAACTCCCCCTCTCCCAGCTTTTCGTTGATCACCAGATTCGCCGGATCCATCTCCCACTCCGGATCGATGTCCACCAGCTTTTGCGGCACCACCCCGAGGCTCGACGCCAGGTCGCTGTCGCCCAACCCCACCATCTTCCCGCCTTCCCGCAGCTTCCCCCCGTTGTCTATCAGCAGCTTCACTACCTCCCGATAGTCCCCGCGCACCGCATCCTCCAACGGCGTCCTCCCGAACCGATCCAACGCATTCACGTCGGCCCCCTTCTTGATGAGCCACTCTGTCACCTTGTACGCCCCCTCGCTCGCCGCCAGGTGCAACGGCGTCCTGCGGTCGTAATCACAGCATGTCTTATCGCTCACGTCCAGCTTCCAGAGCCGGATAATGCGCTGGCAGCGACGCTGGTCTCCCACGCTGGCGAAGAAGAGCAGCTCTGTCACGGCACGACGCTTCGCGGCCTGCATCAAGTCGAGGCAGAGTCGTCAGGCAGAGTCGTCAGGCAGAGTCGTCAGGCAGAGTCGTCAGGCAGAGTCGTCAGGCAGAGGGCAACCTCGTGCCGGGCAACCTTGCTCGTGCCGGCGGGCCGACGCCACAGGATTCGTTCGTCGCCGTCCACACGCCGTTCGGCCACGCCAAGACCAATGCGACGGCACACACGTCAGTATACGTACCATATCTCCATGCATTGACTGCGCGAAATGACCGCTGTGCTGTGTATCGTCCTCGGTGGTGGAATCGTTACCGTACCAGAACCCAGTTTCCTTCCTCTCGTCCGTGCTGCTGTCGTCGGCAGGCCCCGGCGGGGCCTTTTCCTTGACGGATTGAATCCGGACCACCTTGTTCACCTTCCGTGGCTCCGCCATTGTGCAATTTCTTTCCTTCCGACCTTACCAAACGCAAGAATAGCTATTCTTGCCCGCCGACGCGGTTGAGGAAGATGGGCTCGAGCCTGGTCGCGTCCTCCACGGCCCTCTTGACGTCCGCATCCAACAGGTCCGAGCCGATCAATCCGAGCGCGTCCTTGAAGTTGCTGGCGTCCACCCTCACCCGCTCCACCTCGGCCCCGGCCGCCTGATCCGGACTCATCGCCGCCTTCATTCCGTCATCGTTCCCGGAGGCATGCAGTCCATCGTTATACCCCTCAAGTGTACTGGTCTTGGCCAGGCTGTTCAGAATCTGCTCCCCGACCACCAAATAGTCGCAGCCGGCCAGGCTCACCACCTCCTTCTTGGTCCTCATCCCGGACGCGATCAGCTTGGTCCCCTTGCTCGAGTGGTGGATGTAGTTGTAGATCTTGTTCACCAGCGGCAGCCCCGGGTTCGCCAGCTCCGCGAACCCGGCCTTGGCCATCGCCTGCGTCTCCCTCGGCCCCGACGGATCCCTGATTGCCCCCGGGTTCTTATCGTACCAGTCGTTGATACGCCCCACGTTCAACTGCAGCACCGACACCCCGCTATCAATCGCCGCAACCGCCTGCCCGTAACTGTACACGTCCACCAGGTGCGTCTGCAGCCCCTCCAGCTCGAGCCCCTTGGCCGCCTCGATCGCCGCCCATGTCGCCGGCATCTGGATCAGAATCCGTTCCTTCGGGATCCCGTTCTCCAAGCACATCGACAGGATCACCGCTCCGTTCTTCCTCAGCCCCGCCGCGTCCTGAGCCAGGCGCGGATCCACCTCGATAGACACCTACGTAGCGAGCCGTCAGTCGTAGTGAGTCGGGAGCAGCGAGCACCGAGCACCGAGCACCGTGCAGAGAACGAGTCGATAATACCATCAGCACCTACCCTCCCGGTCTGTTCCACGGACGACTCCAGGAGCAGGCCAGCCACATTCACCATCGCCTTGGTCACCTGCAGCTGTGTCTTCGAAAACCCGCTGCGAATACCCAGGTCCTCGTTCTGATACATACGAGCCTGCTCAATAGAGAACTTCATGCGCCCGAACGACGTCGGATTGGCCATAATCCCGGCAAGCAGACGCCGAGACACCGACGCCGACTTGAGCCGCTGCCCCTCCGAGGCCAGCGTCAGCGAGTCACAGATGACGCAACTGAAACGCTCCAACGCATCCAACTCCGTGGACCCTCCGATGGTAGACGGCGGCGCGTAGTCGTTATGCGACGCACCGACCGCCTGCAGCGAGAAGGAAGAATTCGTCCACGTCACAGACACGGAGGAAGAGGCCGGACGGGACGGCAACAACGGCCGGGTGCGGGTGTCACAACGCGATACGGTAACGGAACGGGACGACCGGCGACTGACGTCGGCGTTGGCGCGGCACGGAGACCGCTGAGCCGAGATTTTCAGAGGTGCCGGAACCAACATGAAAACCATGGTGCGTGAGAATTCAACCAGTCGTGCTGCTGTACGCTGCGGGTGTTGGCAGGGTAGGTCGTGTTGATGTTTCGGATTCTGTTTCGTTTGTTTGTTCGAGGCGAGCAGTCGAGAACGCGTTTCGGAGTGGGCTCATCTAAGTTCGGATCATCCCAACACGGAGTCGGAGTTGCGGTGTCTCGTCGATGCTGACGTCCTCGACGGCCGTGATCTCGTCCGTCTCCTCCGCGCCCCGCACCCTGCCACCGGCTTTGCCGGCATCCACACGGGGCTGTGCGGCCTGTACCCGCTCGTCCGACAGGATCTCCTGCTTCCGCTCATCGCTCACGGGCGCCGTCAAGCTCGGCGTCGAATGTCCGGTGATCGCTGGCATCCAGAAGGTCATCCACGAGGGAGGGAGAGGACCCGCTCAACGTGCTGAGGGAGAACATGACGAGGCCGCTCAAAGAGGAGCTACGACTACCGTGACTGGCCAGTGCCACGGAGGAAAGAACAGGCCCCCATTTCCATCTTGGGGTCCCTCGTCTACGCTTTTCTCGGAATTTAGACCGTTTTATGTCCTTTGCGGCATTGTATTGGCAAGTACACACCCACATACAGCCATAGGGACGAGATGAGTGGAAAGAAAGGTCTCGCAGCCGGGTTCCTGCTGGGACGCGGGGGCGCCCCGTCGACCAGGCCAAACTCAACCCCCACAGGTGACGATGAATCGAGGAGATTAAGGGAGGCTGCCCGGAACGGCCACACTGCGACGGTGACTGAGCTCGTGAGGCTCGGCGCGAATGTCGAGGCGGCAGATAACATGGCAGGCTTGACGAGTTTGATGATGGCTGCCCATCTGGGCCAGACTGCGACCGTGACTGAGCTCGTCAGGCTCGGTGCCGACATGAACGCACGAAGGCCGGGCGGCCGCACATTGCTTGACATTACCCGCGACGTGTCCACTGCCGCGGAGATCCGTCGGCTCCAGGCGGCAAGTCGTGGCGGTCGGGTCCGTCCTCGGCGTCCCCCGCCTCGGTGTCGGGAATGATGACTCGTTCATGACCCAGGGGGCTTTCCTCTCGATAATCGAGCGGAACCCAACTCAGACACGTTTTCTACGTTGATGATGATAACAACAAGAAGAACAAGACGAACAACTGAACGGCACACATCCCGAGCTAGGCGGCGACGACGACCGTGACTGGCCAGTCCCATGGAGGATGAGAGACAGGCTAGGGTCCCTCGTCTACGTACGCGAGCGCAAAAGTCGCCAAACGACTCGTCAGCGCGCTTTTGGCTCTTGAACATGGCGAAGAGCGGCTCGAAGAACGTCTCCGTGTTGGCCAGCTTGACACGGCCCTCTGCCAACCGAGCCCCCCGCTCGGGTGTTCTTCTCGTTTTCCAAACCAAAAACACGATGTTCAGGAACCAGGTACGTGCACGTCCCGATTCATCCACTTCCGACGAGAACCACCACTCGGAAACCAGGGCGCCTATCTGTCTGTCTGTCTGTCTGGAGCTCGATTTCGCGGTTGATCGAATCGAAATTCAACCTCGGTTGCCGATTTCCTCCGTCCCTGATTCTCCTCGCCTCTTCGTTCGCTCCTCTCACTCCCGCCTTTCGTTCCCAATCGCACCCCGACAGTACGACACGGACGTGGTGACGTGGTCGCCTCAGGGTCGGATCTTCCAAGTGGAGTACGCGATGGAGGCGGTGAAGCAGGCACGTACTCGTACGACGACTCGACGACTCCCGCACTCGCCTCTCTCCCTCTCTCACTCGCGCTGCGCGTCGATGGCTTGCGTATTCACTGCAGGGATCGGTCGCCGTCGGCCTGAAATCCTCCTCCTTCGCGGTGATCGCGACGTTAAAACGTGCCCCCTCGGAGCTGAGCTCGTACCAGAGAAAGATCTTCAAGATCGACGATCACCTCGGCATTGCGATATCTGGGTTGACGGCCGACGGGCGTATTCTCTGCCGGTACATGCGGAACGAGTGCTTGAATCATCGGTATGTGTACGAGAGTGCCATGCCGGTGGGCAGGTTGGTGCGGCAGGTTGCGGATAGGGCGCAGGTGGGGACACAGCGGTCGTGGAAGCGTCCATACGGGGTGGGCCTGATGTCGGCGGGGTACGATGAGAAGACGGGGGCGCATATCTACTATAACTGTCCGTCGGGGAACTACTACGAGTACAAGGCGTTTGCGATGGGGTCGAGGAGCCAGGCGGCCAAGACGTACATGGAGCGGCGGGTGATCGGTGGGGACGTGGACCGGGAGGCGATGGGGATGGACGGGCTGATCAGGCATACGTTGAAGGCGCTGCATTCGACGATTCAGGACGGGGACTTGAACGAGAAGAACTGTACGGTGGCCGTGGTGGGGGCGGGGCAGCCGTTTACGATCCTGGAGGGGGAGAGTCTGGCGCCGTTCTTGGTCGGGATCGAGGAGGGAGAGGGAGAAGAGGGTGGTGAGGAGGGCGGAGAGGGAGAGGCGATGGTGGAGTAGGTGATGCGCATCACAGCATGCTGTAAAAAAAGAGATTTTTTCTTCCTCTCTTCTTCGTTCGTTCGTTCCTGTGGTCTTCGTCGCGTCGTACTGGTACGCATACGTACCAGCCAACGCGAACAAGGCTCGCTCGCTCGCTCGAACGACAAACAACGGCACGCGAACCGCTGCATGCAACCCACCCACCCATCAACCAGGTATATAGATTCTAGACGTCGGTGACCCAAGCCCCTTTGCTGCTGCTGGCCTCCGAGCAGACGTTTGATCGATGGGGAAGCACAACGGCAAGGCTCGCAAGACGGGCAAGGCGGTGGGCTCTGCCCTGGTGAACAAGGCGCGCAAGGACGGGAAGATTGGTCACGCCGACTCCTACCTGTACACGACCGACACGTCGCGCAGTAACGCGATCGATTCAGTCATCCAACAAAACGCCCTGGAGGAACTCATGTCGATGGCTGAGCTCGCGGATCGGGACTTTGCGGCGGACAGAGGTCGGGCGGTGGTCGTCAAGGCGGGTATGTCGACGAGCGTCGAGTCGGCGGCGAGTTCGGAGGAGGCGCGTCGGAAGGCGGAGGCGGAGAACCAGGACAAGTTGTGTGTGCCGAGACGGCCGGCGTGGACGTCGCGTACGACCGCGGACGAACTGGATGCACAAGAGCGGGCGTATTTTCTAGAGTGGCGGCGGGCGCTGGCAGAGCTGGAGGGGAGCGACCGGCTGGTGTTGACGCCGTTTGAGAAAAATTTGAACGTGTGGAGACAGCTGTGGAGGGTGATTGAGCGGAGCGATATCGTCGTGCAGGTGGTCGATGCGAGGGATCCGTTGACGTATTGGAACGAGGATCTGCAGCAGTATTGTCTGGAGATTGATCCGACCAAGACGAGCGTGCTGCTGATGAACAAGAGTGATATGGTGCCGGAGGGGGTGAGGGCGGCGTGGGCGGATTACCTGGATGAGAGGGGGGTCGACTATCTGTTTTGGTCTGCGAAGCAGGCGGCCGATGATGTGGGTGGGGTGGAGGTGGGTCGGGACGAGTTTGAGGATGATTTGGACGCGAGAGATCAAGAGGAGGAAGAAGAGGAGGAGGAGGAGGCAGGGGAGGAGTACGACGGGGAGGAGCAGCAGCAGCAGCAGCGGGAGCCTCCGCCTCGCGGGGGGGATCCGCGGGTGCGTCTGCGAGGGGTGGACGAGCTGATCGACATCTTGAAGGCCAAGGCGGCCAAGGCGGTGCGGGAGCAGGAGTTGCTTCACGGCGCGAAGACCAGGGAGACCCGCCAAGGAGACACCCGCGTTTTCATGGTGGGTCTCATAGGGTATCCGAACGTGGGGAAGTCGTCAACGATCAACGCGCTGTTTGGATCAAAAAAGACGGCCGTGGCGGCGACGCCTGGGAAGACCAAACACTTCCAGACGCTTTTTGTGTCGGAGGACCTGTGTCTGTGCGACTGCCCCGGCCTGGTGATGCCGAGGTTTGCGGCGAGCAAGTCGGACATGGTGGCCGCTGGTGTCATTCCGATCGACAGGCTCACCGATGTCATCGAGCCCGTGGAGATCATCGCGTCCAGGGTCAAGCGCGAGCAGCTGCAGGACGTGTACGGCGTGACGCTCAAGGACGTAGCGCATATGAAGACCACATATCCGCTGGCTCGATCGCTGCTGTACTCTATCGCGGCCTCGCGAGGGTGGTCGGGGGGCGGGGGTCTGCCGGACATGACTCGGGCGGGACGTCGAGTGCTCAAAGACTACGTCGACGGCAAGATCCTGGCGTGCAAGGCGCCTCCAGGCTCTTCGGAAGAGATTGCCAGGCTGGCGCGCGACGCATACCCGGTGGGATTCGCGCCGAGCGACGGGGCGGGTACGGCAGACGCCGAGGCGGAGGCCGAGGCCGAGGCGGAGAGGACCCGGAACGAAGGGCCCGGTGCACGGCCGGCGGATGCGATCAGCGCGAATGACGACGGCGATGACAGGGACTTTGAAGAGTTTCTCCTGCAGAATGCGGGAAAAGCAAAGCCGATCAGGCCAGAGTACAAGTTCCAAAAGAAGACGAGGAAGGCGAAGCAGAGGAGCGGGAACGGCGTGTCGGGGTACTCGGCCACGTTTGACGACGACGAGCTGGCGTTTGGGAAGAAAGGCGGACTAAAACGATAGGAGCTGTAAAACACCACGTTTCGTCGCGTCACGTCACAGGAAGCTGCCGAGGAGATCGCTCACCTCGGCCGCCTTGACTCTGGCGAGTCCCTGCAGCCCGCTGAAAAACTCTGGCTCCTGCGCTGCCGACGTCGGAAGGGTCACGTCTCCGATACCGAGACCGAGATCACCCGCGGAAGAGGCACTCGCCGTCGTCGGTCTGGGGGCCCTCGAAGGCAGCTTGGCGGGCAGGTACGAGAACCGCACGCTGCGGGCGGCCAGCTCCATGTTACCGGCGTCGGCAGTGTCTACCGTCTTGCCCACGGCCGGGATCTCGGTGCTCGTCCGCAGGTAGCTCGCCACGTGGTGGGTGTAGCGCCGCACGTTGGCGTCTATGGCCGCACGATGCTCCTCCCACTCGACCGGGTCCATGGAGGTAACGAGGTCCCGGAGCAGCTCGTTGGTGGCGAGGTCGTTGGCGTCCCCGCGCTCCTCCCAGAAGAGCACCTTGACAAACGTGGCATCATAAATACGCTGCAGCGTCGTCGTCCTCGACTTGTCCGTCACAGACGCGTCTGAATACACGTCCCGCAGCTTGCGCACGAGCGCGCCCTTGAAGGTCTCCATCGACTGGCGGGTCAGGTCCTCCTGCGACGACACCGTCTCCTCGAGCGCCCCGCAGAACCGCGTCAACGCCCTCGTCAGCCACTCGGACGGGTACATTGGAGTGATGATGGAAGACGACGAGGTCGCCTTCTCGACCTGCTCGACGTTCTCGGCACCGAGGATCGACGCGGCACACGCTGTCGCCCACGCCCGTGTCGCCGCGGCCCGCACAGCGCCGACCCGCATGCTCGTCTCTCGCGCCCACGGCAGCAGCACCCGGTCTCGGATTTCCGTCGCTGCGTCCCCCAAGTGCTGGACGTACAGCAACCGCTGGTACGCCTCGGAACGAGTCTGCAGCAAGGACGTAAAGCGAACAATCCCGAGCATGGTCGTGGTCCAATGACCGTCCTCGGAATGAGTCTCACTCCCGAGGTCCCCGCCTTCGAGCTCCTCCAGCCGCGCCTCCAACCGCCTCGTCACCCGTTCCATCAACCCACCAAACTCGGCCGCCACGACGTCTTCAAACACCGAGCCGTCCATCCGCACGCACTCCACCGCCTCTGCCAGCGCCGAGCCCAACGCCCGATCAAACGCCTCGTACGCCTCGCACACCCCGACGTCGTCCGTGCCCGCTCGCGCCCCCGACCCCGACCCCGACCCGACGCGTTCCACGATCCCATCGACGTCCACGCTTAACGCGTGCCGCAGAATGGCCTTTCCCCGTGACACCACCGCCTCCTTCCCTATCATCTCCCACAGCGACACCACCCGCCCCGTCGCCACCCTCGACAGTTCCAACCACGTCAACTCTCCAAACATGCCCTCGCCCGACGACGCTCGGCCGCCTTTGCCCCGCTCGACGGCCTCCACCCGCTCCACGTGACCCCGAAGCGACCCACACCCGTCGACCGTCTCAAGAAGCGGCACCACCACTTCCCGACGCACCACCTCTGCCATCTCCGTCAACCACGCCTCGTTCTCCAATTGCAGCAACGAGCTCGAGACGCGCATCGATGCTTCAAACGCCGAGACGTCAAAGATGGCCGTCGATGCATCATCACCGCGATCACCATCGCCATCGTCGTGATTCCCATGACCACCATGACCACCATGACCACCATGCCCACTCGCGGCCTCTGCATGCACCTGCCTCGCACGCACCGCCTCCACGAGCATCGACGACGACGACAGAGGCGACGACGACAAAGGCGACGACGACGACGACGGCGACGACCCCACCACCACCACCCCACTACCACCCTCCCCAAACACCTCCATGGCCACCCCCACGGCCTCCCACATCGAACCCATCACCCCCACCACCCGACTCGCCACATCTCCCCCACCAACGCCACCCGCAGCCAACACCCACGTTTTCCTCCCCTCCAAATAATACCCCAGCAAGTCCACCCCCTCCACAGGCCTCAACACCCCACACGCCGCCAACGCATCCACGACCGCCTGCGTCGTTCTCGACAACGAACACCCCTCCTCCCCCGCCCCCGCCCCCGCCTCGTCCAGACCCTGCCACCCCACCACCCGCGCCTTGGCCTTTTCATACACCTCAATATCCAACCCCTTCACCCCCGGCCACACCCGCCCAAGAAACCGAAACACCCCCAGACCCCTCACCCGCCCCACCACCCGCCGGTACAACCACACCGCCTCCAGATACCGCCACGCCGCCGACAAAAACTCCTTCCGATCCACATACCCATACACCGCCTCTTGCGCATCCACAATCGTCTTCACATCCGACGCCAACCCATACAGAGAAAACGGCGACGACGACGACGACGACGACGACGACGACGACGGCCCACGACCCTCCACCCCCTCCATCTCCATCTCTATCTCATCCACCACCCCCTCCAGCACCCCACGCACCCGCTGACACTGCGCCGCAAGACTCCCAATCGCATCCGCCGAGGCAAGCACGTCCCGATACGAGCCCCCCACCAACGACCGCAGGTCTTCATCCTTCTTCCTCGCCGCCTCCTGATAGTTCCTGACAATCTGCAGGGCATGGAAGGGACCGCGTGTGAGCGCCAGAACGCCAGAACGCCAGAACGCCAGAACGCCAGAGCAGCGCCAGTCCCGATGGCACCGATCCAGGCCAATCCCGACCAACGAAACGACGACGACGACGACGACGACGACTTTGACGACGAGACGTACCTCCCTGACCGCACCCACCGTGTTCCTCTGGAACACTCTATCCGCGTCGACCTCCATAATCCCGAAAAAACACGAAGAGTGATGATCACTCAGTAGTTTTTTGGACTGCGTATTGGACACGATCAGACCCCGTCACGGTCCTTCCCTATATATTCGACGTTCACGTCCCTGTACATACCGTGTACACCGCTGTCTCCGCGATTCTCCGCGAGTCGTGGTCGTCTCTGTCCGAGACATCGTGGCCAAATTCCGTCCGATTCTCGCCATCGAATTTTCGATCGGATCAAAACGCCGGTGGAATTCCTCCTATAGACCCTCCTATACTCCTAGACGATGCCTCTGGAAGCGACCGTCGTGTGTATCGATAACTCGGAGTACGGCCGAAACGGCGACTACGCCCCGTCCCGCTTCCAGGCCCAACAGGATGCGATAAATCTCCTGGCCGGGGCGAAAACGCAGCATCATCCGGAGAACACGGTCGGCGTCATGTCGATGGCCGGTGCTGCGCCGACGGTGTTGGTCACGCCCACATCGGACCTGGGGAAGGTGCTGCAGGCGATGCAGCGTGTGCCGATCGACGGCGCGTCGGCGCGTCTGGGGACGAGTATTCAGATTGCGCAGCTGACGCTCAAGCATCGGGAGAATAAGAATCAGCGTCAGCGGATCGTGGTGTTCATCGGGTCGCCGATACAGGAGGACGTGGGGGCGCTGGTGAAGCTCGGGAAGCGGTGGGTATTGGTTCTCGTTCTCGTTCTCGTTCCTCGACGGCCGTGCGGCCGCCGCGCGTTCTGCGCGTTCTGCGCCCAGACGCTCACTGGCGCGACGCGCTTCGTTCACTCACTCGTTCGTTCGTTTGTTCGTTTGTTCGCTCGTTTGCCAGGTTGAAGAAGAATAATGTGAGTGTGGACGTGGTGAGTTTTGGGTGCGAGGAAGAGAATCGGGAGAAATTGGAGGCGTTTCACGGGGCTGTGAATTCTGGGGATACGAGTCATCTGGTGGCGGTGCCGGCGGGGACGATTCTGAGTGATATGTTGTTTGCGACGCCGATCTTCATGGAGGACGGGGGAGAGGGGGCGGGGGCCGGCGCGGCGGCGGCGGCGGCGGCGGGGAGGAGTTTGGTGGTCGATGGGTTCGATTATGGGGAGCTGGGGGTGGATCCGACTTTGGATCCGGAGCTGGCGATGGCGTTGCGGATGAGCGTGGAGGAGGAGCGGGCGAGGGTGGCCAGGGAGCAGCAGGCTGCGGGGGCTGGAGAGGGGGCGGCGATGAGGACAGAGGGGGAGGGCGAGGTGAGGACAGAGGGCGAGGGTGTGGGTGTGGGTGTGGGTGGGGAAGTGAGGACAGAGGGGGAGGCTGGGGTGGAGAATATGGAGATGGATGAGGATGCGTTGTTGCAGCAGGCGCTGGCGCTGTCCATGCAGGGTTTCGACGCGGCGGGAGGGGACGGTGGCGACGGGAACGACGGTGGCGAGGGTGGCGAGGGTGGCGAGGGTGGTGACCAGGACGAGATGATGATGATGGAGGGGATTGACGACCCGGAGCTCCAGCAGGCGCTGGCGCTGTCCATGCAGATGGCCCAAGGCGAGGAGAACGACAAGGACGACGAGAAGGACGACGAGAAACAGGAGGAATAATTCATTACATTACGTCAGCACCGATCCCAACGGACGACACACCAGCACCGATCCCGACTTTTCCAACAACCACGTCGTCAGTTGCTGCTCGGGTTGATCTTCTCGATCTTTGTAAAGTCCCATTCCTTCTGGCACAGCGGGCACGCACTCCTCGTTTTGAGCCACCTCTGGATGCAGTCCAGGTGGAACACGTGGCCGCACTGTCCCCACGCAATACTCAGGCCAGGATGCTCCGGATCCCCATTCGGATTCGCCTGGTAATCGATCGACGCCTCGTACAGGTTGTTCCGGCAGATGGCACACCTGGCGAACGAACAAAGCGCAGGGTAGCGCGAGTGAGAATCGAGTGAGAATCGAGTGAGAATCGAGTGAGAATCGAGTGAGAATCGAGT
>Ga0181584_10000952_pt1 | contig 21468 bp, 15 predicted proteins | sample 071ome_30_FD_132462 | JGI IMG/M metagenome (GOLD analysis project Ga0181584, IMG submission 132462) | Coastal salt marsh microbial communities from the Groves Creek Marsh, Skidaway Island, Georgia - 071406AT metaG (megahit assembly) | ecosystem: Environmental > Aquatic > Marine > Intertidal... | reverse complement strand
GCCCCCTTGGATCGAACGTGGACTATTGCATGCCCGTCTTCTATCCTGGTTTGTAAGAATCCTGATTTGTAAGAAGAATGTACCGTGACCTTCACTCATTCCACCAGCCGCCCGAAACGTCGGCCTGGCACGGCAAATCTCGACGCCGCCCGCGACCGGCGACCTCCGTCGTCGGTCGGCATGCGGTCTGGATGGGCATCCCACCAGTCCCACCAAGGGGGAGGAAGGGGAGGAAGGGGGAGGGGCACCCACTCTAACGTTGACGCGTGCTAGGCTGGATCTCGGATAGGTATGGCGGAGGTTTACAAGACGGCAGATAGCCCAGCGCGTAGGGATCGGCGTCATCGCTTGTGTCACCATGCAATCTGCGTCCTCGTACGTAGCTTGCATCGTCCTCGTAGTCCTAGAAGTACTCGTTGCTGTAATCATAGGTGTATCTGAACTGGTCTACGTACGGTTCATAATCTTCCTCTTCCGGCAGGTACTCGTTGCTGTAATCATAGGTGTATCTGAACTGGTCTACGTACGGTTCATAATCTTCCTCTTCCGCATAGGTGTATCTGAACAGGTAGCACAGGAGAGAGACGACACACGCGTTCTTCAGGCCTGGCATTCGACTGGTCGTGTGTTGTGTTTGGCGGTCGTTGGCAGGTTGAGTTAAGGTTGATGAGTAAGTGATTACTTATGTAATGATTCCTTATGTATTTGAATGACCGAACGGTCGTCGACGGGGGCTGGAAATCGTCATACCCCAGGGAAGCGCGTGAGCTCACGCGTTTGCTCGAGCAAACGCTTTTCCCTCGACGCGTTTCCACCTTTCCGTCGATGTCAACCCATCGCTCCGTCGTTGTGGGCAGATCCAATTGATACAATAGTTATGAAACAGAAATGAGTTCGATCCATATGCTCCTACCGGCCATCGCGACATCCGCGATGCTGCTTGCCGTGTCGCCGACGAGCGCAAGGCGCCAACTTCCCAGCGACCCGCTGGACTTCAACGACCCCGACGACTTGCATACCAGGCATGAGAGGTTTCTGGTAGTATCTCTCGCGATATGAAGCAAACGGATACGTCGCACGGGGGGGGCACAATGGAGGAGGAGCGGGCAATTGCCCGCTCTTGGTTCCGATTCTACACAATGGAGGAGCGAGCAATTGCCCGCTCCTTCAAAATTTAACTGCCCCTCTTTGAAGAGGTGGGCCTCCCGAGCAATCCTCAAGCGCGGATCTTTCCGTCTCTCAGTTCCCTTGGCGTGTCATTGCGGGGCTTGCGAGCGGAGCAAAGGGACAGTGGACGAGCAGAGGAGGAGGCGTGAAATTCGAGTCTGTCCGAATTCTCTTTCTCTCTCGGCCGCCCTGTCCCGTCCTTGGGGCGAGCCGCATGCACTGTATCTAGTGTATGCGCGGTACTAGCGTAGAGATCATATCGAGCGCGCACGGAAACGGCCCCTCGAGATGCCTGTGCGGCCTGCCTGGGGAGTTCAACGGGGACCCGTTGAACGGCTCTTTACCCTGATGCTGCCTCCTCCGCTGACGCAGCGGACCATCAAGCTGTTGGCCATGCTTCCCCTGGTGGTTGGGCTGTTTGCATTCGTCCTCTTCCTGTCGGAGTGGCCGGATCATGTCCCCAAGCTGGCGGAGACTGGCCTGCTGGACGAGCGGGAGTACATGTTCGAGATGGACCGGGCCGCGCGGTTACAGGATGGGCGAGTGAGCGTGGGCGGGAGACGGGCAGGAAGTGAGCACGTGAATCGAGTCAGGAACGGGTTCGAGAACGGCGTCGAGTGGCTGCCGCCGACGGCAGACTCGCTGCACGCCAACCAGACCAGGATCGCCTTCATGGTCACCACGGCGGAGCATCCGGACCAGATCATCCTGTGGATGAGCTATCATCGGGCCATCGGCGTGAGCTTCTTCTACCTGTTCACGGAGGGCGTCGCCAACACGCCAGAGTCGATCGAGCGGCTCACGGCCGAGCCCGGGGTGTCCATCATTCCCCGGGACAAGAACCTGACGGATGCGCACGCGAAGAGCCATGCTTGGCAGGAAACTTGGCTGTCGGCGTTCTTCAACAAGCCGTGCAACCACGAGCTGTTCGTCAAGCAGAGCCTGAACATGGAGATTGGCATCGTGTTTGCCAGGGAGGACAAGGCGGACTGGATCCTGCACATCGACACGGACGAGCTGATCTACCCGACCGGATCCAAGTCTTTCAGTCTCATCGAGGTGCTGGACGGGGTCCCGGAGAACATGGATAACGTGATCTTTCCCAACTACGAGTCGCTGGCCGAGTCGGCGGACGTCGAGGCGCCATTCATGGAGGTGACGTTGTTCAAGAAGAACTACGCACATGTCGGCAGCAGGAATTACTTTGAGAACTACGGCAAGGTGCAGCGGGGTAACCCGAATTACTTCACCGCCTATGGCAACGGGAAGAGCGCCGCCAGGGTGGTCGACGGGCTGCGGCCAAACGGGGCGCATCGGTGGTATAACTACGGGAGGACTCCGAAAGAGATGACTGTGGGGCAGTCTGCGGTGCTTCATTACACGTACAATCGATTCTCCGACCTCAAGTCGAGGCGGGACCGGTGCGACTGCGCCCCGACGAAGGAGGAGGTGGCCAAGTGCTTCATCTTGGAGTTTGACCGCCAGGCGTTTGTGGAGGCGAGTTTGCGGACAGACGAAGAGCTGATGGAGTTCTTCAAGGAGCGGTTGGTGTGGGAGAACGAGAAGGAGGTGGAAGATATGCTGGCCAAGGGGCTCTTTGCGCGGCTGTACGAGCCGCAGCTGATGCTCAGAGGGATACGGTCGAGTCTTGTGTCGAAAGGCAAAATCAGCGAATAGAATCGGCAATCATCACATGAAACGGTAACCGGATCAGTCTCTGTCTCAGCCTCAGTATCAGATCACGAGAGCTGTATCATGCACGTGCCGCGGTCATCGCAGTTGTCCCGCAGGTTGCGCTCCCAGACGGCCGACCACCGGCCGAGCCAGTCGGAGGCCTTGCCGAACCCGTACTGTTCGATCAGCTCGGATACCATCCGACTGTCCTCGCTGACCATATCGACGATCTCCTGGTAGGTCGTCCGCTGCATCTGCCAGCCGTCGGGGTTGACGCTGTCCTTTCGGCTGTTGCGCGACATGAGCTCCGCGTCTTCGCCCGTCGGGAGCGACGGGTCGATGTCGAGGAACTTTTTGATCTTCTTGAGCTCCGCCTGTTGCGTCGCCTCGTTCACAAGCACCTCGTACTGTCCGACGTAGATCTGGTCCCGCGGGAAGGTCTCGAGCCACGCCTTGAGGGGCGTCGCGTAGTTGTTCGTGAAGAGTCCCCCGTTGGTCCTGACGTTGGCCTTCTGGGTGATCTGACTCGAAGACATGAGGCAGTGGCCGAGGTCCATGTTGTACTTTTTCAGGCACCCGCCGGCGCCCATCCCCTTGATCATCTGGTTCTTGTCGTAGATGTGCACGAGCATGCTCGAAGCCCTCGAGATCGGCTCCCGGAGCAGCAAAATGACCTTGAGCCACGGCATTTCCTTGACAAGCTGCGGTGCGAGCGACATCCCGGCCCGCGAGTAGTGCGTGCTGGCCTCGTAGGCAGCCATTGTCCCGTCGTAGGCGGCGTACCGGTGGACCCGCAGCATCCGCTGGATGTAGTCCTTGACGCCCTCTGGAGGGCAACTGGCAATATCATACCCGCAGGTATTGCTGAAAAACTCTGGCTCCTTCTCCCAAGGCCGGATGATCTCCGGGTGCCGCACGAGGTGGTAGTGCAGCGACGTCGTCGCCGACTTTTGGAATCCCACGATCATAAAGTGCGGAAAGTTCTTCGTTGCCTTGCCTGCAGGTTTGTCGTGTGCTATTCGGAGACATTCGAGCGTCTCGCAGCCCCGGAGGGCCTCCACCCGATCGAGGGATCGCCGTGCCCGGATCGACGTCTTGTCCAGTGGTGCGGCGTCCGTCTCCTCCTGACCGTGGCGAATGCCCATCATTGCCAGCAACGCATGTTCTCTTTCGGAAGCCTCGGCATCTGACTTCGTGTTCGCCACCTTGCTTACCGTCGGGTCGTTCGAGGCGGCGTGCCGGACCCGCTTCTTGGCGTCGGCCACGAGCATCTTCTGGTTCGCCGTCGTGTACGACGGGGCGTGGTCGGAATCCCACTGCTGTTGTTTGGATGCGTCTGACTCGGTATTGATCGAGGACTGGGGTCGCAGGAACTGCGAGAACACGCCGCTCACGGTCCGTCTGTGTGCGTGCTCTTGTCCCTGTGCGCTAAGGCCGTTGCGTCCTCTGCTGTTCGCGTGGGCCGGCTCGACGTCCACGGCCGGTCGCGACACCGGAACGAAGATGTAGGCGACCAAGACGGCCACAGAGACGAAGAGCGCCCAACGCAGCGCGCTTGCCCTGCCGATGATTACGTTGCCGAGTGAGATTGGCAATCTACCCATCCTCGCGCGGGCTCTCCCGGTCGAGTCCACCACGTACCGTCTCATGCTGTGTTCTTACGAATGTCTATGAACGCAAAGCGTCCGCCTTGGAATCCTGGAACGCGAAGGATGATGCATTGACCTGAACGACTCGCAGGTGGGTCGCGACCGGTCGGTCGGACGGACCCCACCGTCGGGTCACCAGAATCGAATCACATGATCATCACTTAGCTGAGTTGAATGGTACACATGTCGTTGGCGTCGCACGAGGCGAGGTTGGACTCCCACACGTCCGTCCACCGCTTCAGGAAGGCCTTCCGGTCGCTGAGCTTGCCGTGCGCCTCGAGCAGGTCCAATAGCGCCTCGACGTCCGGCTTGACGAGCTTGACGACCTTTTCGTACTGGGACCGTTTCATCTTCCATCCCTCTGGCGAGATCCGGAACCGCCGGTCGTTGATGACGGTGAGCCCGGCCTTAGGCAGCTCGGGGTCCAGACCGATGTACTCCTTGACCTCCCTCATGACCTTGTCCTCCGTCTTCGCGTCGATCAGCTCCTCGTATTGAACGACATGGATCTGATCCTCGGGCCAGTGCGTGAACCAGTGCGTCAGGGCGTCGTAGTACGTGGTGGTGCCGTCCCGCAGGCCGCGGATCTGTGACCGGGCGTGCAGGCAGTAGCCAAGGTCCTTCTCGGAGAGGCAGCCCTCATCGTACACGTCCTGCATGTGGATGAGCATCGATGCGGCCCGCGAGATGGGCTCCCGCACGTTGATGACCAGCTTTGTCCAGGGGGCCAGCGCGCGGAGGGCCGGTGCCATCTGCTCGCCCTTGCGCACGACATGCGTGCTCGACTCGAACGCCGCGACCTGTCCCTTGGACTTGATGAAGTCGTCGAGCTTGAGCGTCTTCCTGACATAATTCTCGGCGTCCTCATCGGAGCAATCCTCCGGCGGGTTGTACTTGCACTCCTTGGTCAAATGCTCGGGCTCCTTGTGCGCCGGGCGGAGTGCCGCGTCGTGCTTTCCCAGGTGCACGTGGAGCGACGTCGTGGCCGCCTTCTGAAACCCAATGATTAGGAAGTGCGGAAAGTTGAACGTCGCCTCGCCCTTGGGCAGCCTGTGGGCTTCGCGGACGCACACCATATCGTTGCAAGTCCCGAGCGCTTCGAGGAACGTCTTGCCGCTCTTGTTCCCTGTCTTCCCTGCTCCTTTCCCTGTCTTTGATTTTTCGTCCACGTCCGCCGCGTGTCCCTCCGGCGCCTCGTAGGCGTCCTCGTAGTCGTCTCCGCCATCGACCGACTTTCCGCCCTTGCGACTGCCGCCACTGTCGTCGTCTTCGTAGTCATCATAGTCTATATCTTCGTCGTCCCCAATCTCCATGTCGCCCGAACTGCCGCTGGCCTTCCAGCTGCTGATATACGATGCGGCCGACGACGTCGAGTCGCTGATCTTGTCGCCGATCGTCTTGGTGATTTCCTCGCGGTCCATGACCGTCAGCCACGGCCCGATCATCACGACGACGACGAGCGCACCGGCGAGGATGGCCACCCACCTGCAGCGCGTGCGTGCGTGGGGGTATCGGGGAGTGAGTCCGTTCGAGACGCGTGAATTCGGGCGCTCGGGCCAGGTCCGGCCTTGGCCCTCGACTCCCTCTCAACTCAAAGGGCGTCTCTTCTGATGAATTGACGGTGTTGCAAGCGAGCACGTACGGCAAGGAGCGCTTCTGTGTGTGCATCAGGCCTCCCATGATGTTGCCAGTTCTGTTCGTTCTTGTTTTTGCCAGCGTTCTCGGTGCTGCTGCCGCTCTGCTGCCGTCCTAGCGCTCGTTGTCTCAAGGGCCAGCGCGGGTGGCGGTGCCTTGGCGGGAACGAAAAAAAAGAACAACCGCCCGGGAGGTGGTTGGGCTCTGCTCTGAGACAGGGAGGGTGGTTGCCTCCTGGACGAACGATCGCTGGGCGTTTTTCCCACGTTTCACGTGTGCGTTCTATGTTACCAGCTGAACTTTCAACGCGTCAGATCGATCATCATCATCATCATCATCATTTTCCCTTAGACCGCAGCAGGCCCCGCCACCGAGCAGTCGCAAGTGACCTTGCCCCCGCCCTCGCACTTTGCGAGGAGAATGATGTTGGCCTGTCGAGCGGTTGCGCATAGTAGCTTCAGTGAGTGTGGTCAAGGCGTGCGAGCGAGCGAGGCAGGGTTCGACTTTGACGACGTACCAGGTCGGCACAGGCGACCTCCGGGCACTGGTCCTGGCAGATATCGGCGACGTCGTTGCCGTAGTCGCAGTCCCAATCGATCGCATGGTCGCAGTACTCCTTGGAGGGAGGCGGAGGGGTGGCGGGCGGAGTCGGCTGGGGCGTGTGTGGGAGAGGTGTGTGAGTGGCAAGTAAGACAATTCCAAGGGCGCTATTTTCGCCCCCCCCCCCTGTCGTTCGAGGCGGCGTCGCGCGGGTATAGGCCCCATTCACTGGTAATCACAAGGAGAAAAAAGGGCGCGAGCAACGCGAAACGGACAAGGGGCGTGCCCCTTGGCACGCACGCCACCCGGCGATTGACTTGTCGCTCATGCAGGAAAGTCGTCGACACGAACCTGAGCGGCGGCAGTCGCCGCGAACGCGAAGGAGGCAATGACGAGAACGGCTTTCAACATGGTCCGAATATTGGGATGTTAGGGTTAGCTATTTAGATACGGGACTCCTCCTCAGACTCATCAGCTTGGGCGTTTTCGTGATCATGCCCGCGCCCATCATCTTCGAGTTCGAGACGATGTGGTAGTCGCAAATCGTTCGCAGAAGGACGCCTCGAAGCCAACGCCAGGTCCTCAGGGCCGCTCGCCTCGGAGAGGCTCGGACTCGGGCACCCGAGGACGAGGAGGACGAGGAGGACGAGGAGGACGGAGACGATGAGGACGGGGCGGACGGGGAGGACGGGGAGGACGGGGAGGACGGGGAGGACGGAGGCAATGAGGACGGAGACGATGAGGACGGAGACGATGAGGACGGGGAGGCTCGGACTCGATGAGGATGACGTGGACACCCATGGCTCACACGTCACAGAAGACCTCTGCCTCCCCACCGCGGCGCATTTTGAACCAATATTATCTGCCAGTCGCCTTACAAACACCCCAAACATGATGAAGCTTTCTGTCCTCGTTCTCGCCAGCATCCTCGCGAGCGTCTCCGCCGTACGTGACCTATCTCTCGTCCGCTAGAACGCGCCAGTGCCACGCTGGAGTTCATACATCTATAAAAATCACATTCCTAGGCCAACGAGCCCGAGCGCGGGCTCATCCATCGCCAGCGGGCTGCACGCGTTTTGAATGGTCGTGAGAATCTCACCCGTCGTCACCCACCGACAAAACAACCACAGGAGAGCCCTTGCGTCGAGGGAGACAAGCCCGTCTACTTCCCGGACTGGATCTGCGGATACGAAGATGGAAAGGGGCCGAGCGTCACCGCGACCTGCGCTGAGCAGTGCGGCTCGGACCTGCCCTGCTCGGTCTTCAAGAATGTCGTCCTGACCGCCTCGTGCAAGTCCGAGGGCGTCACCTGCCACTGCGACGGCAAGGGCAGCCCGTGGCTGGTGATCGAGGAGCCGCAGTAGGCCGAATCAAAGCCAACCATGCATTGAGGGAGAGATCTCGAAGCGATTTTTTAGAGCGATGAGACGTATTGAACCCGAATCCAGTCAAGCAATGGAATAAACGAACCCGAATGAAACAAACAACCCACCCATCCATCCACCCACTAGCTGAGCACCATCGTGCACTCGTCGCCGTCCGAAGGACACGTCTTGAGCGTCTCCTCCCACACCCGCTCCCACCGCTCGGCCCACGCCCGGTCGTTCACCAGCTGCTTGCTTCCCAGCAGCTCGAGAAGTCGAATCATATCCGAGCGGGCAATCTCGACGAGTTTGACGTACTGTTCCCGGGGCACCTTCCAGCCGTCGGCGTTGATCTTGAATCGCCGGGCGTTGCGCAGCTCCAGTCCCTCGGCCTTCGGCCAGCTCAAGTCCAGTCCCAGATATGTCTTGACCCGAGTCAATTCGTCCCGTTCCCGCTCCTCGTCCTGGGTGAGCTCCTCGTACTGGATCACCATCAGCTGGTTTGCTGGCCACGTGTTGACCCACGGGTACAGCGCGTCGTAATACGTGGCCGGGCCGCCGTCGGACGGCTTGGTGATCTGACTCGCGTGCAACAGACACGTGCCCATGTCCTTGCGGCTCAGGCATCCCATGCCGTTCCGGTCCTCGTTGTGGATGAGCATGGACGCGGCACGGGAGATGGGCTCACGCAGGTTGACGATCAGCTTGAGCCAGGGCATCATCCGCAGGAGCCGCGGCGCGAGCTCGATTCCCTCGCGAACAATGTGCGTGGACCCCTCGAAGCTCCCCTTTGTCCCGTTCCAGTCCAGGTAGATCCACGAACGGAGCGTGGAGTGCAGGTATTTGACCGTCGCATTGCGCGAGCAGCCTTCTGGCACCTTCGAGCCGCAGCCGTTCACGAAGAACTCGGGCTCCTTGAGACTGGATGCCAGTGTCTCGTTGTGACGGGCCAAATAGCTGTAGAGGCTCGTGGTCGCCGCCTTCTGGAACCCGATGATCAGGAAGTGCGGGTGGTTGAACTTGGCCGCCCCGCGGGGCAGCATGTGCGCTTCCCGGAGGCAATCTAACGAGTCGCATGTCGCGAGTTTGTCCAAGAAGGGGCTCGACGCCCGCGGCAACTTGGTGTCCTCTGGCCGCCGGTACGTCTCCGACAGGTCTTGCGTCTGCTGCTGCTGTGCCTGCGGGTGCCGTTGTTCCTGCGCGGTTCGATGCTTTGCTGTAAACTCGGGGGTATAGAGGTGCGGCACCTTGCTCGAGTAGACGAGGAGCAGCGTGACGACCGCGAGGACGAGGAGGCTCAGGAGCTTGGTGGCGGACGTGCCGTTGCCTCGATTGTTCCTGTGTCGTTCGTTTTCTTGGCGCGCGTGAGTCATTTGCGGAGGAAGGACGAGACTTTGAGTGAATTGTCTCTCGAAACGCGTACCCGCTGCCCTTGCCGGGCCGTCTCGTGCTCGGTAACAGCATTCTTCTAGATTATACAGTTGGGGGGGTCATCGACCCGGGTCAGGGGGTCAGGCCACGCTCGGGGGTCATCGGCGGGGGGGCATCAACGTCGCCGCCGACAGCGGGTTCTGCTGCTCTATCCGTAAACAACAGCAGCACGTGGACGTGGTGGATATCGGGGATCGATTGCAGCTCCACGGGGTTGACAAACGTAAGCCGTGCGTCGGCCAACGAGGCCGACGGATCGGATCGGAGGAACGCTTCGACCTCTTCGTCGCGCATGACATGGTCCGACCACAGGAGGTAGTGCTTGATTCTCGGCTCCACGTTGTACGGAAAGTCGTTCGGCACAAAGAACGGCCCCGTGGCCGCCCGTGTCGCCCTTGTAGCCCGTGTCCCCTCGACGGCCACAAACTTGTTCTCCGAATTCACCTCGTACTCACGTCCGAACACTTTGATCAGAATCATGTCCCTGACAGAGGCATAAAATTTGGAGATGCGGGCCTTGAACTCCCGGTAGCTCTGCAGCGTCTCGGGCGAGCGGCCGAGGCGGCGCATCTGTTCGAGCGAGCCGTCGGCGACGATCAGCCGTAGCGTCTCCCACGACATCGGCTCCGGGCATACCCCTTGGGGCGGCATCGTCGAGCGGCCCGTGTCAGTCAGAGAGGTTTGTGTCTCGGCGTCTCTCGAAATCGAAACCGTTCGCGCAGGCGTTTCGTTACCATTCGTGCGGATGCAGGAAGAATGAGGAACCAACCAACCGTGTTGCTGAACTCAACTCAGAGCCATTGTACACAAATTGTCGCCTCCGCACGTCGCCAAATTCGCATTCCAATGTGCCCGCCATTGGTCGACCCACGCCCGCTTGTCTTCGAGCAGGTCGTGCTCGTATAGCAGGTCCACCAGGCTCTCCACGTCGGGCTCTACCAGGCTGATGAGCTCCTCGTAGTCCTTCTTCCGCACCTGCCATCCCTCCGGGTTGATCGAGAACCGACGCGCGTTTGACACTTCGAGACCTCCCTGCGGCCGCCGCTCGTCGACGCCCAAGAACTGCTTGACCCGCAGCAGCTCGGCCGCCTCCTTCTCAGGATGGACGAGCGTCTCGTATTGGATGACATGGATCTGTTCTTTGGGAAAGTGCTCGATCCAAGGCTGGATGGCCTCGGTGTACGTCAGCGGCTCGTACTTGTTCTTCTGCATCTCGGTCAGCTGCGAGTGGTGCAGCAAGCAGTGCCCGATCTTCGAGCGCATCAGGCAGCCAATCTGGTTGACGTCCTTGTTATGGATCAGCATGGAAGCAGCACGGGAGATGGGTTCCCGGAACTGCACGATGATCTTGAGCCAGGGCATGAGCTTGGCCATCCGCGGCGCCAGGTTGTGCCCGGCTCGGACGATGTGCGTGCTCGCCTCCATGCACGCGAGCCTGCCCCGTTCATCGATGTACCTGGGCTTATGAAGCGTTGACTGGATGTATCGAGTCGTGTTCTCCTGGCTACATCGCTCGGGGGGCTTCTCGTGGCAGTCGTACGGGAAGAAGTTGGGCTCCTTCACACGCGGCTTGTCGATCTGACTGTGGCGCTCCAGGTACCGCTTCAGCGACGTGGTCGCGGCCTTCTGAAACCCGATGATCATAAAGTGCGGGAAGTTGAACATGTCGCTCGCCCGCGTGTACTTGGCGTGGGCCTCTTGGATGCAGATGAGGTCGTCGCACGCCGCCATGGCCGTCAGAAACGCCTCTCCGTCGCCAGAGTCTTCCAGGTCCGCGATGACCGACGTCGAAGGTGTCTTTCTCGTCGCATTAGCGTCCAAATCTTCGTAGTCTCCGTAGTCTCCGTCGTCGACCACCACGGCCGTCCCAGCCGTCTCGGCGCCGGCATAGTCCTCGCCGTCGTCATAATCTGCTTCGACGAGCGTCTTTTCCCACGCCCCCGACTCCGACTTTTTTGGTTTCTGATCCCTCTTGGCGTCCTTCTTTGTCACCGCCGGCGCCGCCTCCTCGCCCGCATAGTCCTCAAACTCGTAGGCTTCTTCGCCGTCGTCACCGTCTCCGCCGTCCTCTGATTTCCCCGAAAGCAATTCCTCCAACCGCTTCTCTTCTTCTTTCTGCCGAGCCTGCTCTTCAGCGTCGTGATTCAGCAGCGCCTCGACAACCGAAGCCGAGTCAATGTTATAGCTCCTCACCCGCGCCTCGAACGCCGTCTCTCCCTCGTCGCCCGCATGCTTCTTCTGCTGCTGGACCGACCCAGTGTTTCCCCCGGCCGACTCGAGCACGCTCCTGGGAGTGTCGTGTCGCAGGGCGACGGCAATGTGAGGCAACCAACACGGCGAGGCGAGGGACCGAGCGTGGTCACCAGCGCGCGCAAGCCCTACGCACGGCCGAGCATCACGCGTAAGACGACTACTTCAACACGTACTTGGACAGAGAGTCGCCGAATGCGTACAGAATGCCCACGAGGACGGCAACTGCAACGGCGGATGGCAGAAATCGAGCCAGCAACTTGCTGCGAGCGAGCGAAGAGGAAGAAGCGTGAGAGGAAGCCGCGGGCGCCAGGAGGAGATGCGACGGAACTCAATGCCTGGGCGCGTCACGGCGCCGTGCATTCGCCGGGCCACGGCGTACCTGGACACGGGCTTTTTCGTCTTCACCGGACCCAACATGAGATCTGGTCTGGCTCTCGGCGGTAGCTTCCCAGCGCGTTCTCGACGCTCGTACGCGTGTATGTATGTATCAAAGCTTGCAGAAGGACCGCTTGGCGTTAATTGGACAAAGAACGAGGAAGGGAGGGAGGGGGAGGCCATCATCAGCGCCAGTCAGTTCGTCACATCGCGGATGGCAGCATCGCCGACGTCCGTACAGGCACTCTTCGCGGCCACTTTGCAGTTCTCGATGACCCTGACGGCTTCATAGCTCCGAAGTACCTCGCGAACGTGGGGGCTGCGCGATGCAATGTTCCGCACGGCCATGCACCCCTGGCGCAGCGGCTTGCCGACCGGCGGGGCCGGGGCCCCGGTCGTCTCCGCGTCCTTTCGATCGATGGCAACCTGCATGGCCGAGATGGTGAGCTGCGCGCAGCCGCTGTCGACAACGGACTCGGCAGCCTCCGGATTGCGGAGGCATAGGGCAGACACGGCTCCGAGGGTGTGCTCGAGCACCTTGTTGCCCGGGTCTGCGGCAGGCGCATACGCCTCATCGATGTACATCTGCAGGTTGTTGGAGGCGATGGAGATAAACGCTGCAGTATGGAGCGCGTGCTTCACGTGGTCGCTGGCCATCATCTGGCGGAGCAGCGCCATCGCCGAGGCCATGACGCCGGTCGAGACGTCGTCGGCCAGGCTCGACTTGAGCACGACGAAGAGCAGGTCGAGAAGAGTGAGCTCCTGGACGAGTTCTTTGCAAATCTCGTCGTTGGCCGCCAACAGCTTGATCCCCGTGCAGAGCTGGCACGTCACGGTGGCAACGCGTTTGTTCCCGATCTCGTTCGCATTCTCGTTGTCCTCCTCGGCCTCGTTCCAGAGGACGCGAAGGGACTCTACGAGTGCCGCCGACACGCCAGACTGGGCCAGTTTTCGGGCGTTTGCAAACGCGCTCGAGCTCGGCTGGGTCGTGTCGTCCGCCGACGCCAGCGGCACGATCAAGGCCGTCGCGGCCTCAACGCCCCGACCAAAGGTGTCGCCGTCCGAGCCCCGAGTGGCCTCCAGAACGCCAACAATATGCTCGTGCGGGTCCATCGACATGACGATCGTTTTCCCCGCCTCGTCCTGCACGGCCAGCGATCCGGCCACCGCCAGGGCCCCGCACCGCACCAACGTGTCCTCGTGCGCCAACAGACTCCGGACCGCGCGGACGTTATCCGCCTCGGGCGAACCGCGAAAAGCTTCCCGAAGCGTGTTGGAGAGACGGAGAAGTTTGGCGTAGACAGCAAGAAACGCCGCACAGGTTGTGGTCGCCGAGGGGCCCTGGAGCGCGACGACGCCGGGCGCAAAGGCGTGCATCGTCTCGGCCGCGAGGAGCACGGCGGTGGCTACCTCCTCGTCCTCCTTCTCAACTTCGTCTAGCAGCGACTCGAGCGACAGCCCCACCGATACGACGTCCTTCTTGTCGATGTGCGCCAGAAGCTGGGACGACAGCGTGAACACGGCGTGGCTCTGGAGCCCGGTGCCGGTGTAGATGCCCGTGAGATCCACGCCCTGACTTTTGAACTCCTCGATCGCGCTCTCGATCGCCTCCGATGGCTGCCACGTGGGTGGGTGGGTGCGTGATCGAGTGAGCTTTGGTCGAGTGGAGGGCGCTCCCCTCCCGTCAACATGGGGTGGTTTTCCCCGTCGCCGCGGCATCAATACGCACGGACATGTCGAACTCGTCGATATTCTCCTGCACCTGCTCGTCAAAGGACCTCTGCGAGATCCGCTTCCGGCTTAGGGCACCGCCGAAACTGTCGAGCTGCTTCTGACTGAACATCCTGGAAGGTGGGTCAATGATCCGGGCACCCGAGGGCAGTACGTCGGCCACGAGCGCGTGTATGTGTGATGATGATGGGTATGCCGAAGGGTATCACAATTCCAACTAATGGGGCCTTCATGAAGGCCATTAGAACTGATCAGTTCTAATGGTCGACGGCCGGAGATCGATCAGTTCGACACGCGAGGCCGACGTCCCTTCAATCGTAACTTATACGACCCGCTCTCCAGAGGATCCGTAGAGAACACCACGGCGACGTAGCGATGCCCGTCCTGGAGCGAGGCGCGGATTCTGCTGCCTGCTCGTCGCCGCCCGCAACCGTCGTTCGACCGGAGACAGCGGCAGTCGTGGATCGACCCGTCCGCCTCGTCTTGGCAGTCGAGCACCACCATGACGGTATCAAAATACGGACGTGTCATCGTGCACGTGTCGATCTGTACGGGGGGTGGCGGGTGAGAAAACGAGCGACGGTGAGCACCGGGAGCGCCGACGTGCGCGTGACGTTCCGCACGGCCGACCACCAGCACCTTCGTTGCGTACCTGCATGTACTTGTACTTTGCCGCGACAGTGTCCGTGTGGTCGATGGCAAACACGTGTTTGGGAATCATGACGTCCGCAAGCAGGCCCCTGACGTCATACCGAGGGTATCGGCTGCTCGGACAGCCGGAGAAGATGTCGCCCGTGAGGGCAGAGTCGTTGAGCAGCGCCTCACCGGGAAACTGCAGCATGCCAGTCTTGAACGTGGTGCCGTTTGCCGCGACAGTCGCGTCCAAGATCAGCGCGTGGTCATAGATCGGATGCCGCGCTTTGTCGCCTCGGTCGTCCTGGCCGTCGTGGTCGTCGGCAAGATACGAGGCCGCCCGCCGGACGGCCTCGTACGCGTCCAGAAACCGCCCGCCCCCTACAACACCGTCCAGCAGCGGGGACGCCCTCGACGTTTCCAACAGCATACGTTTCAGATCAGACATCGGTATCGACGACGACGACGCCGATACCCTGTCGGCGCCCAGCATGAGCGCGATCGTCCCCGTCACGAGCGGCGCCGAAAAGCTCGTCCCGCTCATCGACGCATACTCGTTTCCCGGAAACGTACTCACGATGTCCACACCGGGGGCGGCGATGTCCACCGACTCGCCCCGGCTCGCATAGTTCGAGAACGACGCCAGCGACCCGAACCTCGAGGTGGCCCCCACCGACACGATACTCGACAGGTTATACGCGGCCGGATACATCGCAACGTTCGGGTCGTCGTTATCCACCTCCTCGTTCCCGGCCGCCACAACATACATCACGCCGTACGCCTCTGCGTAGTACGCCATCGTCTCCCGCAGCGCCCTCGACGGCCCGTAGGTCCCCCACGAGTTGGACACCAACCGCGCCTCGCGCTCTTCGACGCACCACCGAAGACACTCTATCGCATCGCTCAGATATCCCCGACCGTCTTCCCCCAGAAACCGACACGAATCCACCTGGCCATGCCACAGCACCCCAGGGATCCCCAGTCGATTGTCCGGACTCGCAGCTAGAACCCCCACGACCATGGTTCCGTGGCCGTGACTGTCCACGTGGCCCGGCTGTCGCAGGATGGCGTCGTAGCCCGCGCCGAGCGTCGTCTGCAGATCTTCGTGTGTGGCATCGACGCCAGAATCGATGACACAGACGGTGAGCACGCCCCGGTCCGCGCCTTTGGACAGCTCCCACGCGGACTGGATGTTCGTCTGGGAGGGGGCCAGCGACCAGGGCACCAGCGGGTCTGACGTCGTGATGGTGCTTTGGGTCTTGCCGGCAAACGCGGCCGTCGCGATGTAATCCGGCTCGCTCCACTCGATCTCCAGGCCAGAGGAAGCAATGAAAGAGGCGCGGGAGGCGTCGAGTTCCCCTTCTTCTTCCACCGCGAAGAAACGGGGGGCGCCGCCCGGTTTCCTCACGTGGCCAGGATCGCGTTGGCCGTCGAGCGTATCGACGACCTTCACCAGGCGCCTTGTGGGATGCGCCTCGGCGGCATCTGGTCCCGTGCGTGACGTCGGCGGAAACCGTGGCGGTTCGCCAAAACCCAACACGGTCGACGGCGGGGTCTCCGATACCGTCGCGACCCTGGCCCCGGCCAGGGCACACAGGCGCGAGCCCAGCAACAGGTACACAAGCGAAACGAACCGAGCGTGTGTCGGTGTCATATTGAAGTCGTTCCTTGTGGCGATTCTCGAGTCGGGAAACGAGGTCAGTCAACCGTGATTGACTGACGACCAGTCGATGTGGCCGTTGTGGCCGAGGCCAACTGCAATTCGAAAACTTCGTTGTTCTCAGAATTGGTACCTATCATTTCCCTGAACAACCATGGTACGTCCTTGTTGATGACATGTGGAACGCATAGGCGTGGGCGCAGAGGGCCCTCCGTGACCTCCAAACGAGTCCTGGAATTTGAATTTTTGGCTTCGAATCTCGGCCTCATCGTCCGTCCCTGCGACCTCTCGCGCCGGCACATCGCATCATACGACTGACAGAGCGATGTTCGGTGCGCGAGAGGGTGGCACGAAGCGAATGAGCCCTCGATTCTGATCTGAGAGTTCTGCAGTTCGTCCACGTTTTCCCTCGCCTGCTGCCACGCGGCGTCCGCTCCCTCGCCGCCTGCTCTTTGTCCGTCTGTGTGACGCGAGCTGCGAATCAAGGCGGCGGGCGTGTGACGACGTGACGACGCGGCTCGCTCGCGTCCTACCTACCGCCCGTTCTTCAATTTTCACCGAATCGATCATACCTCACTCGCCGACCACTGAACCGACCCGCAGTTTGTGATCAAGCGCGATGGCAGGCAGGAGCCTGTCCACTTCGACAAGATTACGGCCCGCATCACCAAGCTGTCGTATGGCCTGAACCCGGACTTCTGCGAGCCGGTGCTGGTCGCCCAGAAGGTCACGGCGGGAGTCTACAAGGGCGTGACGACGACCGAGCTCGACGAGCTCGCCGCGGAGACGGCGGCGTCGCTGACGGCCACGCACCCGGACTATGCCCAGCTCGCTGCTCGTATCGCCGTGTCGAACCTGCACAAGAACACCCTCAAGTCGTTCTCCGAGACGGTGAAGATCATGGCCAGCCATATCAACCCGAAGAACGGCGAGCCTGCCCCGCTGATTGCCGAGGACGTGGCGGCCATCATCGAGGAGCACGCCGCGCGCCTCGACTCGGAGATTGTCTACGACAGGGACTTTGACTACGACTACTTTGGCTTCAAGACGTTGGAGCGCTCGTACCTGCTGAGGGTCAACGGCCGCGTGGTCGAGAGGCCGCAGCACATGCTGATGAGGGTCTCTGTGGGTATCCACAAGGAGAACATCGAGTCTGCCATCGAGACCTACCACCTGCTCTCCCAGAGGTGGTTCACGCACGCCTCGCCGACGTTGTTCAATGCCGGAACGCCGCGTCCGCAGCTCTCGTCGTGCTTCCTCATTTGCATGAAGAACGACAGTATCGAGGGTATCTACGATACGCTCAAGGAATGCGCCGCCATTTCCAAGAGCGCCGGTGGCATCGGTCTGTCGATGCACAACATCAGGGCCACCGGGTCCTACATCCGCGGTACCAACGGAACTTCCAACGGTATCGTGCCGATGCTGCGCGTGTTCAACGACACTGCCCGGTACGTCGACCAGGGCGGAGGCAAGAGGAAGGGCGCCTTTGCCATGTACCTCGAGCCGTGGCACGCCGACATCTTCGACTGGCTCGAGCTGAGGAAGAACCACGGAAAGGAGGAGGCCAGGGCCAGGGATCTGTTCTACGGCCTCTGGATTCCGGACCTGTTCATGCAGCGCGTCGAGGACGGCGGCGAGTGGACCCTCTTCTGCCCGAACGAGGCCCCGGGACTGGCCGACTGCTGGGGTGAGGAGTTCGAGCAGCTCTACCTCAAGTACGAGAAGGAGGACCGTGGCAGGAAGACCATCAAGGCCCAGCAGCTGTGGTTCGCCATCCTCGAGGCCCAGGTCGAGACGGGCAACCCGTACATGCTGTTCAAGGACTCTGCCAACAGGAAGTCCAACCAGCAGAACCTCGGAACCATCAAGTCCAGCAACCTGTGCACGGAGATCATCGAGTACACGAGCCCGGACGAGACGGCCGTCTGCAACCTTGCCTCGATCGCCCTGCCGAGGTACGTCCGCGAGAAGAACGGAAGCAGCAGCACCAAGAAGCTGGTCGGGTCCCTGGACGCCGAGAACAGGTACTTTGACTTCGAGAAGCTCGCTGAGGTCACATCTGTCGTGACTCGCAACCTCAACAAGATCATCGACGTCAACTATTACCCGGTGGAGACCGCCAGGAGGTCCAACACCAGGCACCGGCCGATCGGCCTCGGTGTGCAGGGTCTGGCCGACGCCTTCATCCTGCTCGGACTGCCGTTCGACTCCCCGGAGGCGGCGAAGTTGAACAAGGAGATCTTCGAGACCATCTACTACGCCGCCCTCAAGACGTCCTGCGAGATCGCCCAGGCCGACGGCCCGTACGAGTCGTACGCCGGGTCCCCGGTGTCGAAGGGCGTCCTCCAGCCCGACATGTGGGGTGTCGAGCCGTCCTCCAGGTGGAACTGGAACGAGCTCCGCGCCAACATCTCCTCGCATGGAGTCAGGAACTCCCTCCTCGTCGCGCCGATGCCCACGGCCTCGACCTCGCAGATCCTCGGCAACAACGAGTGCTTCGAGCCGTACACATCCAACATCTACGTCAGGCGCGTGCTGTCCGGAGAGTTCACCGTTGTCAACCAGCATCTGCTGAACGATCTGACGACGCTCGGACTCTGGGACTCGTCCGTCAAGAACGAGATGGTCGCCGCCAACGGGTCTGTCCTCGAGCTCGACATCCCGGACAACCTCAAGGATATCTACAAGACCGTCTGGGAGATCAAGCAGCGTATCTTGGTTGATATGGCCGCCGATAGGGGTGCTTACATCGACCAGTCCCAGTCGTTCAACGTGCACATGTCCGACCCGAACTTTGGCAAGCTGACGTCGCTCCACTTCCACGCCTGGAAGCAGGGACTCAAGACTGGCATGTACTACCTGAGGACCCGCGCTGCCGCGGACGCCATCAAGTTCACCGTCGACCAGCAGGCCCTGGCCAAGAAGAAGAGCGACAAGCTTTCCCGCGCCAACTCTGCAGCCGCTGCCAAGGAGAACGGCAAGGCAAACGGGACGGGCATGACTGGCGCCAAGCCGAAGAAGACCGCGGCGGAGATGGACGCCGAGGCCGAGAAGGAGAGGCAGCTGGCTGCCATGGTCTGCAGCATCGAGAACAAGGAGGCGTGCATGATGTGCTCGGGTTGAGCCCGTTTTTACGACGAGCATCGTGCCGCCGCCGTCGTCGTCATCGTGTAGGGATTCGTAGAAGCATCGTCGTAGTACAGAAGTACCGTAGAAGAAGCAGAGTCTTAGATAAAAACATGCAACGTACATCACCACTCGTCACTCTTTGAGGTTGAAGCTGGAAAGCAGCCTGCTGTCGGTGCTGCTCCGTCGGGCCGAGTTGGTGAATCGCGGCGAGAAGACCACCGCGCCATGCAGCTGCCCGTGGCCCTGACTCTGACTCTGGCTCTCGCGATCCGACCCATCGACGCGGTCGTACTTGGCGGTCGCGAGCATATGCATCGTCTTTCGTACGGCGAGCACGAATGTGGCGACGATCGACAGCGCCATGGCAACACCGAGGAGAATCCAGACGAGGTTCGTCGAAAAGTTCTCCAGAGGGGTCGACGCAAAGGCCCAATCGTCCTCGTAGGATAGAGCAGGTTGCTCCTGTTGGTCTTGTGCGCCACCGACCGCGTCGCCGTCCTCGTACGCCTCGTACGCCTCGTACGCTTCGTCTCTGCCGTCATCCTCACCCTCATTCTCATCCTTGTCCCCCACGACGACGGCAGCACGCTCGTCAACCTCGTGATCTTCTTCGCCGCCGTACTTCAGCCCGAGCTCCCGGCAAGACGCCTCGGCGCTAAACCCGACCCTCTTGTTCTCCAGATCGTAGTTCACAAACACGTCGCGGAACGAGATAGCTCCCAGCAGGAACCCCTCCTCCTCGCCGTTGTCGAAAACCCCGAGACAGTACTTGCCCGTGTCGAACGTGTGCACGAACAGGTACTGGAGCGGCTTGAGCTTGAGCTCCGCGCCGCCCTCGAAAGACAGCGTCACAGACGGGAAGACGCTCTCGAGCGCATCCAAGTCGTCGTGCATTCCGGCGCCACCGAAGCATATATCATCAAAATCCGGGTCTGGCCCAGGCACATGATACAGCCCTCTACCAATGGCGTGGTCCGACACGACCGCGGCAAATTTCTCAAACACCGCGTTTGGAAAGTACGAAAACGTCGTCCCCGAGTCGAGCACAACCTGTCGGCGGCGTCGCCTGTCGGGGTCGTCCGTTCCTGTCATTCTATCGTCCTCTTCGTCATTTCCTCCTGCTTCTCCATCCACGCCGCCGCCGTCGTCCCCATCGCCACTGTCAAACACCATCACATCCTCGCCCCCGACCCGCACCCGCTCCATCATCACGGTGTACCACGGCTGAACGATCCCCTCGTCGCTCACGACGTCGACCATGGGAGAGAACATGATGACCCGCCCCCGACCATCACGACCACCCTCGTCACCCTCTTCCAGCTCACCCAAGACCATCAGCCCATCGCCCTCCACCAGCCCGAAACACAGACTGAACTGCTTCAACCCCAGCTGCCTGACGATATTCTCCTCGCTGTTCCCCAGCCCAAGCAGCCCATCGACCGCCTGCTCAAAAATCTCCCCCGTCTCGTTGGTCTCGCACCCGAATCGCACCCGAGACGCGTCCGACGGCCGCCCGAGGTGCAGCACATCCTCCAACACGATCCCGCTACTGCTCGACTGCTCCACGTACGTCCGAGAATACACACACGCGTTGTCGTGCACAGGCGAACACGCGTTCGAGCGACACTTATCGCTCGAACAATCGATCACGTCGCACGTATGCGACGCGTCCGGATCGAACGCATGCGTTTGATGGTTCGGGCCGCACGACCCGCACGAGAATCGACCGCTGCACGGGATATACGTCATCGTCGACCCCGTGTCCACGATCACGGTGAACTTCTTCGGAGGCGTCCCCAAGGAGATGGAAGAGAAAAAGTACCCCGAGTCTCTCACGGCCCCGTGGAGCGGGAGCGCCGCGCTCATCTGCTGCAGCGACCGTCGCCGGCGAGGACGACGAGAGGCGGAGGAGGCGGAGGAGGCGGAGGAGGCCCCGAGCAAGACGATTACGAACAGGACGTAGATGGCGAGGACAAAGCGCCCGCCGACAGAGCCCGGGGACTGCCGCCTGCTCATCGCCCTGTAGCGTTCACGATCGTGTTCACTGACCTCGGAATGAAGATCCCCTCGACCCTCGCTCGTTCCTACCCTGCCTCGCGACACATACGTGGTCGACTGTATACGACACGGTTCTCTCTTGGCGAGCTCGACGAACTGACCGTCTATCTGTCTCCAGTCACAAAATATTTCGACTTCTCAGAACCCGCCAAACCCGCCAAACCCG
>Ga0181584_10000948_pt1 | contig 21501 bp, 20 predicted proteins | sample 071ome_30_FD_132462 | JGI IMG/M metagenome (GOLD analysis project Ga0181584, IMG submission 132462) | Coastal salt marsh microbial communities from the Groves Creek Marsh, Skidaway Island, Georgia - 071406AT metaG (megahit assembly) | ecosystem: Environmental > Aquatic > Marine > Intertidal... | reverse complement strand
CTCTCATTACATAGTTCACTAAATGCTAATGCCTCTTTTAAAGTTTCAAACTCTCCATGCCTTGAATATTTCCAGACATCATTAGGCAAGGTTTCAATACTCTCTACCCAAGTAAATCCCTCACCTTGATATACATTTCCAATTACATAATATTTTAACATGTAAACCTCGCTTGAGAATATTTAGGATAGAATGAGTCTGGAAAAAACCGAGTACTAGACTCGGCTTTAGATTGTAAATAATACATTGAAACAACTAAATAAAATAAAACTAATAATGCTCTGAAAAATCCCATTGAAAACCTCCTATACTGTAGCGTAATATTTATTTAATTCAGGGTAGAATGTATAGCAATCTTTAGTCAATGCTACTTCTTTACTTATCTCACGCACCTTACCTATATGCTCGATATGGTTTGGATAATGCAATCGTGAATGCCCATCGCTGTACTGGACCAAAATAGACTCTTGATTGAACCGATCAAACGCAATAAATTCTAAACGCTCGATATCATCATTACGTATAACAGGTACGAAAAATGAGATTTCACTTGATCCCTTGTAAACACCTTTCATTAGTACAGGCTTGAAACCTGAGTGTCTTAGCATTAGTTCAAGTTGATTGGTGCGTGTATTATTTTCCTCAAGTGTTAAGTGAGATAATTCAGCGCTTAAAATTACGAATTGGTTAAAATTTAACATGATTTCCTCCTATGCTATGTTATTAAGTTTTTTAATTTGTGTCCACCACGCATTAGTACGTTCAACGCTTCTACGACATTCGTCACGTTCAGCGTCCCATTGCACCTCAACCTCAGTAGGGATTGGCGGTAATGATAGAATTTTAATTGAAATTGTTTCAGTTTTGTCAGACACGTCAACCTCCCAGAATAATGCCCTGTGTTATATTATACTAGTGTAACGGATTTGTCAACAAGCTCCATTGTGTCTTTATCATAGCAACGATAATACTTTACACCGTCAACGATAAATTCTACTGCAATGAATCTCCAGGCGTGAAATGCAAATTCTCCCTTTGGTTCTACTCTTCTCAATAGATGTACTATTGTGTAATTTAATCCTTTCATGTTTTCTCCCTTGTTTTGGTATACCTAATTATTTCACGAATGATGCTTTGTGTCAACTATAAAAATAAAAATAATAAAAAATAATTTCGTGCCAGACAAGTCTATGCAAGTCTTGTGCCAAGAGATTAGGCTGCCTCTCTCCCACGCAAACAATCCAGACAACTCTTGCGCCCGATTCACCTCTTGCCTAAGGTAGCCGCAGCGCAGCGCAAACATGCCCCCCTCGAAACACACCCCCCACCAAACTATATCAAGTAGAAAATAAAGTCCTATGCCCTCATAACTATTTTTCCCCCACCCCTAGTCTCCTAACTATGCGAAATTACACCTAACTTAGGCTACAACCTCGATTAGGGGTTATTTAACCTGGAATAGGGGTAGATCTGCCTTACCAGATTACCACTCCCCCACAGACAAGCGTAAGCGTAGACTTTTTTACATACGAGCGAAGCGAAGTGTGTAAAAAGGGGCTGTCCAGGTATTGACATGTGCAATGTACTGTGCTATGGTGAGAAAATGAGGAAACCTACCAAATTTAAGGCTGGCTGTTATAACTGGCAAATATACTGGAGTCAGGAAGAGGCTGAGGAATTGTACGGTAAGACAGATTCTCATACCAAGGTAGTTACTATATACAAGTGCAAAAATGATGAGATAACCAGGGAGACACTACTGCATGAGATACTCCACGTAGTAATGGAAGATAAGGCAGAAGCAGTATTTAACTTTGACCCTGACAAGAAAGAATATGACAAAGAGGAGAACCTTATTAGACTAATATCGCCAGTTCTGATGCAAATAATAAATGATAATCCTGAACTATGGCAATTCCTAAGCAAGGGTAGTAAGAAATGAGCGAAATTCAGTCAAAATATGACCTAAAAGCCGCTAAGGCTATGTTCATGGACTTTAAACCCCTGAAAGAGATAGCTAAGGTCCTAAATATTAAGTACCGAACACTGGTATATCATAAAAATAAGTGGGAAGAAGAGCGAAATCTGGTACGTAAGGAAATTTTACGAGATCTAGCTGATAACAAGAGAGCGATTTTAGTAAATCTTACTTCAAATTCGCTTGATTGCGTAGATAGGGCTATAGAAGACCTAAAGAAAAGGGACAAGCCTCCTACAATACACGAAGCTCGATTGCTAACTAACATCATATCTGAGATTGATCGTATAATCAGACTAGATGATGGGGAGCCTACCGATATAATTAGTGAACACAAGCCTTCTACGGTAATCGAGTTGAAGGCAAAATTAAAAAAAGACCCATTCTACATCGAGGATGCGAGTTTTAGGGAGATCGACGATGAAAAAATTATTAGCACTACTACTTCTGGTTCCAATGATAGCGATGAGCCAGATAACACTAACGAAGAATAACCATATTGTATTCAAAGGAGTTGTAAATGGGCAAAGCGTTGCTAAAGCTTCAACAGAGCTGCTCAAACTTAGTTTCAAATCTAAGCCAGGGGACACGTTATATATTGTTCTTGATAGTCCTGGTGGTTCTGTCTACGATGGGCTCAATTTTGTTCAGTTATTTGCTACGATACCTCGGACTGTGGAGTGCATAGCTAAAACAGCTCATTCTATGGCACATCACTTTCTACAAGCATGTCCTGGCAAGAGACATGGTTTATCGAACATGATGTCTATGGCTCACAGAGCAGCCGGAGGATTTAAAGGCACTTTTAATAAGGGAGATGTTGAAAGAGATTTAGAATTATGGACAGGAATTGTACAATCTATGGAAATAGTAAATGCTAAACGTATGGGACTTAGTTTAGAAAAGTATCAATCTCTAGCAAAAGATGAATACTGGTGTCATGGATATAATTGTGTAAAGAAAAATTTTGTAGATCAAATTAGTCAGGTTAGTTGTAGTGAGGAACTAGTAAATGAAGAAACTAGTAGAGAAGTAAAGACATTTTTTGGTAATTACAAAGTATATGAATCTAAATGCCCTCTTATAGGTATGACTAGATACGAAAGAGTACCAAGAAGAAGATGAGTTTAATAGATCTAAAACCTAGCGATGCCCTTTATTTACAAATTATGGATGATTTGCATAAATTCTGGGCTCCGCATAGTGGACAAGTAAAAGTAGGGATGCCTCTTATAAAAGGAGACGTCTCTACAGTCTTTATTCAGTGTGGACGTAAATGGGGCAAGACTGACTTTGCTGCGTATATGTTATGGAGACACGCTTTACTCAATCCAGGGTCAACTTGCTACTACATTACTCCAGAATTAGCTCATGGTAGAGAAATTGTTTGGCATAACGGTCGTCTATCTCAATTTGGTAGAGAAAAAGATGAAAAAGGTCGCTTTGTACCTGGTGGAGAAGAACCACTAAAAAAATATATTAGACATATAGCAAATACTGACTCACGTATTACATTTAAAAATAATAGTAGTATAAAAATTGTAGGCTCAGAAAACTGGGCTGCTGCTAACGGTCTTACACCCGACTTTGTGGTATATGACGAGTTTAAAGTATTTCATCCTATGTTCCATACTGAAATGAACCCAAACCGTATTGTTCGTAAAGCACCTCTTGTAATAATTGGAACACCGCCTAAGCCAGGCGACCGAAATCAAGAGCAATACATGGAGTTTGCTGATGAATGTCTTAAAAGAAAAGACTGTGCACACATTATCGCCTCATCTTATGATAACCCCCACATGCCTAAAGAGGAGATCGACAAAGAAATTGAAAAGCTCAGGGCTCGTGGTGAAGATGATGTTGTCAAACGAGAGTATTTTGGAGAAATCAGCTTGGGAGGAAGAAATGCTATTTTCCCCATGTTTGATGCCAAAAAAATGGAACCTTTCAAAGGAGTAATGAATGATATATCAAAGGATCTTAAAAAGCTTGATTGGTACTGCATTACTGACCCTGGCTCCACTACTTGTTTTGCCGTTCTTTTTGCTGCTATCAATCCTTATACTAAACAGGTGTATCTTCTTGATGAGATTTACGAAACTGCGCAAGAGAATACGTCGGTTAGACAAATATACCCCAGAATAAAAAAGAAAATGGAAGAGTTAAATCCTTACATAGAGGTAGATGATTGGTACAAGGTATATGACGAAGCTGCTGCCTGGTTTGCTACAGAGCTAATGGGTCAATTTGGAGATTACTTTATGCCAACAGCAAAACATCTACATAAGAAAGAGAATGGATTATCACTATGTAAAGACCAGATGGTATATGAAACTTTAACTATTACAGATCGTATGCAAAAACTAAAATGGGAAATACAGCAGTACGTAAGAACAGATAAAGGTGATATACCTAAGAAAAATGACCACTTAATTGATTGTTGGCGTTACTTAAACGCTGCTGCAAATTACGATATGAATGAAGTTATAGAGAAAAAGAGAGAAAAAGACCCTAATGACAGAGGAATGAGAAGAATATCTCAAGATATTAATGATTTAGGTAAAGAAACTGATTGGACACGAAACATAATGCCCTGGGAGGAGTAAACTATGGATATTACACAAATTTCAATAATTTTATCAATTATTTCTTGCATTTTGACAGCAATTCTGTTACCTTTTACGCTGTATGCTCTGATTTTGGTGAAAAGTTTAGAAAAACAAACACACACCGTACAATTTATGCCAGCCGAGGAAGCTTTGAATCCATCAAAGTTTGCCGACCCTGACAACGTATTCGATGAAATAAATCAAGAGCAACAAGATGAAAATGAAGAAATCTACCGTATGGTATAGGAGCATAAATGAGTTTTTTTGACGATTTAACAGCAGACAGTCCTGATAAAATCAACGTAAAACCGTTTCATGCTATAAAAAAAGAAGATGAAAAAGAAGTTCTTACTTGGTGTAATAAAGTTGTAGAAACACTAGAAAAACAAGCAGTAGCTAGAAACTCTAGTATAAGAAAAAATTTAGAAACATATAGAGGTATTTCAGCCTCGGTTCTTAGAAGTGATATCCGAAGATCAGAGCGACAATTTCTTCAGAGAGTAAACAAGTTTGTAGTTAATCACTTACATGATATGACTGAAACTCGTATTTCACAATTATCACGACTAAAACCTGCTGTAAATGTTTTACCTACTAATGATGAGTACGAAGATAGAAGCGCAGCTAAAGCTACTAAGTATCTTATTGATCATTTATGGTATTTGAATAATGTAGATGAATTAAGACAAAAAATGCTTAGAAATGCTTTCATCTTCGGGGAATCTTATTGCTTTATAACGTGGAATAAGGATAAAGGAGATCTTCATCCTATGTACGTAAAAGCAAGAGATATGGGTATGCCATTAACAATGGTAGATGAGCAAGGACAACCTGTAACAGATGCTAATGGTAGCCCTATTGTAATGGACCCTACAGATCCAGTTTATATAGGAGATATAGACTACGAAATAGAAGTTCCTTGGAGAGTATTATTACAAAGACAAAAATCTTTAGATAAAGTAGAATATTGTTTTAGAGTAAGTGTAGAATCTACAGAGACATTAAAAAAAGAGTATCCTGATAAAGCAAACAAATTAAAACAAACTACAAATGTAAAAGCTTTTGATGCAGATACTTTAACAGATCATTTACTAGAAGAAGATACTGTAATATACGAATTTTATCATAAAGCTACAAAATACTGTAAAAAAGGTTATTACGTAAAATTTACTAGAGATGTTATCCTAGAAATGAGCGAGCTACCCTTTTCACATGGACAACTACCTTTTGTAAGATATACAGATATGGATGTACCAGAAGTTCTTAATGGTGTATCTCAATATGAAATGGTCAGACCTATTCAGAACATGCATGATAATTTGTCTACATTATTGGCTAAAAATATTTATCTTATGGGACACGCTAAATGGGTTATGCCTAGAGGTGCATGTAAGATTGAATCATTAGGTAATGATAATACTATTGTTCAATATCAAGGTCCAATAGCACCTCAAATGATGCAAACAGCACCTAATCCTCCTGAAGCATATAACTTTAGAAATATGTTACGTGAAGAAATGGGTCAAATTTATGGTATTCAAGGAGTATCTAGGGGAACGCCTCCTAAAGGTATTACAGCAGCCGTAGCTTTGCAATTTCTTAATGAGCAAGAGCAAGAGCGTAACAGTACCACAGTAATTAAACACAATGACATGATTAAAGACATTGCAAAAATGACATTAGCTGTTTGTGGTGATTACTATGATGCAGATGATGGACGTATGCTACGTATTGTAGGAAAAAATAATAAATACAGTATAAGACATTTTGATTCAGCTAATCTAAACAAAAATTATGATATTAGATTAGAGTTAGGTACAGGATTACCAGAATCTAAAGCAGGTAAAATACAACGTATTGTTGAAATTATGCAGATGAAACCTGACCTGCTATCTAATGAGAGATGGATTGATTTACTAGATTTAGGTGATACAGAAAAAATGAATAACTTATTGACTGTGGCTGTAAGAGCTGCTGAATCTGAAAATGAAGATATGATGGCAGGTAGACCTGTTGGAGATCCAGAGGATTTTGAAGATCACATTTTACACTGGAAAGTACATACTAAAGCAATACAAGAACGAACATTTAAAGAAGAATGTCCACCTAACCTAAGAGAAGAGATGTTAGAGCATATATCAATTCATGAATTTTTAATGGTGGAAAAAGCTAGAGCAAATCCTGGGTTTGAGGCTAAATTAGCTGAGTTACCTAATTTTCCAATATTCCCTAACGGATTTGTACCTAGATCTATAGAGCAGCAACGTCTTATAGTACAAGGACAAACTAATCAAGGTATGCCTGTTACAGGAAACATACCAGGAGAAGATAAATCAGAAATACTAGAACAGGGAGAAAACAATGAGTGAAATTAACGAGAACGCTGTGCAAGAAATTAATCAAGAAGTAGATTTAGCACCAGAGGCAAATGAAAACGCTGCTGTACTATCTTTTGATGAGCTTGATCAATTGACTGACGGAAGAGAAGGAGCAGAACTACTAAGTGAAAGTAAGAAAGAGAGTGCGACAAAAGAGGACAAATCAGAACCTAAAGCAGAAAGTAATTCAGAAGAGATCGAAGCTTCAGAAGAAGCGATTGAAGAGGAAATTAAAAAAATCCTTGCTAGACAGGGGGAAGAAGATGTCGAATTATATGCCAATACGATGTTTAAACACAAAGTTGATGGAGAAGAAGTAGACGTAGACTTACAAGAATTGCTTAATAATTATAGTGGTAAAGTATCTTATGATAAAAAATTTCAAGAGTTTTCTAGTCAAAGAAAAGAATTTGAAGAGTATAAAAATGTATATGACAAAGATATAGAAACAATAAATGGATATATTAATAATTTTGCAGAAAAAATAAAAAATAACGATGCGATGGGTGCATTAGAATATTTTGCCGAGTTTTCCGGTATGAAGCCTCACGAGTTTCGGAGGGAACTTCTAAACCAATTAGCTCCAGAAGTATTTAGATTAAATGAAATGAGCCCAGAGCAGTTACAAGCAGAAGATTTACGTGCTCAAAACGAATATCTACTGCGTCAACAAGAGTCTGATCAGAAACGATCCCAGGAACAGCAAGCCCAAAAGGAACTGGAAATGGAAATCGCCAATGTTCAGGAAGCTCACAATATCTCAGATGAGGATTTTAACAATGCGTATCAAGAACTAATTGATGGAGAATTTGAAGGTAAAATTACTCCTGCTATCGTGGCTGATTATTATGTACATAGTAAAGCCTTCTCCACAGCAGAGTCAGTTTTAACTCAAGTAGATCCAATGCTTGTAGAACAAGGCAACATTCTTGAAACCCTTCAAAAGATTGTGATGGAGAACCCTTCTTTTGATAACGAGGATTTAGTTGAAATTGTACAAGACGTTTATGGTGACATTGTAAAGACCGCATCAAAATCTGTTTCTAAAAAGGTTACACCTAAGAAACAGGAAAAAAAGGAGCCCACATCTAAAGAAGATTATTTAGATTGGGAAGATTTATAAACTTAATTAAAGGAGACACATTATGTCACAATTTTTAGGCGTAGGACATGGTCAGAGTTTAAGTGATCAAGGTTTAAGTCTTACAGATGCGTCCAAATTGTTTAAAATTAAGTACGAGAAGCTTTCTGAAAATGTATATAACTCAGCTAACGTACTTTTAGGACGAGTAAAAAAATCATACAACTTTACAGGTAAACAACTTCAACTGACAATCCCTCAGTCTTTTGCTGGTGGTGTTGGTTCAGGTAAATTGCCTTCAGCAAACGTAGCTAAGTATAGTGAAGCTATCATCAAAGCTAAAAAAGTTTACGCTGTTGTAGAAATCGACAGAGAAACAATTAAAGCTGCTTTATCTGATGAAGGTGCTTTCGTACGTGCTACAAAAGAAGTAGTTAAGAAAGGTGTTGAATCTTATATGAGAAACATGTCTCGTATTCTTTTCAATGACGGTTCTGGTAAATTAGGTTCTACTCTAGCAGTAGACGCTGCTGATGCTCAAGCTGCTAAATTAACTAGTACATCAGAAGGTATCCAAGTACCTATTGCTGACATGAAAGAAGCTAACTTTGAAGAAAGAGATCTTATAGATGTTACTGTAAGTGCTTCTGCTTCTGTTGGAGCTGGTACTAAGATTGACGGTGTTGAAATTATTGCAGTAGATCCAGATGAAAAAACTATCACTCTAGATAGTGCAAAAGTATCTTTAGGTAACTTTGAAGACGGTTCAGGAAACCTTCAATCTGCTGACCTATTTATGCAAAACTCTGAGAACAACGATCCAATTGGATTGAAAGTTCTTTCTAACGAAGCAGGAGAGACTAAGCTTCACGAAGTAGACAGAGGACGTAGATGGAACGCTCAGGTTAAAGATGCTGAAGAAGCTGCTATCTCTACTGACATGTTAAATGAAATGATGTTAAAAGTTAAGAAGGCTTGTGGTAAGACTCCTAACTTAATCGTTACTTCATTTAAGCAGTACGAAAAAATTCTTAACCTACTAGAAGATCAAAAAAGATATACAGTAAATACTAGAGCTGGTCTAAAATCCAAGTCTGGTGCTGACATCTCTTTTAGTGGTGTTGAGTTCATGTCTGTTGACGGACCTATTGGGATCTTCCCAGAGCGTTTCGTTGAAGACGACAGAATCTACCTTCTAAATGATTCTCACATTCACATCTACCACAGACCTGACTTCGGTTGGTTTGACGATGATGGAACTGTTTTCCTACGTAAAGCAGGAGAAGATTCTTACGAAGCTAGATATGGTGGATACCTAGAGTGTTACATTAATCCATGTTTTCATGGCGTAATTCACGGTCTATCCGTATAATCTAAAAGAGGGTGTTCCTCCCTAACCCTCTCCCCCAGGCTGGTTAAAATGGTCTGGGGGTTTTTTAGGGAGTTACTTTGAGATAACCAAAAGGAGACAACATGTTAAGAAGTATTAAATCAGGTCAGAGAAAAATGAGAGTAATCGCACTAAAGCTTGAAGCAGGTGCATTATTAGATGTTCTTGATAAAAGACAAGTAGAAAAAGTTGGAAATGATATTAAAATTAAAGTACCTTTTGCACAAATGCCAATAGTAATGGTAAATGGTGTAACAGCTTCCGCTACAGCAGTAGATACAGTAACTATATCGGCTGGAACAGAAGGTGATATTTTAATCATTGGATCTGACACAAAAGAAAAATACTAAGTAGATTAGCCCCTTCGGGGGCTTTTTTAGGAGAATAAATGTCATCAAGTAATAAAAAGACTTTTAAAACATCGGAAACTAGTAAGCAAGCTGGAGATACAGTTACTTCTGATGCCATTTCACTAGACCCTTCGACAAAAGAGCATATACTTGTTACAACAGTAGATAGTAGTGCTAATTTAAGTGGGCAGGTAGATATAGAATTAGAGATGAGTCCAGATGGACAAAACTGGTGTCCTGCGCAAGTAAAAACTACTACAACTACATCAGGTGAAACTACAGAAGCTATTGTAGGAAATGAAAAAGCTGTTGATTTATCAGGAGATACAAGAAATAAATTTGCTAGAGGTAGACTAGAATACAATCTATCAGACGGATTAGATTACTCAGGTAATTATCCGCTACAAGAAAGAGCTAGAAAAGATGGATCAGATTTTGTTCATCACATGATAGCCGTAAATAAATCATTTAATTATAGTGGTTGGTACAATTCAGATGTACAGCCATCTTCTACATATACGCCTGTTCTATTTAGAAACGGAGGGATAGACGATTTTGAAAATATAAAAGCTGTTGAATTAACCGATGTATTAGGAGCAGGTACAGTAGTAAACACACAAAACCCTTTCGCAGAAAAGTGGAATTTTTCTACGTTTGTACTCGAAGGAATAACTCCTTTTGATGATTACACAATTGCGTATTGGTATGATTCAAGTTATGCTCTCGGTCCTGAATATTATCATGTAGACCAATCTCTTAAAGGTATTGGTTTTTATGATAATCCTTCAGCAGCGAACTTATTTTTAGGACTGAACTATTATTCTTATAGTAATGAGGGAGGTACAAGTACACTCTTTAACTCCGCATACTCCAATGCTCCTTACACACCTATTGACGGGACTTCTTCATATTTAATAATTAAAAGACACAAACTAAATGGAGATGGTACTGCAACAGCAACCGCAAATGTATTTAGAGATGATGGTACAGCCATGGTTCTAGATGGACTAAGCAATACTCAATACAGTTTTACATACAATGTTGGTACTGCTTATACTACAGCCGCAGATGGATCTGCCGCAGCTTCTGGTAGTAATATAGCACGTATGGATGAATTTATTATTATAGGTGATTATGTATCTGATGCAAATCTTTCTACTTTATACAGTACAACCGCCACAGGAATAAATGCTGTAGATGCATCCACTTTACCAGATATTCAAGCTTGGTATAGATTTGGAGACAATGGTACAGATACCAAAGCAGCCATCTCTAACAATATAACAGCTTCAGGTAGAACTAATCAATTTCCAGGAGCATCTAATTCATCATTTACATCTAGTGACGCTATTCCGACACTATCTACTTCACATGCTTTATATAGCGCAGGTCCTCAAAAAACAACGCAAAATTTGTGTAATGGTATGGGAGCTATAGAAAATGGTAACGCAGTAGAAACATCTTCAGTTGGAACAGGAGCACCAAGGGGAGGCATTATTCAAGATGACTCTACCTTTGATCTAACTACAAATTTGTGGAGCGTTGGCGTATGGTTTAAATGTAACACTAACGTAGGAACTGGAAATCCTGTTCCTTCTACAGGATCTGTATCACAACAAGCTCTTATGACTTCTTATGGAGTATCAAGCAATTTTTTTGGAGGACTAGCTGCTTATTTTGCAGGAACAGATTTTAGAGTAGGATGGTTTGCTGGAGGATCTGCCTTTCAGTTTAAGTGGGCTACTTTATCTACAGATCCGGGAGCATCTATTCTAGATGGTAATTGGCATCATTTATTAGTATGTAAAAATACTACGTCACAAGATATATCTAGTAATATAGGACTTAGATTTTTTATAGATGGATCAGAAATAACCGGATATAGCCTTGCAGGAACTTTAACTACTACATCGGCTATATTTGATAAGGCAACAATCGGGTATGGTAATATATCTAATGCTGCTTATAATCATTTTACACACGCTTCTATAGGCTCTTTTTTAAGTATAGGTAAAATGGACAATGCCTGTTTTTGGAAATCAGATCAGAGTGCAAATGCATTAACTATATATAATTCTGGTAAGCCTCAAACAAATCCTACAGGATCTCCTCACTCTCATCTACGTTTTGAAGATTCTAATGATTTAGCACTAAATAGTGTTACAGGAGCAACAGTTTCTTTAGATACAGCAGCAGCAGCAGCTTCTTGGTTAGTTCAACAATCATCTTTAGCAAACACTGAGTCTATATATGTTAGTGCTTCTCCTTCTCTTAATAATTTATTTACAACATCTTCAAATCTTTCAATATCAGGCTGGTTTAAAACTACTGCTGACGCTACAGGTACTTTATTTAGTAATACAGAGGGAGCAGCAATCACTGGCATGATTATGCAGGTTACCTCTAATACAATGGTACTTACTCTAAATGACGGATCTACTATACAGACAATTACGGCTAATGTTGATGTAAATGATGGAACCAACTGGCATCATGTTTTATTAACTAAAAATGATTCAGGTACAAATCAATTTACTATATATGTAGATGGAGAGCAGATAGCTCAATCAAGTGTTTCAATTACAGACGCTCATTTAAAAGGAACTAACGGATTTACATTACTAAGTGATGGAGAAAATAATGCTAATGCTATAAATCCAGCTCCTACAGATATTTCCAAGTTAAATGCCTCTTTATCTAACTGGTCAATACATTCAGAAGTTTTAGATCAATACGCAGCAAAGCAGCTTTATAGTAACGGACATGTTCGTAATATAAAGAATTTACCTAGCGTAACCCCTGCTAATATTGAAGCTTGGTGGCAATTGAATGATGCTACAAATCCTCAAAATGATTTAGTAGGATTTAATCATTTGCAGTATCAAGATGATTCGGGACAAGATTTAGCAAATACTAAAAATATAAAGGGACCATGTATTTTGGATTATGGAGTGTATGAAGAACAAAATAATGGAGGATTACTAAGTCCTAATCTTAATTTTTATAATCATGGTTCGGCAAATTCTTACCAAACTTACAATTTTTGGGTCTACTATCCAAGCAACGCTTCAGGATCTAGTGCCTTATTAGGTGATTATGTTAGTACAAGTGGGGGATACTTTTTTTGGGCTACTAATGGAACTAGTGGGCTTCCTAATCTTTGTTTTTTAACAAATTCTAGTTATAATACTCAATTTATAGGTATAAACTTAGCTTCTCAATATAGAGATACCTGGACAATGATTACTTTTGTTACTGACCCAACTTTTAGTAATTCAAAATTTTACATAAATGGACAGAAAGTAGAAAATCTTGATGACCCTAATAATCCAAAGGCTTATGATGGCATTGGTACTGGAGTAGCCTATTTGTTCGGTAGTAACAGCGCTATTACTAATAGTGGGTTTCTCTGTGCTAGGACATACGGAGGAGCTTTTTATAATGAAGCTTATACAACATACGCACCATTTAGTCCTACTGATTATGGAATAGATGAATATACAGCTTGGGATAAAGGACTAAGTGATGCAGAAGTTCAAGAACTTTATGATGATAATAACTATGCTATACACTCAGCAAGTGCTGACTTATATAGATGGATAAGATTTGGAGATGGGGCTAATGATAGTGAATCTAGTCTTCAATGTCAAATAGATAGTACCTTTGTACTAGATAAGGATACAGGTGTTACAGCTACTTATTCAGCTACTTTAACTAGTAGTGATAGTATCTATAAGAGTGCTACTGCTGCCCCTCTTAGCACTACTGTAGTACCTGCTACCGGAGCTACCTTAATACAAGACACAATAAATGGTAATGGTATGACCTTATCTTTAACTAAGAATTTTGATTTTGTATCAGAGTCTTGGGTAACAGACGCCAGTGGAGACGCAGCCTTTTGCCTATCGTTTAACGGATTTGAGTCTCAAGCAGAATACTTTGCTTTGTGGAAATGTCATCAGACAAAAGATAATTATGATGTAAACTTTTTAGATGGAAATTGGCATAACATAGTTCTTTCCTATAGAAACACTACAGAAGGCTCTAATGTTAAATTTGGACCTTATACAGCTACAGGCATAGGAGCCGCTTTTAACTGGAACCTAAGTATGGATGGAATTGAGCTAAATGATCAGAACAGTAGTATAGGGGTAGATTATATAGGAGGATTAAACTCTTTCTTAGCACATAACAATGTTAATATAGGATTTCCTATTTACAATAGACATTTAAAATATGTTGGAAGTACAGAAGAAAAATATTTAGCACATACTCAAGGTGGAGCTACAAATATTTACGAAGATACCTCTGTCGGAGTTACACAAGATAATCCTTACGGATTTATTCTACAACCTCCTATAAGTACAGACACACCATGGACTTTCCAAGGACTTATTGATGAAACCTCTTTTCACAGCCAGGATTTTTGGACAAGTAGTGGAGGATCTGATCCAACAAATTTTGAGTCAGAATATCCTGCAACAATATATGGTAACACTAATGGTTTAAGTGGTACTAGAGGGATCGGAGCTACTTATGCTACAGGGATTCCATACCCACTAAACGACCCATCAGCTATTGGAGCTAATCCTGGGACTAGTCAATACATAAATCCAGACAGATATGATGCATCTACAAATCCAGGAGGAGGACTAGAAGCATGGTGGAGGTGGGGAGACACCGACACTGACTGTGGAGAAAATATTAATGATGTTAAAGATAGGGCAGATGGAGTACCTAATCATCACATTAGAGCAGTATCTATTGATACTCAAGATCTTCATTTTCTAGACACTGCTCCAGATTCTACTTATTTAGCAAATCAAGAAGCTACTACTACACAAGGGTCAGCTATCACAGAGTTTGTTAGTGTAGTTATGAGCAATATTGTAGATACTGCTTGTAATGTTAAAGATCTAGCTCAACCTATTCTTCAGTATTTAAGAGTTAAAATTACTGGTACAGGCTCAGTAGATTTAGGAAAAGGCAAGGCAGAAACTTCTATTTACTTTACTAAGAGGAGAAAAAAATAATGGCATCAGCACATGCTTTAATATTAGCTAAAAATTTATTGACAGGATCAGCCGAGGGACTTACTGACGCAGCAGGAAATGAAATGCCAGCAGTTAATTTAGCTGACTTTGATCCTAATGATCCAAATGGAGGTAAGTATGTTAGGTATAGTAAACCTCAGGTACTATCTCCAAAAGCAGACGAACTTATTTTTACAGCAATTGTTTTAGGATGTGCTGTAAAATTGTCTTTACAAATGAGTCCAGATGGGGTAAACTGGTGCGATTGTGTATTAGCAGATGGCGGAGTATGTAAGGTAGAATGTGATCCTACTATACAAAACTGTTATGTACAGCCTATAGATGTAGGCGTATTACAGTACGTTAGATTTAAAATATATGACGTAGCGTCTTCTAATGGAGACTGTACAATAAGCTTAAACTTTACACTTAATTAGGAGTATATATGAGTATCGGAGTATCTTACAATTTTATCGACCTTACAGATGGGGAATGGCACATGCTACCTCAAAATGCTGAAAATATAGTTTTTGAATGTTTTGATTCAAATACACAAGCACCTCAAGTATCTATTGGTATTAAAACTTCTCATGGAGAAGGATCAGCAGAACATACACTAGCTACTATTAAAACTAATGCAGGAACTAATGAGAAAGATCATTTAGAACTAAATGCTTCTGACACATCGCATCCATTTGTATTACAAAGGGTAAAAGCTGATTACACAGGTACAGAAACAATTTATGTAAGAGTTTACTTTTCACACTCTAGGAGAGCTAGATAATGGCTAATACTATAAATATAGGGAACGCAACTTCCCTCATAATAAAAATACCAGCTAGGGGAGAAACCAACTGGTCACAAGAATTTAAAGAATATTTTGCTGATGTAATAGCAGATCATGATCACACATCAGGGCAAGGAGCCAGAATTAAAAATTCTGCGCTAGTAACCTACACTATGGTTAATGATGGAGCTGTTTTTAAAGACGTTAATAACAACGAAGTAGCTTACGTAGAAACAGATGTTACAGTAAGTACAGATACTATTCAAAATAGTGCTGTAACTACAGTTAAGATTGCTGATGACGCTGTTACTGGAGACAAGATTGCTGATAATTCAATTACTACTGATCATATTGCTCCCGATACAGTAATTGCTGCTGACATTGCTACTAATGCTATTACCGAAGATGAACTAAGAGATGATGCTTCTGATGATAGTTTAAGAGCTGTAAGCACTAACCATATTAAAGATGCTAATGTAACTACGGCTAAAATTGCAGATGCAAATATTACTACATCTAAGATTGCAGATGCAAACGTGACTACAGCTAAAATAGCTGATTCTAGTGTAACTGTAGCTAAGATTGCAGATTATAATGTAACTACAGCTAAACTAAATGGAGAAGCTGTAACTACAGAAAAAATAGCTGATGCAAATGTAACTGCTGCAAAGATAGGTTCAGACGTTGTTCTTTCTACGTTAAATAATGTTTCCTCAACTACGCCTTCAACAAATGATACTTTAGAATGGTCTGGTACTGAATGGACACCTACTACTAGAGTAGTTACTGTAAGCACTAATACAACTATAAGTAATGATATATCAGACACTACATTTGTTTTAACTACTGGAAGTTTAACTATAGAAGCTACAGTAAAAAGATGTAGAGTTATCTCTGATAATAGTAATGCTTCATTAAAAATTAGTAGCAATGGTATTTTTACTAATAACTATGTAAATATAACAGGAAATTTAGATCTAAGTGATTGGGATCCTGAAAGTGGATCTGCTTCAGAGTTTAGTCATAATCATGGTCAGATTGGGCAGTTATCTGGTGACCAAGATGGTGTTATTAATGACCCAGTGACTAGCAGTGATACTAAATCTAATGGTATTTTTTCTTACAATAATTTAATTATTACAAATATTAATACTAGTGGAATACATGTTGCTTTAGGCACAATATCTCATAATAAACTTATATTTAATCAACCTAGTAATAATCAATGGTTTTATGCAGAAAGTATAAGCTCTTTGGGAACTTGGTATTCTGAATTAGAAGATAGTAATTATTTTAAATTTTTAGAAGGCGGAAGAGTTAATGATGGAGGTGGTTCGGGGATTCTTGGAGATTCTAGTACCCCCTGGATATTATCTAATAATACTGTAAGTAGACTTAATCCTCCTATTTCTCTAACTGCGCCTACAACAGGTCAAATTTTAAAATGGGACGGTAGTGAGTGGGGTCCTGATAATAGTGGTGAGACTACAGATGTAATATCAAGTTCAAGTGAAGCAGCTAGTTACTCTGGGACTAGTAGAATAATTTACATCACTGCTAATGAACATGTTACCTTCACTGCAAATCTAAAAAACAAAGTAGTATTTCAAAGTGTATATGGTAAAAATGTCACATTTCAAGGCAATGTTGAAAGCTGTATTATACATTGCGAAGGTAACATCATATTAGAAAATACAAGTACCGACGGTTCCACTGATTCAATCTTTGAGGATAATACTGCCAAATGCTATAACTTTACCCTAAACAACTCAGGCAATACCTCCGGCAATACTATTAATATTGATGGAAATACTCTTCATGTTAAAAACATTTTTAAAGCTACTGAAAATGTTAATCAAGGTTATGAGTTCTTAAATAATAAAGTTATGGCTGAAATATTTGAGGGCGGTGGTAGTACCCAGAAGTTACAGCCAAAAGGATGTTCAATTGAGTGCGATACTGTTAGAGGCAAGATTGATATACCATCAGGTTTTGGTAGCGTGATAACAGCCTTTAAAGGATCAGTGTTAGGGTCAACTCAGATAGATATAGCAGGAACTACTTATTTAAGTGGTATTTATAATTTTCCTATAGAGGTGAGTGCAAGTGGAATAAATACAAAAATAGTTGTTAAGGCTTATCCTAATGTTACTTCGCAACCTATAAACACCGCTGATCCGACAAAAATAACCTTAGCTGGCACTCATGTTGATAACACGAGTTCTTTTGATACTGCGACTAACTACAGGTTTACAGCAAAAGTTAAAGGTGAGTATTTAGTCATGCCAAAAGTATTCTTTAGTAATATTAATACCGATGTTGTATTTGAAGTGAGGACTAATGGAGCATCTGTAAATGCAGACAATATTTATTCTTCTTATGTTGACAGTTCCTCAAGGGTTGTAAATGGTGCAATAATAGTTGAGCTGAATGTTGGTGATTATTTAGAATTTTATTCTGACGCAGCTTCAGATTCTTCTTATTCAATAAATAATGCACTCACTATTGTTAGTATAAAAAAAATAAATTAGGGATAAAATATGAGTGATTACATAAAGAAAAAAATTAAGCAAGCTTCTGATGCAATCAGTGACAAAGATAAAGAGATGCAAAAAGAGATTGCTAAGAAAAAGTTAAAAATGACTAAAAAAATGTCCAGTTTAGGAGTTAGAGGATGAGTAGATATTTTACACCTATGAATCAAAATAAGCAGACAGGAGGATTTTTACAAAATTTTAACAATATTGTAAATTCACCTATGCAATCTCAAGAAGTAATAAGTAAAATGCCTAGAAAAGATCAACAGTATTTACAAAATGTAATTCATGACGAAAAATTGGCTGCCAGTGAGCAAGCTGAAATGAAGCAATATGCAAAGGATATGGGAGCAAAAGAGCAGATGGCTAGAAAAGCTGCTGCTCAAGAAGCTATGAGGAGTGCGCAAGGAGAGTTTGAAGCATCTCTAGATAAAATGATTGCTCCGTCTAAAGAAGGAGGTATTGGAGGAGCCCTAAATACAGGAGCCTTACACGTACAATCTTTCTTTGGCGACAAAATGGCTGAACACGCTCTACAAAAAATGGCTGCTCAAAAAGCTCTAGAGAAAGGTGGAGAAGAATTAGTAAAGAAAGGTGTAGAAGGAGTGGTTGAGAAAGGTGCTGGAGGTATGGGCGCAGGATCGGTTGTAAACATGGGACTTCAAGCAGCAGGAATTGATGCTGGAGGCATAGCTAGTGATTTAGTTGGTGGAGGAGAAGCTGGAGGAGCTATAAGTGGAGCTTTAAATGCAGGTCTTTCCTCAGGTTTTAACCCAGTAGCAATGGGGGTAGGGGCTGTCATGGGTATCATGTCATCTTCAGAAGAGAGAAAGGCTAGAAAAAGAGAAGCTCAGGCTCAAGCCTTAGAAGCGAAATCTGTGGGAGAAAGTAATAAGGCACGTATTCAAGGCAGATTGGCAGAATCTATGTCTAAAACACTCCTATCTGGTATGGATAGAAAAGTTAAGTTATAAGGATTGAAATGAGAAGTATAACTAAATTAATTCAAATGATAAGAAAACAAACTGAGAATGATGAAGTATCTGAGTATACAGGTATTCAAGACTCAGAATTTATTCAATATATAAATGATGCTCAATACCACTTACAAGCAGCTATTGTAAATAATCATCCTAACGTATTTATAAAAGAGGTTATTATAGATGCTGTAGCAGATCAAGAAAAGTATGACTTGCCTAGTGATTGTTTTTTAGGTAATAAAGTACACAATGTAGAATACTCGCAATCAGGTAATGAGGAAGATTTTTATGTTCTTGAACAAGATACTTTAAAGTCCAGGGCAAGCGGAATTAATGGTTATCCTGCTCGCTACATTAGAAGATCTGGTCACATATTACTAGCTCCCGAGCCGCAAGCTGGGGGTAAAATTAGAATAAATTATGTTAGAAGACTAAGAGAACTTACTACTAGAAAAGCTCAAGTTAAACAATTATATACAGACACTACTAATACTGTTAAATTAGATCAATCTACTTCTACAACATCTACTTTTGACATAACACTAGATAACGAGGGGTTTTACACAGATTTTGACGCAATAGAAAATGCTGAGACAATATGTATTATAGATAAAAATGGTAACTCAATTATAGATAATTTAGAAGTTAATTTTTCTACAAATTCTATAATAAGGTGCAATGCGTCAGACACAGAGGTAGTAATACCTGCTGGATCTTACATAGTAGACGCTGCTGATAGTACATCTCACTCAGAGCTTGACATATCAGTAGAACGCTTTTTAATTGCTTACTGTGCGTGGAAAATTTTAAAAAGGGATTCCAGTGTAGATAGTACAGAAGCTATGCAAGAATTACAAATAATGCAAGAAGAAATAGTAAATAGTTATGCTTTAATAACTGATGATGTAACTTTTATCCCCCAGTTAAATACCTGGGATGATTGGAGCATGTAATGGGTGTAGATCACAAGTTACTAAAAACAAGTGAGAATTTTAAAGGACTTGATTTACGTTCTTCAGACGTTATGCGAAGTCAGGAATACTCTACAGATATGCGTAATGCAGAGTATAGGATTTCTGGAGCTATAAATAAGAGAAAAGGATTTACGAATAAAAGAAATGCAAATTTTATTAAAGGTATGACTACTTTTAAGAATATATCTTCTAATGGAGCTGTTACAGACGAATTAATTTATGTAGAAAATACAGATGTTAAAAAAGAAGTTTCTTTTGATATGGTAGCCTATAGAAATAATAATGTGACAACTCCTCCTATATCACTTACTTTTCAAAAAACTGATTCTGACATTACAGTTACATCTGTAGATAGTTCTGTAGGCACAGAATACTATAATAAAACTTTTACATCTTCTGATACTATTTCTGATTTTACATCAGATTTTAAATGGAACACTACTCTGCCTTCAGGCAGTGGTACACCTATAGTAGATTGGGAAGCTCTAGGTATTGATAATATATATATTTATCATGATTATTATCATTATTTTACACATAGATACCAGGGAATTACCAATGCATTAAAAATACCTGTTCCTATAGAGTATCTTGATCATAGTCTTTTGCAAAACTATATAAGCAATCCTTTATTAAATAATGATGTAAACCCTTTTAATCCTAGTGTATCTAATTTTAACAATTCTTTACTTAGAATTTTTGGACATAATATGTTAGCAAATATGACAGCAAGCATATATTATGGTACTTGGCAAAATACATCTACTAGTACAGATCCATATAGACTTACATCTGCATCTAATATTAGTAGTACATTTGACCCTGCTGTTCATACTCATATTGTATTTAAACTATATTTTTTTGATGATAATTTAATAGATAGTTCGGTAATGAGTGACCTACCTAATAGCTACGCCTTAGGCTCTGGTTCACTTGCTCGTGAGGCATTTTATCAGCAATTTCCTCAATCATGTAGAACAAAAGATAATCTTTATTGGGTAGGTACTCTAGCTTATAACAATATTCCTAGATATAGTGTTTCTACTAGTGCGGATTTAGAAAAATATTTTAGCCTTAAAGATGCTATAGATCATTGGAATAATACCTATCCAGCAGACCAGATAACAGAACCTTTTATTAGTAGCCCTACATTAAGTAATATAGATATTGAAATAAGAAATAAAAGTAACGAAGTAACTACTCAATTTTTATCTGAATCTGTAATGTCTTTAAATACTAACATAACAGAAATATCTAATAATGCATCATCAACATTTCCTACTACAGTTACAACAGGATCTATTGAACAATCAGTAGGTACTTTAGGCTGGACATCAGATGACTATGAAGATATATTGACAGAAAACGTAAATTTTGCTTCTCTCAATAATTTACTATACATAT
>Ga0181584_10000936_pt1 | contig 21594 bp, 20 predicted proteins | sample 071ome_30_FD_132462 | JGI IMG/M metagenome (GOLD analysis project Ga0181584, IMG submission 132462) | Coastal salt marsh microbial communities from the Groves Creek Marsh, Skidaway Island, Georgia - 071406AT metaG (megahit assembly) | ecosystem: Environmental > Aquatic > Marine > Intertidal... | reverse complement strand
TCGCCCGCCGCGCTTCGCCCGCCGCGCTTCGCCCGCCGCCCTTCGCCCGTCTGTCGTCGCCACGCCTCGAGTCGCCCGTCGTCCTCTGCTGGCCCACGCGCCCACGTGCATCCACACGCCCACTCACGCACACTCTGCGCCGTCGCGCTTCGTCATCACCAGATAGATATAATGGCTGCCGTCGAGGTCAAGTACACCGGAAAGGGCGTCAAGGACGTTCCTGCGAACGACTTCATTAAGGAGTTCTCTGCCTACCTCAAGTCGACCGGAAAGGTGCAGCTGCCGTCCTACGTGGACTACTGCAAGACCGGATCGTTCAAGGAGCTGGGTCCGCAGGATGAGGACTGGTACTACGTGAAGGCCGCTGCTGTGGCGAGGCGGGTGTATACGAAGGCCGGTGTGGGTGTCGGGCACCTGCGTAGGGCGTTTGGGGGAAGGAACGGGAAGAGCTCGACGTGCACGGAGCACCACGCGAGGGCCGCTGGAGGTGTGATTCGTCACGCCATGCACACGCTGGAGGATCTGGGTATTATTGAGAAGATTCCGGGAGGCAAGGGAAGGAGGATCACGGCCGAGGGACAGCGCCAGATGGATCTGGTCGCTGCCCGGGTCGAGGGCACCCGTTTCACCATCATCGAGAGCGTTGCGGACGAGTAGACGTAGTAAATGGGCTCGTTATTTATTTAAACAATCAAACTATAGACGGTGTGGGACTTGCCGTCGACAGCCAGGCGGGTTTCGGCGATGCGGCCGACGTGGCGTAATATGGTGAGAATTGCACGACTGCTATTGGATCCCATTTGGAGGTGTGTGCCCTGCTTCAGGTCCGTGTCGACCACGAAGAGCTTGCTGCCGGTGTGCTTGATGGCGGGGACGATGTTGTCTTTGAGCCAGGTGGCGTGCCTCTTGTCAGACTTGAGCGGCTGGTTTCGGCGAAGGGCGAGCACGAGTTCGCGGTTCGCTTCCGCGTGCCGAAGAAGCTCTTTGGCCGCGTTGTTCACCTTGTCGAGGGTCAAGCGGCCGCGCATGTAGGTTGACACGGCGTTGAACTCGTCCGGCGTGATGGCGACGGTTTCGGTGTTGGTAGGCGGGTTTCTGGGGTAGAGTGCGGGGATCGCATCGTCCGGGGGCGACGAATTCGCCGTCGGCATCGCTTTGTGTTCGTGCTTCGCGTGTGCGGTTGCAGATGTGGACGACGACGCCTCGATCGTCCTGCGCTGCTGCCAGGCTAGCTCGAGACGGAGGTCGAGCTCGTCGTTGTCGGTCTGCAGCTCTCTTTCGATGCTCGCCAGGAGAGCGTCGAGGGAAGAGAGCGACGCTTCGAGCCAGTCGAGGTCGAGTTTTCCGCCGAGGCCAGCGGAATTCAGTTGGTGAGTCTCGAGCAGAATCCGGGCCTCGTTCTCGAAACTCGACGCCACCAGCTCGACGACATTCGAAGAACATTTGTTCGTCGTTGCTGTCACCATGATGAGAGAGTATGTGTTGTTGCTCGTGAATTCTGATACTCACTGATACTGATCACGATCAGGACTGATCAGTCCTCGAAGTATCAGTCCTCAAAGTCGAATACTCCCGGGCGCAGCAGGCACCCGCCTTGGCTCGGCACGCTGACAAAAACGACATCCTCGAGCAATTTGTCCCTCGCCTCCTTGTCGTCCTTCAGCGCCTTCACCTGTTCGAGCTCGCTGTAGTACATCGACATCGTGTCGGAGACAAAGGCTCTGGCCGTCGACTTGCTCACAAGAGCGACTACGCATCCGCCCCATCCCGCACCCGTCATCCTCGCACCATATGCGCCGTTGCGCTTGAAGTACTCGACGAGCGCGTTCAACTCCGGACACGAACAGTCGTAGTTCTTGTCGCAGCTCTCGTGGGAGCTGTCCATCAGCCGGCCGAGGATCTCTGCCGTCCGGGTGCAGCTGTACCTCGTGTCGGCACACACCTGGGCGAAGTCGTACACCCGCTGCTTCTCCGTGTACACGTGAGTCGCGCGCGCGTGCAGTTTGAACGTATCGAAAGAGTCGAGAACCAGTTTGCTCGCCTCGTCGTCCTCAGCGAAGAGCTCTGCGACCTTGAAGCCCAGGCCCTCCTCGCTTTCGATCTCTTTGGTCGTGTAGTCGCCCTCTTTCAGATACTCGTCGACAGCCACCACGCACAAATTGGATTCGTCCTTGGGCGCTGCTTCCCGGTGCTCCAAGTAGTAGGCCTCGATCAGCCCCTCGACAGCCTTGAGCGTTTTGTACTCCCTCAAGATCTGCTCCTTCGTCGCACCCAATTTTTTGGCAAGCATCGCACTCGCCATCGTGCACTCGACGACTCGCAGATTGTAGTGCCCGACGCTCGTCTCCGCCTTGTTGCTCACCTTGAGCGAGTGGCCCACCACAAACGCGGTGCCGTCCGGGATGCTCACCGGGGTCGCACGCACCGGATTGAACTCGATCAGCGCCGCCTCGTCCTTCTTTCCCATGATGGAGATGGCCTGGTCCATCCCGCCCGAGATCACCCCGACGTACTGCTCCGCCTTTGCCGTGAACTCGGCAACCTCGCCCTTCTTGATCGGACCGATCTTCAGCGCGGCCATAATGGCCAACGACGACGCGCACACGATCGCCGCTGAGGAAGACAGCCCCGACCCCGTCGGCACCCGCCCGTCCACCAAGATGTCCAGACCGCATACCTTGGGCTCTTTGTAGCCGCGTGCCCGCAGGTGGTCGAACACCCCTTTATACGCCGCGATCACGTAGCTCCCCCACGTGTGGTTCGATGTATCCAATTTTTGATCCGGATCCGTGGAATACGACAGCTCGGGGAACTTCACGTCGTTCGTGTTGCGGAGCGTGATGGCGTCCCGGCTCGTGTTGACTCGGATCGCCACCACCGTGTCCAGTTCGATCGCCATCGGCAAGACCCCGTACCCTTCGTAGTCTATATGCTCCCCGATCAGGTTCACCCGCCCCGGAGACCGGCCGTAGTGCTGTGGACTATGATGACCATAGTGCTCGGCGAACGAGTCCCTGATCTTTTTGAGGCGCGCCTCCTGCTCGCTTAGCGACGAATCTGCGATGCACAAGGCAGACAAGGTCGATGGAGTGAGACGTACGGCTGTGCGTGCGTGCGAGCGACGGAACGCACGAGGATAGACGTCCATGAGCGGTAGACCCGAGGGCGATATCTCCTCTTCCGCCATCTTGATGCGGCGCTGTACTCGACGATACGGCACTCGGGTTTGCCCAAGCACAAGAGAAAGATGATGATCGTTCTTGTGTGTGTCTGTGTAGGGGTGGGTGGGTGGGTGGATGGGTGGGGGAGGGTGGCGAAAAAGCGATGGGAAAAGCGATGGCGCCTGTTTACACGTTTCGTCGCTTGGGAATCAATGAATTCGCCCCGCGCCCCTACTTCTCGGCAGAACCATTCTCCAGGGCCTTTGGCTTCTCTGTCTCCTTGCCCTGCCCCTGCCCCTGCTCCTCGCCGCTGGCGGTAATGAGCGCGGGCGCCACGACGATGCCCGCCCCCTTCTTGTACTCCTGGAGCACCGGATAGATCTTCTCAAAGGCCTCGTAAATCTCCTTCCTCTTCTTCGCACCCGTGAGCACCACTTTCCCGCTGACGAAGATCAGCAGCACAATCTTGGGCTGGGCCATCCTGTAAATCAGTCCCGGGAACAGCTCTGGCTCGTACGAGCAGAACATGCTGTGGCTCGTCGCCAGTCCCTCCAACCGAATCGGAAACTTGACGTCGCAAGAACCCACCATGTTTTGGATCTTGAATTCCTTGAAGCTCACCGGGTTCCCCAGCTTTTGGAGGATGCGCGCAAACTTCCGTGCCGCCAACCTCGCCATATCCTCCGATTTGGACCCCGTACAGACCATCTTTCCAGACGAGAAGATCAGCGCCGTCGACTTGGGCTCGCGAATACGCATGATCACCGCCGCGAAACGCTTCGGGTTGTACTCTGCGTTGCGCGCGTGCAGCGCAATCTTCTTCAGGTCGAGCCCCTTGCAACCCAGATTGATCGTCGCCACCACGTTCTGAAGCTTCGGTATGATCCCCGACGGCCCGATCGGGTCGTTCGACTGATTCGCCACATCGTTATTTCCCAGCTGGGTCGTGATAATGTGCTGTTTCAGAGCTTCCGCCGTCATCTGCTGCTTCTTGGCCGGGTCCTGGAACAAAGACGGGCAGGGAGGACGAGTGAGCAGGATGAGGAGAGAGGGAGGGTGGCGCGAGGGGGTGGGGGTGGGGGTGGGGGGAGCGCCGCTCGTTCTCACGGTGCCGGCGGAGAGGCTCAAGTCGAACTCGAATCCTAAAAGTCGTACCGTCGGTGCATTCGTTCCCGTCGTCTGTCCGGCCGCCGCCGGCTCCGCAGCTTGCGGCTCACCAGACATGGTATTCACTCCTCTGTATCAACGAGATGACCAGGCTGGATAACCAGCGCGAGACGAACGCTGGCACGTGATTTGGGAGTTCGAATCCGTACACGAACTCGCCGACCAGACACGCGTGACTCTTGCTTGCGAGTTCGTTACGAGAGAGAGGCGGGCAGGAACTCTCTCAGGCAACAAAAAGAGTGCCGGACCGAGCGACGGGCTCGGAATTTTGTCGTCCGTCGTGTTCCCGACCACGGAAGCCAGAGCGAAGTTTCAAAACGATTCCGTCGTCAGGACCTCACCTCCACGTCAGGACCTCGCCGAACACGAGCTTTTACCATCAATGCTGCGCGCCACGTCCATCCGAAGCGCCCTGCAGAAATCCTCCTCCCCAATCTTCCAGAAGAACAGGCCCGCCACCCACACCGCCCGCGTCGCGATGGGGAACTGCCTCACCACCTGCGCCGCTGCGGCGCCCAAGTATGAGATTGTCGTCAAGGGCGACCCGGCCAGCGGACTCACGGTGCTCGCCGACTGCCCCTTCTCGCACCGCGCCCTGCTGGCCATCGAGGAGAAGAAGGTGCCGTACACACGCACGTACGTCGACCTGGACAACAAGCCGCAGTGGCTGCTGGACATTAACCCCGACGGGACCGTGCCGGTGCTGAAGGACCTGGCGACGGGCACGTGGACGGTCGGGTCTGACGTCGTGTCGGATCTGATGGAGAAGGAGTTCCCAGAGCCGAGCGTCGGGACGGTCGCCGGGAGCCCAGACGTGGCGGGAAGTTTGCTTGGTGCGTTCAAGGGCTTTTTGAACGCCGAGGGGGGCAAGGACTCGAAGGATAGCAAGGAGAAGGAGGCCAAGCTGCGGGAAGTGCTGGCAGAGCTTGACGCGTTCCTGGACGGCAAGCAGTACATCGGCGGAGACATTGTGTGCCAGACGGATTTCCTGGTGATGCCGAGGCTGTATCATATGAAGGTGGCGTGCAAGGAGTTCAGGGGTTGGGAGATGGGGGCAGGGGAGTACGAGAACGTCAAGGCGTACATGGACCGGTTCATGGCGAGGGACAGCTGGAAGAACACCGCGTATAGCGAGGCGCTCGTGGTCAAGGGTTGGGAGAGGCACGGGGTGAAGCGGGTCTAGGTCTGAGTGTTATCGTACGGTCTGAGTGAGATCACGCAGAGTCTCGATTCAAACGGGCCATGATTTTGGCCAACTTTTAAGTTGAAATGCTAATCTTTTAAGCCTCGTCCACCCTCGACCGCACACACAACACGAATCGAGACCTATGCCGGCCAAGGAACCCGAGAAAGATCCCCTGGCGGGACACCCTGTATACGAGCAAGTCCGATTCATCAATAGCGGCAGCTTTGGATACGTCGTCCTCGCCAAGAACAAGCAGACCAATGAGGAGGTGGCAATCAAGTTCGTGGAGGTGTCCACGGAGAAGGATCTCAAGCACAGGTACGCGAGGGGCGGCAATTCACGTCTCGACTGACGATTTGTTCGATTCGGTCCCTGTCCCGCCCGTGGACGCCCTAGACTCGCCCAACCGCCCCGTACGAGTAACCAGGAGCGAGTAGCTTTGACCGGGATCCCCCTCCGGCGCAGCCGTGCGGTCGTGTGGTCGTCTCGCAAGGAAATCCCGCTCACGCTCTTCCCCCCCTTTACGTCTTCTTGCAGCCAACGGGAGATCATGAATCACCAGCAGCTGCTGCATCCGCACATCGTCCAGCTAAAGGAGGTCTTTCCGGCGGGCGATTACCTGGCGATCGTGATGGAGTACGTCCCGAACGGCGACATGTTCAACCACGTCGTCACGAGGCGGGGCCTGCCAGAGGCAGAGGCACGCTGGTTCTTCCAGCAGCTCGTCCTCGGCATGGACTACTGCCACCGGAAGGGTGTTTGCAACCGTGATATCAAACTCGAAAACACGCTGTTGGTGCTCCAGAAGGACAAAAAGCCGCTGCTGAAGATGTGCGACTTTGGCTACGCCAAGCACGACCAGCTGGACTCGATCACGCGGAGCAAGGTCGGTACACCGGGATATACGGCACCGGAGGTCATCGAGAGCAAGGATGCGACGGGATACGATGGCAAGATGGCCGACGTGTGGTCGGCTGGGGTCATGCTCTACACGATGATGTTCGCCCGGTACCCGTTCGAGAGGCCGGAGGATAAGAACCTCAGGCCGCACGAGAGGACCAACAAGGTGCTCATGAGGATTTTGAAGGTGGATTACGTCATCCCGGAAAGACCACCAATCTCCGAGGAGGCAAAGGACCTGTTGAGAAAGCTGTTGGTGAAGGATCCCAACGAGAGGCTCAGCCTCAGCCAGGTCCAAAAGCACCCATGGTTCCAGACCAACCTGCCGAACGGGAGCCTGGAGTACAACACCTGGGCGCTGCAGGTGCCCAACCCGAACCAGCAGCCGGCAGAGGTCGTGAACTCCGTCGTTCAGACCGCGTACAGGGCCAGGCAAGCGAAGCGGGACGCGGAGATGGGCAGGTGATGCGAGGGGCGGTGCATGTATTACATTCATGTATGACATTCTAAAGAGTACTCCCTCTATTTCGGGATGCCCCCCTCGCATCGGGGCCCCTTTCGTTCCTCCATCCTCGTGGACTCGACCCGGACCCACAGTTTTGTTCGCTGCGTTTCTCAACGAGTGATCAATCAACGTAGCAACCGTCGCGTGAGGTGCGATCGAGCGACTGTAGGGAGACCAAAGAGCCGAACCGACCAAGATGGGCAAGACGAAACCTGTGAAGGAGAGCAAGCTCGCCGCTGCAAAGGCGGCCAAGGCCGCCGAGGCGAAGGATAAGAAGAAGAAGAAGCAGGAGACGTCGAGTTCCAGCTCATCGTCAGACGTACGTCGCGGAATCGTGCCTGCATGACGAGAACCGGAGCATGCAAATAGCCGGCTCGGTGCTTTCTGTTCTCTCTCTCGCTCGCTGCGGGCGGTCGCGCTCCCTCCGTGGCCGTGGATGGACGGCATGGCCTGTATATGACACGGTTCACGTGTCAGCACGAGCGACGAGCGCCCTCGTCTCACACACGACGCTTTGCACCTCTCCCCCTCTTTCTGTAGGACTCGAGCTCGTCCTCCTCGTCGAGCGACAGCTCCTCGTCCGACGCGTCGTCCGCCGATGATTCGTCGTCTTCTGACAGCGACAGCGATAGCGGCAAGGCGGCGCCCGAGCCGAAGAAGAAGTCCGACTCGAGCTCGTCGTCGTCCAGCGACTCGGACTCGAGCTCGTCGTCGTCCAGCGACTCGGACTCGAGCTCGTCGGATTCGGACAGCGACTCGGAGAGCGACAAGAAGGAGGAGGAGCCGGCCCCGAAGAAGGCCAAGTCTTCGAGCTCGGACGATTCGTCTTCCTCCGACTCAAGCTCGTCGTCGTCCAGCGACTCAGACTCGAGCTCGTCGGATTCGGACAGCGACTCGGAGAGCGACAAGAAGGAGGAGGAGCCGGCCCCGAAGAAGGCCAAGTCTTCGAGCTCGGATGATTCGTCTGATTCGTCTGATTCGTCTGATTCGTCTGATTCGTCTGATTCGTCTGATTCGTCTGATTCGTCCTCATCTGACTCGGACTCGTCCTCATCCGAGTCTGAGGAAGAGGCCCCAAAGAAGTCCAAGTCAAAGCGCAAGGCCGACGACGGCGCCGGCGACGACGACGTGGTCGTCAAGAAGGGCAAGGGCGCCTCTTCCGTCCCCGACAACGTCGATGTTGGCGCGGCCAACGGCAGCAAGACGGTGTTCATGAAGAACCTGCCGTGGTCTGCCAGTGATGACGATATCTATACGTTCTTCGATGGATTGCCGATTTACCAGGTGAGGCTGGCGATCGACCATGACGGAAGGCCCAAGGGATTCGGGCACGTCGAGTTCGAGACGGTCGAGGCCGCCGCCGCGGCCATCGCCAAGAGTGGTGAGTACATCGGTGATAGGGACGTCTACATCGAGACCACCACCGAGAGGCAACAGCGTACGTCTTTCATGTTTGATCGCGCCGTGTCGGCTCTGTTGGCCGGCGCTCCATTCTGTTTTGAGGTTGGCCCCCAATCCCTCCCAACCCTCCCAACCCTCCCAACCCTCCCAACCCTCGCAACCTTGCCTCCTCTCTCTGGTGGAAGTTCGAGCGCGTGTTGCCGCGCGCTCTTCTTTTCTGTTTGGGATACCGCGCCGCCTCAGGCGATCCAATTGGTATATAGCCCTTCAGAAACACCGCATAAAGAGGACCCCGGTCGCAGGCTTCGGTCTCCTGGGAGGACCAAACGCTGATTCCATTCTCGTAGGGATGCGCCGTCGGTGCCATGACCCTTTCGGGCTTACCCAGCGAATGTCACCACCATACCCATACGCTCGTCGTCGCTCACTCTACCGAGTCGATACGCACCATTATCACTGACAGGCACGCCAGTCCAGTCGGACAACGGGACGACACTATTCGTCAAGGGCTTTGACAAGTACCTGGGCGAGGAGGAGGTCAGGAGGCAGCTCACCGAGGCCTTTGCCCAGTACGGAACCGTCAGCAACGTGCGCCTGCCGACCGACAGGGAGACGGGAGACCTCAAGGGCATCGGATACGTCGAGTTTGCGTCGGCCGAGGAGAAAGAGGCCGCATGTGAGCTCAACGGCCAGGAGGCCGCCGGAGGCTGGCTCAAGGTCGACCCCAACCCTGGGGCGCCCCAGCGCTCTGGAGGCGGCGGAGGCTATGGTAGCGGGTATGGTAGCGGGTATGGTAGCGGGTACGAGAGCGGCGGCAGTGGGTACGGCGGCAGGGGTGGCCGTGGTGGGCGTGGTGGCCGGGGCGGTCGCGGCGGCAGGGACGGCGGCAGGGGCGGTGGCCGTGGCCGCGGCGGCAGGGACGGCGGCCGTGGTCGTGGAGGCGGCAGCTTCAAGCCCAGGATGTCCATCGACACGAACTCCGGCGGGAGCGGAAAGAAGACCACGTTCGATTAGATTGACGAGAATGACGAGAGTGCCATTATGATTTGAATGTGTGAGAATGCACGAAATGAGCGATTCGCGGGCAGAAGACGAGCATTCACGGGCCAAGGAAGATGACTTCGAGATCATCGGGCCTGCACGTCTCGTACGTTTCGTGTGCAACAAACCCCACGTCAAAATTCCTCAACGGCATGTCGTCGTCCCGCTCGGGCAGGCGGGTTCGCACGTCGCACGTCGCACGTCTCTCACGCCTCTGTTCCCTCCTCTTGTCTCGCGTCTCCTCATGACAGGTCAAGCCCTATTACTTTGACTTTTGCTGCTCTGTGAAGCGGCGCCAGGCAGGCAGCTCCGTCGTCGACATCTTCTGCAAGGAGTTTTCGTCACGGAACAGGGAGTACTACGAGCAGGCGTTTCGAGACGGTCGGCTGAGGATCGAGGGTCCGGTCAGGAAGAAAGTCACATACGATTTCACGACGCCGCTGTCCGAAGGGGTCCGGATACGGCATCTGGTGCACCGGCACGAGCCGCCCGTGCCAAACGCAAAGGTGGAGCTCATCGAGGAGGACGACGACTACTTCGTCGTCTGCAAGCCTGCGGGTATGCCGGTGCATAGCGGCGGACAGTACCGGAAGAATACCGTCATGGGGTTGATCGAGGCAGGGTGGCCGGGGCTTGCGCGTGTTTCGCCTGCACACCGGCTGGACAGGCCGGTGTCCGGGGTGCTCATCTGCACCAAAAACAAGGCGACGGCAAGAAACGTGCTGGAAGCGATAACGTCTGGAGAGACAAAGAAATTGTACATCGCTCGAGTGCTCGGGAAGGTCGAACAAGAGGCGTTTGACGTGGATGCCCCGCTGTACTACGACTTCGGCCAGGGCAAGGCACTTATCGGCATCGAGGGCGTGGACATCATCTTGGCTGACAAGCCTATGAACGAGCCCGAAGGGCGCCGGAAGCAACTCAAAGGCTCGCAAGGCAACGAGGAGGACCATGACAAGACCGGGAGCGGGACCAGGACCGAGCCTGCAGACGCCGCAGACGCCGCAGAGGCGAGTGCCTCCAAGCACCAACACCACCGGACGACCAAGCGGGTGAAAAAGGACAAGCTGCCCAAGCACGAACGCGTCGCGTTGTACCACGAAAAGGCGGCAAAGCACCAGGAGCAGCGGATATTTCGGCCGGCGCGTACGCTCGTGAGGCTGCTCGGACACTCGAAGGACGGCAAGACGAGCCTCGTCGAGTGCCAGCCGGTCACCGGCAGAACGCACCAGATCCGTGCCCACCTGGCGCACATCGGCCACCCCATCGCCAACGATGGGTCCTATGGCGGCACGATCGACGGGCACCGCAACACGGGCGATATTGCGAGGAGCCTCGGCCTCCACCGGCGGCTTGACGAGCCGTCTCCAGATACCAAAGAAGCTTTTCTCAACGGATCGACGTTGATCAAGGTCGACGCAAAGGTTCCCGAAGAGCTCATCGATGCCTCTTGCCCGCATTGCCCGTACTACGTCGCGAGGGACTACCCCGTCGACTGGACGCCGCTGTGGCTTCACGCCCGGTGGGTATTGACCTCGAACGACGTGATCTCGCTCCTCGCTCGCCCCGACGCTCTCACTCGCGCTACGCGCTTCGCTCGTTCGCCAGGCAGTACACGATCTGCGGCCGGACGTTTGTGGCTCCCTGCCCGGCGTGGGCGACGGATCTATGATCGATATAATACATGTCTTAACCAATATATATAAAGTTATGCATCACCCGACGAATCCAAAGTAGTTTTTGTCGTCCTGGCAGAGCGCCGTCGCGCTCCCCGTCCCAGCGCCCGTCCCTTCGCGCCCGTCCGTCTCCTCGTCGCTGCTCAGGGCGTCGGCGTCCCGCCCTTCGGCCACTCGCAACGCTCGAAGAGCCTCTTCGATGGCTCCCCGCGTCGGTACCTCTCTCGGACCCAGCGCTTTCTGCGCCGCCTCCAGCGTGTCAAACTCGTCCAGCGGCCGCAGTCCCAGGTCTTCGGGCGTCCGCGCGTCGCTGCCCACGTCGAAACACCCCGTCGCCGAATACACGACATATTCCAACAGCGCGTCTGCCGTATCTTCCGGGTCGTCCCGCACGAAGCGGCTCGACTTGTCGGGAAGCTCTTCGACCGTCACGCTCGCCGCGTTTGTGCACAGGCTCGAGAGCGCGCAGACATCCTGCCGCGACCACATCATCGAATGCGCTCCAAACATGAACAGCACGTGCATGTCGAGACACCCCATCGTCTGCTCGAGTTGCTCAGTGGAAAACTGCAGCGCAAACGCCGGGTCTGCCCGCAGGCCTGTTGCAGACGGAGACGCGGCGCCTCGGCCTTCCCGCAGCAACGCGCGCGCCAACTGGATACACCGGATCTCGTCCCCCGTCGCATACTCGAGCACTGCATCGAGATCCTCCCCCTTTCCGTTTCCTTCTACCAACCGCGTCGCCTCCCGCACGACCCGGGGTCCCACCCCGCTCAGCGGACTCATCAACCACCCGGCCAACGCGCCGACATGCATATCAGACCCCGACACGTCGGAAGGCCCCAACAGCGATGTACCGACCCACGGCTGGGTCGTCGGTACATCGCCGTCGTCACGAGTTCCCCCACCGCCCCGACCGTCTCGAACCACCACGCCGCCTTCCACGACGCCGACGGCGCCCACCAATTTCCTACCACCCATACCGGCCAACGTGATCCCCACCAGACCGCCCATGCCCACCCCAAACACGCACACCGGCCGCACATACAGCCCCTTCTCCACGATGAACCCGTGCACGTCCTTCGCCAGCGCGTTGATCCCGTAACTCGACCCGTCACACCCCCATGTCGACCGACCGTGACCTCGGCTATCCAAGCAAATCACGCGATACGCCCCGGTCTCGGCCAGGGCGGTTGCGACCTCGTGCCAGACCGCCGCCGAGGTGCCCACGTCGTGGAGCAGCAGAATCACGTTGGAGGAGGGCGACGACGATGACGACGGCGACGGCGACGAAGACGAACAAGATGATCCGTAGTCATAGAAGGCGAGGCGCATGCCGGTGGACGAGACGTCGATGAAGGACGCCTTGGGCGGAGGACCGGCGTCTGGAGTGGGTCGTCGGGTTGATCGCCGCAACGTCGAGAGTTTTTCGCGGATCGACCGGTACGCGGGGTCATTGAACAATGCGTTATATTGATTCTGCATCGTGAGTTTTCTATACCCCGCGTTGGCGCCGTCTCCCAAGCCGGGCGGCGACGACGAGGTCATTGGTATTTGACTGGCCACCGGCCGGTCCATCGTGGGAGGAGAGCGGGGCACGCTCTCCGAGGTATGTTCGTCCGTGGCCACGCTCGTCCGGTGCCACGCTCGTCCGGTGCCACGCTCGTCCGGTGCCACGCTCGTCCGGGGCTACGCTCGTCCGGGGCCACGCTCGTCCGGGGCCACGCTCTACCAGGGCCACGCTCGTCGAGGCACGCCGCCGAGCAGGCATCGCAGCCGTGCGAGGGAAGCGATCGCACGTCGTTCGACCTTCGATCTCGCGTGCTGCGCGTGTGTATGTACCCGGCCGACGCCACCGTGCTGCTTCACGGTTCAGGTCGCCGAGCTGCACTGTGCATGCCAAACGGGTTTCGCAGACCCCCTTGGGGTCACCCCCTGCTGCCGTCGTCGACCTCAATACAAATAAATACGTACGCCACGGTCACGCATACGAAACATACGTCGTGTTCCGCGCGCGGTGTCTCTCTGAGCACCTCTGCTCGCCAAACGTGACTCGAATCCAGCCCGCATTCGAACGAATTCCACGAATTTCCCCACGCCGCGTCCACCACGATGTCGAACGCAAAGCCAATCCCGATCAAGAACAAGGCCCCGGCGGCCACGCAGATCACGGTGGAGCAGATCATGCGGGAGGCACAGACGCTGGTCCAGCCGACCTTCAAGGCGCCGGAGGTCAAGCTGACCGACCCAGAGGAGCTGGCCGAGTACCGCCAATCCAAGCGGAAGGAGTTTGAGGACAACATTCGGCGTGTGGGGACTTGGAACGCCGGGGTCTGGCTCAAGTACGCGGCCTGGGAGGCGTCTCAGAACGACTTTCGTCGGGCCCGGTCCATCTGGGAGCGGGCGCTCGAGATGGACAGTCGGAACGTGAATTTCTGGGTCCGATACGCAGAGATGGAGATGAAAGGGCGATTTGTGAACCACGCGAGGAACGTGTGGGACCGTGCGGTGACCATTCTGCCGCGGATAGACCAGCTGTGGCAGAAATACATCCACATGGAAGAGATGCTGGGCAACGTGGCTGGTGCGCGGCAGGTGTACCAGCGATGGATGCAGTGGGAGCCCGACCACCACGGCTGGGCGGCCTATATCAAGATGGAGATGCGATACGGTGAGGTGCAGCGCGCGCGGGATGTCTACGAGCAGTACGTGCGGTGCATCCCGACGGTCAAGTCGTACGTGCGGTATGCCAAGTTCGAGATGCAGAACGGCAACCCGAACATGGCGAGGACGGTATATGAGCGTGCACTGGAGGAGCTGAGCGCAGACGATGTGACAGCGGACCTGTATATGAAGTTCGCGGAGTTTGAGGAGATGCTCGGGGAGGGGGAGCGGGCGACGGCGATCTACAAGTTCGCGATGGAGGCGTTCGAGGGGGAGCAGGCGGCGCTGGCGCAGCGGCAGTATTTGGCGTTCCAGAGGCAGCGCGGCGACCGAGACGGGATCGAGGATGCGATCTTCGCCAAGCGGCGGGAAGAGTACGAGCGCGGGCTGAAGGAGGACCCGAGGAACTACGACCTGTGGTTCGACCTGACGCGGCTCGAGGAGGAGGCGGCCGCCGCCTCGAAGAGCGATCGCTCGCGCGCGGCGATGGGAAGCGACGTCGACTACTCGAAGGTGCGCAACGCCTACGAGATGGCCGTGGCGGCGGTGCCACCGGTCGCGGAAAAGCGCTTCTGGCAGCGGTACGTGTACTTGTGGATCAAGTACGCGCTGTTCGAGGAGCTGGTCGCCGGAGACGCAGAGCGGACGAGAGAAGTATACCGGACGTGTCTCAAGCTGATCCCGCACGCGACCTTCACGTTTGCCAAGGTGTGGGTGCTGGCGGCCCAATTTGAGGTCCGGCAGCGCCGACTCGACGCGGCGAGGAAGATCTTCGGGATGGCCATCGGGATGTGTCCGAAGGATAAGCTTTTCCGGAGCTACATCGAGATGGAGCTGTCACTGGGGAACATCGACCGTTGCAGGACGCTCTACGAGAAGTTTCTGGAGTTCAACCCGGCATCTGCCGCGGCGTGGGGGCAGTGGGCCGAGCTCGAGACGGCGCTCGGGGAGACGGAGCGGGCCCGGGCGCTTTACGAGATTGCCATCTCTCAAGAAGAGCTCGACATGCCGGAGGCCATGTGGAAGGCGTACATCGACCACGAGATTGCCGAGGGCAGCAGGGCAAACGCGCGCGGACTCTACGAGCGGCTGTTGGAGAAGACGCAGCACGTCAAGGTGTGGATGTCGTACGCCAAGATGGAGAGCATGGCGCTGACGATCCTGGCGGCCGAACAAGAGGGAGAAGACGCCGCCGTGATCGAGGAGATGCGCCAGGAGGACATCGAGGAGTTTGCCGAGGACGGCACGCCGGTCCGGCAGGTGGACCGCGTGGCCAGGGCGCGCGAGGTCTACGACAGGGGACTGACATCGCTGCGTAAGCTGCAGGTGGACGCCAAAGAAGAGGCCGTCATGCTGCTGGACGCCTGGCGGAAGTTCGAGAAGGAGGCGCTCCGTGACGGCTTTGGGAGCAAGGACGCCGTCGAGGCGGTGGAGAAGAAGCTCCCGAAGAAGGTCAAGCGCAAGCGACCGATCCTGCTGGACGACGGAACGGAGACTGGTGGCATGGAGGAATACTACGATTACGTCTTCCCGGACGAGCGGGCAGCGGCGCCCAACCTCAAAATCCTCGAGGCGGCGCACCGCTGGAAAAAGCAAAAGCTCGAGGCGCAAGGGGAGAAAGAGGACGCGTCTTTGTGATTGGGACGAATGCATGCAAACGTATATACTCCTTGCGTGTGACGATCTCGAAGTCCTAGGTAGGTAGGATCCGCGTCCCGGACGACGCCATTTGCCACCCCGGCAGCCGCATTAGTCTTGGTCAACCCGCACAGAGCGCGTCATATGCTGTCATATGAATACGAGCGTATCTCCCGCATTGTTCCCTCGTACGCATCACTTGGAATTCAATTCATACCAAGCGTCCACGCCGACGTCCGACCGTAAACGTACTCGCGTCGATCTGTCCCGCAAGATCCGGTCTTGATTGAAATTTACAGTCAGTCGCCAACCAGGCCGGTCCCGTCCCGCTCGACCCACCTACGAGCGTCTTTCATACATAACATGCTCGTCTACAACCTCGCGCTGGCCGCGCTCTTGGCTGCCGGCTCTGCCAATGCCGACGCGTTGAACGGCGACATGTCCTCGTTCGACCCGGCCGTCGCGGCGTCTCGCTCGCTGAAGCGCCGCACGGTCTCCCGCGTGGCTCCGATCTCCAACGCTGGAGACACGAGCGGCATCCTGGTCCAGGAGGACATTTATGCGTCCGTCGAGCCGGCGTCTGTCGGCGACGACGACGGCGACGACGAGTTGGTGTCGGCGTTTGCTGCCGCCACGGCCGAGTCGCCGTGTGGACCCGGGTGGAAGCTTCTGTGGAACGACGAGTTCAAGTTCGACAAGCTGGACAAGAACGCGTGGTCGTACCTGGAGGGCAACGGGACGGAGTACGGGATCCCCGGGTGGGGCAACGGGGAGCTCCAAACCTACACGAAGAGCTCCAAGAACGTCCGCGTGAAGAATGGAGCGCTCAATTTGATCGCTCGTCGGGACAAGAAGACAGGAAAGATCACGTCTGGGGCCGTGCGTACCTACAAGAAGGTGGCGGTGGCACCCGCGGGGAAAAGAGGGAAGATTCGCGTGGACGTCACGATGCAGATGCCCCGCAAGACGGGACTGAAGCCGTTCGTGCAGATGCTGCCGGACGAATCGCCGTCCAACGTGCTGGGCGCCGGGCACTACGGGGACTGGTCGCAGAGCGGCGCGATCATCAACGCGCAGCGGGTCAACACCGAGAAGGGGTACACGGGGGGAATCCTGTACGGCGGGGTGTCTCCCAACGTGGCCGCCAGCACGTTCAAGGTTGACAAAATGAAGGGTTCGACGTCCACGCACACCTACTCGACGGAGTGGTCCCTCCGCTCGATGAAGTTCTTCCAGGACTCGAAGAAGGTGTACACCGCGAAGAACTGGTACACGAACGACACAGGAAATATTCCGGCCGGGGCTCCGTTCGATAAGCCGTTCTACCTCATGCTCGCGATGAGCGCCGGCGGGGACCAGACGGGGACGACCGGCGCGCAGGTGGCCAAGACGCTGCGCAAGCCGCAGTCGTTCAAGATCGAGTACGTGCAGATATGCGAGGCGATCTAGCTAGATCGCCTTAGGCTATAGCCTAAATATGAAGATTTTATTTTTTAATGTAGCCACTCCGGTCGTAGCTGGCGCCGTAATCGATGAACAGCTCCTCCCCGGGGGCGATGTCCCTGTCGGCGAGAAACACCAGACCAACGCGGGGGTCAGATCGGTCGTCCTCCACGACGACATTCACCCCCACGCTGAGGTCGATACTCGGTTCGTTGACGAACGACAGCGTGCAGTCGACGTCAAACGGCCAGAATAGCCGGGTGGGAACCGGCCTCGAACTGGGCAGACCAGTGTGGTCCGTCGGGTCGAGGATGACACCCGGGCGGACGTTGAACACGTAGCTCCGGGACATCGGCACGACCATTGACTTGGCAGTCATCTCTTCGTCGGTGCGCGGTATGCCCGGGTATGCGCCCAGAACGGTGCCCTGCTTGATGGGGGCGGTGGCAAACACGCCTCGGCCGGCGTTCGGGATGGAGCTCGAGCGGACGTCGAGGCACTGACCGACGAGCGACCAGCCTCGGGGACGGAACGTGAACGAGGCATACGCGACGCTGGCAAGCAGCTTGACCGCCGATTCGAGTCCAGGCAGGAGCTCCGTCTGAAGACCGAGGGGGAGGGCTGCCGGGACCGCGACCCTCCCCCCCTTGCTGGCGTGGAGGTGGCACCGCTGTGCCGCCACAGGACAGATCAGCATACGTGTCGATGATGGATCAGGGCATCTGGCATCGGGTCGACGACGGCCTTTCCCGGTTTTTTCTGATCAGAAAGCTCAAACGACTCGAGCCTCCCCAATACTCTCTTTGTTTCTCTTCACTGTCACCCGGCACACACGCATCCGATACTTCGAGTCTATCCGCCCGTCAACGCCGCACCGAGATCAATCGCCGTCGTCGAGAGAACGCGGGACCGACGAAGCCTTCGCGATCACCTTAGAACTTAGAATCGAGCCCTCTTCCCGCACTGCCGCTCGGCGACAGAACTGAAATGTCGGGAATCGGTACAGGCGTACGTTCTGATACGGCCACGGACGCGGTGGGCGGTGGTGGCCCAGAGGCCGCACCCCGTCTTCTTCTCCATTCCTTCGTCCCGGAGCCTCCACCGAGGATGGGCGCTCGCTCCGACGCGCTCACTCGCTCCGACGCGCTCACTCGCTCCGACGCGCTTCGCTTGTTCGACATCCGTCCTTTTTTTCGACAGTATGACCTCTCGGTGAGCACATTCTCTCCGGACGGGCGCGTGTTCCAGTCCGAGTACGCGCAGAAAGCCGTGGACGCGAGCGGCACAGTGCTGGGCATGTGCTGCAAGGACGGGGTGCTGCTGGCGGCCGAGAAGCTCGAGCTGTCCAAGCTTCTTGAGGAGAACTCCAACAGGAGGACGTTCCCGATCGATAAACACGCTGGGGCTGTGATTGCGGGTGTGAGTGCGGACGGGCGTGCGATCATCGACAGGGCGCAGGGGGAGGCATCGAACTACAAGAGCATGTACGGGGACGCCATTCCCGGGTCGGTGCTGGCAGACAGGGTGGCGAGCTATGTCCACGTCTTCAACTTGTATTGGTACGATTGGGCTCGACCGCCGCACGCTCGCCTCGACGCTCTCTCACTCGCGCTACACGCTTCACGGTTCGCTCGCTCGCTAGGTACGTGCGGCCTTTCGGCGTGTGTACGATGTTGGCGTGCTACGACCACAAGGGCCCCCAGCTGTATATGATCGACCCGGCCGGGACATGTCACAAATATTTCGGGTGCGCGACCGGGAAGGGGAGGCAGGGGGCCAAGAACGAGCTCAGCAAGCTCAAGTTGTCGGAGATGACGACCAAGGAGGCCACGTTTGCGGCAGCGAAGATCATGCACCAGGTGCACGACGGGGAGAAAGGGTTCGAGCTCGAGATGGCCATCATCTCGGACGAGACGGGGAGGGTGTTCAAGCGGGTCGAGAAGGAGGCGCTGGCCGAGGCGGAGGCGGCCGCCAAGGCCGCCATCGAGGCCGAGGACATGAGCGACTGAGAACCGGGGATACTACTGTGCCGCCCGACAAAGTGCACGGCGGCACTGTTCACGATTCCTTTTCTTTCATCACGAGTACTTGCAAATGACAAACATCGCGGCCCCGCCGACGACAAAACTTCCCAAGGCCACCATCTGCGCCTTCCAGTCTTGCTGTCTCAGCCAACCGCCACGGCTCCGCAGCGCGTTGAGGTGCTCGATGCCGATGTAGAGCAACAGACCCGCACCGACGCTGTTGCAGGTGCCCACCGTAATTATGTATCCAGTGCTGACTGTGCTCAACGTCATCTGCAAGATGATCCCAATGGAGATGCCGATCGGTGTCGTGATGGCAAAGGCCGTCGCCAGCATGACCTCGGTGAAGCGGTTGTACCGGCCCTCGATCGTCGCCGCGCCGACCCCAAACCCTTCGATCAATTGGTGGAACATCACCGCGATGAACAATCCGGTGAATGCCGAACCGCGTTGAAGGCCCAACGCGAGACCGACTGGGATGCTGTGGGTCAAGACGGAAACCTCGACGAAAGCGATGACGCCTCGTTTGTACCGCAGCATTGCTTCCTTTGACTGGATCAAAGACGCGTTATGGCAATCGCTCTCGTGGTCGTGGGACCAAGCGAAATCTTTCTCATCCGAACCCACGGGTATCTCGCCGTCAGCGGGGTCGTTGTCGTCCAGAGAGCGCCCCTCCTCCGCCAGTCTCTTGGCCGATCGCTCCAGCCAGAGCCGCAGCATGTAATCGATGAGCATCGCCAGTAGCACCGTGATGGCCGCGAAAAGCGGGCCCCAAAATGGATATGCGTCCATGAATGCCTCCGACTGGCCAGCGAGCGAGGGCAAGCGAGTGAGGGTAGGCGGTGCGAGTAGCCGACGACAACGCACGCACCAGGCAAGGATTGAGCAGCAACGTCGTGCCATCTCCGAGGATATGAAATGCGACCGCAATAATGACAGATGTGCCTGCCGTGCCACAGGAGACAATGGCCAGCTTGGCCCCCCTCTTCGAACCGACGTCGCTGATGAGGATGGGTGTGATGAACCCGAAAAACGAAACGACGAGGACTGCAAATACGCTCCCTATGGCGTAGGCTAGGTTGTAAGGCTCGTCTTCATCGCCACCTGCGCAGGAAATGGACCCTGTGGCAACGTCAGACATCTTACTTCAATTGCAACTTCATGAAGTTCGCAAACTTGATTTGAGGGCTAATTTGAACTGTAAGGCTTGCTGCCGCGGCAGAGGAGGAAGGCGAGCACGATTCCGTACGCACCCCACGTGCCGAGAAGGACGGCGAGGCTGTAGCCGCCAGCGATATTCGAGTACCCCTGGTCGATCAACACCTCGTTGCCGTCGGCGGGACAGGCTGATGGAAACACGGACAGTGGAAAGCACGTGATGGACTGGTTGTAGAAGGCCTCCCAGAGCCAGACGTTGATGATATGGTAGAACGGCGAGACGTAGCAACTCCAGTAGGTCCAAATAACCCACAGGTCATCGACGCGGATCAGCACGCCAGCGAAGATCGTATTCCACCCGAGCCAGAAGCCCGTGAGGCCAAGCGCCCCAGCCTGTGGGAGGTACAGAATTGCCACCTGCCGACCGAGGGTAGCGCGAAGCGCGCAGCGAGTGAGAGAGTTGGGGCGCGGGAAGGGCGATCGCATGTCGGTCGAGATCAATCCGTACCGTCCCGAACATCGCCATCAGATCCAGCACAATCTTCATGCTCAGCATGCTATTGATCAGAGATGCAAAGCTCAGGTGAAGGACGTCCCAGCCCACGACGAAGAAGTACAGCCAGAACATCAGCATCAGCGAGACAACGCTCGATGCGCTGTTGCATAACAACATCGTGACGACCCGTACCGCGAGCGAGTCACCGCGGGCCGTGTATGCCTGTGCAAGCATCTCGCGCTCACGACTGATGCGCTGCAGCACTTGGTTGAGGAAGACGAGATTGGAGACGATCGCCAGGAGCACGAGGAACGACGACGCGAACCCGTACAGCTCGCGCGCGGCCTGCACGCGAAGTTGGGGGTACATCATCGCCATGAATCCCGCCGCAACAAAACACCCGACATGGTACACCAACTGGTCGAGTTTCGGTGTTGCTTGCCAGTGACTCCATGCGAGGATGGGAATCAAGTTCATCCTGTGCCGGAGAGAGCCGGCGCCCTCGACCAACGGGACGAGGGTCCAGTCCGTCAACTCTCCCCTCTGGTCCAGTTCGAGAGACTTGAAGGACTTGAAGGACCTGAACCGCACGAGCGATTTGCGGAATGCGGCGAAGTTCCCAGAGACGACAGCTGCGAGCTCGGCTGTGCAAAGCAGAAGGCTGCCGAGCGAGCTCGTGTCGATCGCGTGCGTCAGCTCAACTTCTCGCCTCACCAGCGCGTCCATAATGCCCGCCAGCCCGATCAGCGCGTCGCGACCGCCGTTGGTCTTGTACTTCGGGGCCTCCGCCTCCGTGCGGAGCACATTTGAAGCCTCCTCGACGGAGACGCATCCCTTGGCGTTGCCGAGGATGGCTAAGACGTCGGCTACCAGCAGGCTCCCCCCAGCCCCCAACTCGATCTCGCCCGTCAATCCCATGTCAGAGAGCAAGACTGCGGCAACGACCGTCGAAGAGACGACGGAACACATGCCCTGATTGGTGTTGGCAAAGACGCGCATGCGCTGATGCAGGTCCTCTTGGCGGTCCAGGAGCAACGGCGCCTTCTCGTAGACGATGCTGACGCCGCCGGCCTTCATCAAAAGCACGTAGTCAAACTCGGCCAGGATGGTGTTCGTGGGCTGGTGAATCGAGGC
>Ga0181584_10000935_pt1 | contig 21607 bp, 22 predicted proteins | sample 071ome_30_FD_132462 | JGI IMG/M metagenome (GOLD analysis project Ga0181584, IMG submission 132462) | Coastal salt marsh microbial communities from the Groves Creek Marsh, Skidaway Island, Georgia - 071406AT metaG (megahit assembly) | ecosystem: Environmental > Aquatic > Marine > Intertidal... | reverse complement strand
TCATCGCCAGGCTTCTAAATTAAAAAGGGCTGCCCATCGGGTAGCCCTTTTTTTATTTTCACTCGGGCAATTTAATGTCCGGGTGTGAGATCAGGTGAGAAGGCAATTTCAGTCACGACCTAGCGAGTCTGCGAACACCGGGATCCCCGAATTCTCCAGGGAAAATGAGTCGAATATGGGACTACTGCGTATATTTTCCGAGACTTAGATACATACTTTGTGTAAGTCAAGAGTATGAGGCCTTTGGAGACACAAAAGTGCAGCTGGTAAGCGATAAATTAGTTGTCGATAGCGGCAACCTTGACCCCACTTTCCCGCAGGTCTATCCCTCTTTGTCGGGGTTCCAGTTGGATAACCCGGCCTCATGGACGAAAGGGCAGCCGTTTGAGCTTTTTAAGGCCATGCGTGAGCAGGCCCCTGTGATGTGGTCGCGCCCCATGCCCAAGAAGCCAGTATCGGGCTTTTGGTCTGTTACCCGATATGAGGATATTAAGCAGGTGGAGCTGGCCCCTGAGATTTTCTCCTCACAGCGCGGCAGCATGCATCTGGCTATTCCCAACCGTTCTGAATGGAAGGCCCGTCAGCTAATGGAGGCATCGCTGAATAGTTTGATTAATCTCGATGGCGCGCTGCACATAAGCCTTCGCACTCAGCACACGCCGTTTTTCTATCCTCTTTTTATCGACACACTTAAAGCCCGCGTCACTGAAAAGGTTGATTCGCTGCTGGACAGACTCGAGGCCAAGGGCCCCGTGGTGGATTTCGCGAAGCTCTTTTCCTTAGAGCTACCGCTTTTTACCCTGTGCGAGATGCTGGGCATTGATGAAGAAGACCGGCCTCGCATTGCGCACTGGATGCATTATCTTGAAATGGCGGCCCAGTATTTAACTAATCCCTATCAAACTTTTTTTGCAGAACCCACGCTTCCTTTCCGCTTCAAAGGGATGCTCAAGGAAATGTTCGCCTACGGGGAGGCGATAATGGCGGATCGGCGGAAAAATCCGCGAGAGGATCTTCTGACCCTCATCGCTCACGCTGAACTGGATGGCGAGCACATGCCTCAGTCCTTCCTCGATGGCTCCTGGTTGCTCATTATTTTTGCGGGCAACGACACCACTCGAAACTCTCTCTCGGGGACCATGCGTCTCATGACCCAATTTCCCGAGCAGCGTCAAATGATCCTTGATGATCCTTCTCTCATTCCTAAGATGACGCAGGAAGCCCTTCGGATGGTGTCTCCTGTGGTGACCATGCGGCGGACTGCGACGCAGGATACCCAGATCGGCGAGCAGCGCATTGCAGAGAACGAAAAAGTCATCATGTGGTACGGCGCGGCGAATCGTGATCCGGAAGTTTTTTCCGATCCCGATAACTTCAATATGCACCGGCCCAATGTGGAGAAGCACCTGGCTTTTGGTCATGGGGTCCACAAGTGTCTTGGCAGTCGCGTTGCGCAAATGCAGCTCAATATTGCCTATGAGCGGATTTTTGATCGATTCCCCAAGATCCAGTGGACCGGTAAGCAGAAAATCTCCCCAGTGGTCCTTGTGCATGCTATTTCTAGTCTGCCCGTGCACCTATACGGTGGCGCTCGCCGCTAAAGAGCCCGCCAAGTATGAGAGGTGTGCTTGCCCGTCAGGTGCGTCTCCCTCGGGTGAGTCAAGTCTTTAGTAATTTAATAAACGGATCCTGCCGCCTGAACCCGCTCATATAAGAACTGAGTCAATGCGTGTCGATCTCTCAGGTGCTCGTATTCAGGTGATTCCAGTGTTTCGCCCACATCCACATGAATCCTGGTGTTAAAACGACGCAGTGCCTCATGCATAAGCATGGCCATACGCAAGGGTTCGGCAATGTGTGAGGCGACATGGAAAGCTCGGCTATTTTGACCATGAAAGAAAACGGGAACCACTGTCGGCTGGTAGCGCAGCACCAGTTTCGCCGCGAAGGTGGTCCAGTGGGTGTCGGTGACTTTACCGAGACCAAAGTGGGTGGCTGTAGAGACCGTCCCGGAGGGAAAAAGGATCAGGGGGGTGCCATCATTGAGTGCATCTCCCGCGAGTTGCTTGGTTCTTATGTTGCGACGCTCCGCCTCCCGCGTTCCGGCAAAATCGATCGGTAAAAAGTAGGGGGCCAGATCACGATCCTGACAAAGCAGCGAATTAATAACTACCCGAAAGTTACCGGCGATTTCCGAAACCAGATTGCAGAGAATCAGCCCGTCGAGAATACCGAAGGGATGATTGGCAAGAAACAGCAAGGGGCCTTTACTCTCGAGACGACGAAGCGCCTGATGGTTTCCCTCAAGATTTACACCGGAAATATTTTGGGCTTCTCGAAAGAAGCTGAGGGGCGACAGTTTTTGTTCTTTAAGCGCAACGTAATGGCGCTCCAGACGACGTCGACCAAGGAGAACTTCAACCGACTGGGTGACCCATCGGCGCAGCCAGCTGTCTCCATCGTCAACGTAGGTGAGTCCGGGTTTGTCACGCAGATAGATTTCAAAGGCGGGATCAACCATCGTTGCGGGTGATTCCATCATTGGGGCAGTTGGAGTAGCTGCGGCTGTGGCGGCTGTGGCGGCTGTGGCGGCTGTGGCGGCTGTGGCGGATGTTGGGGGTATTCCAGTCGCCGAGGCTATGTCGGCTGCGGGGTCACTGTTAGATGGTGCGTGTCTGAGACTCATGTCTTCAAAGAGGTTGCCGGGCGATCACGCTTTGCCCAAGCGGATCAGCCGTCTCGCCGCAAAAAATCCGATCACACTGGTGGCTCCAAAAAGCCCGTAATAGATCTGAAAGCCCTGTTGGCCGCTCCAGTTGGCGAGAGCCCAGGACTGGACCATGGGGACATAGATGTCGGGGGTGTAAGCGAGCAGGCTGATAATGCCCACCGCAAGGCCTCGGGTACTGGCCGACACGTCGCACTCATCGAGCGTGGCCCAGAAAATACCTCTCACACCGTAGGTAAAGAGCCCGATGAGCAACACCATCGGGAATAAGAATGCGGCGCCAATGGTTGCGGGCAAAGAGGGAAGTAGCGCCAGCAGGCCGCCGGCAATCAGCATGAGCACGCCCAGGAAGGGGATAACCCGAAAGTAGTCGCCGATAAACCCTGCCAGCACGCCGCCAAGAGGCCGCATCCATAGCCTGCCGACTGTAATGGCGCCAACGGTGACGGCACCCAATTGGAAGATCGATTCGAGAAGGCCTGCCAAGGAATAGGTGACCCAGAATATCTGATAACCAATCAGAATGATGAGTGCCGCTAGCCATATTTTTTGATTGCTGAGGAGCTCTTTCAGATCTCGGAACAGTCCCGACAAGCCGCCTTGGTTGGGATTAGGAGGCGGCTCCATAGAGGAGGTTCTGAGAGCAAAAAACAGGATCGGCGCAAGGCCAATTGACACCAGTCCGTAAAACCAAATCACCGCGATCAACGACCCACTGGTGCTCGCTTCCAGAGTATTAAGGAAGTAGGCAAAAACAGCGAGACCGATTGTTGCCAATAGCGCCTCGACCAATCCCCGACCACTCTCTAATAAGCCAAAAAATCGGCCCTGTTGATCATGAGGGGCGAGCAGCGAGGTGCCCCTGATGAGGGCACCCCAAAGCGTCAAGCCACTGGTGAGTCCCCAACCTATGAAAATCAATTTTATTTGCGCGAAACTCGGTGCCGTGCTCAGCCAGAGCGCGAGTAGGCCGGTGCCGGCCATGGATACGCTGATCAGCCAGCGGGTGGGCAGTTTGTCAGAGAGCCATCCGCTGGGGACATAGGTCAAGACAAAAAAGACGCCTAAAATCGAGTGGCATTCACCCAGTTGAGCGCGGGTGATGTCGAAGGTCTCGAGCATCGATCCCTCGAAATTCTGACGCATATAGACGACGGGATAGATGACGCCACTGCCTACGATCAGGAGCAGTAACTGTAAATAGCGCTGCTTCATGCTGGGATTTGCCACATGGGGCTCCTGCTGCGCCGATATTGATGTCTCGATGGGTTTCTCCTTGCCGCCAGCGTGTCATTCCTTATCAGAGTGTAACCTGCTACCAGAGTTTAAAGAGCGCTGTGCCAATAAAGGTGCCCAAGGCATAGCCAAGAACTCCAACCAGTACCCCGGGGGTAATCTGATCGCGCCAGCCCTTGGCGGCCGCCATCGCGGGCGCGGTTGTTGCGCCCAAAATAGCCGCGTTCGAGGCGGTTAGTAGCTCAGGCAGTGTGAGCTTGAAGAGGGAGCCAACGCTAAGTAACACCGCCAGATGTATCACCAGTAGGATGCAGACCAGGCTGATGAGCAGTGGTGCGACTGAAAGCATGGCGGGGATGTCGGCTCCCGCCGCAATAGCCGCAAAAAAGACAAATGACAGGGCGATACCCAGCTCGAAAGCGCCACTAAACCACCGTCGAGCATTGGGTACCAACGTGGCGACAATAAGGACTAGCGCCGTAAGGATAATATAGCGCCATCCTGACAGGCCGAGCATCGACTCGATACCGTCGGTGATGGCCACTAGTGAAAGGCTGGCGGCGATTCCGAGACAGAGTGATGTAGCTGTGATCGGGCTTTCGGTAGCCGCTTCACCGGCCTCGGCAGTGGTCGGATTTTGGGTAATGCTGGGAAAAAATCGCGCGATCGCCGTGACACCCGGTATCAAGGCAATGAGGCTTAGATAGATGGCACTGAATAAATTGTCGGCCGCCGTGGCCGCAGAAAAGAAAGAGGCGTCTTCATTAAGCCCTGTAATTTCGCCCAGGGCTGCGTAGTTCACCGACCCGCCAATATAAGTCGAAGCAAACAGCCCCACGATACCGGCCTCGCGATTTTCGATGGCCAAACTTGAGCCTGAACCCAGAGTGCTAAGGTCTAGAAGTAATGCTGCTACCGTGACCCCGGCTACCGTCCCCACGGTAGCCAACAGGAACGCTGCCGTCGTGCGCGAGGCTTCCGTTACAATGCGCCGCAGGTCAGCCTGAAACAGGAACAGTGGGATTAGCACGGGCACAAGGTAAGTGAAGACAAACCCGTAAGCCGGTGCGCTGTGGGGGATAATGTTCAAGTTACTCGCCGCGATCGCCCCTAAAATCACGATGACCGTGCCAGTCAACTGAGCGCCGAGTCGGGTTTTGGCGAGTAGCATGGAAGCACCGGAGAGCACCATAAGTGCGGCGATAACGGCGATAGAGTTGTCTGCAGGAATCAGGGGCATGAAAACCAGAGTGCCTCATTTTTATTTTATGGTGTGACCACCCATACAGCGTGGTTAATCTTAAAGCATGGTTAACCCCAGTGAACGTGGGTAACCCCATAGAGAAATGCGTTGATCAAGCATAGACGATGTCGGGTAATTCAGGCTAGGTTGTGAGGATGAATAAACAAGCAGACTGGCGTGACAGGCTAGACAGCGCCCTCAAAGGCAATCGACGGGACGCGTACAGCCGCTACCTGCAGCTAGCTACGGTTGGGCTTGATGGCGCTCCCCGCTGCCGGACGGTGGTTTTTCGTGGGTTTTTGGAAGAGAGCAATACGCTGCTTGCAATCACTGACGGACGCAGCCAGAAAGTGGAAGAAATAGCGCGAGATAATCGAGCTCAGGTGCATTGGTACTTTGCGCGAAGTCGCGAGCAATTTCGGATGGAAACCCGGGTAACCATGGCGGAACCTGGGAGACAGGGAAATCTGATTGCTGATGTGTGGTCCCGACTGTCGGAGGCCGCGCGGGATCAGTTCTTTTGGCATCCACCCGGTGAACCTCTGGAGTCTGGCGAAACTCTTTCACCCACCGAATCTCCCCCCAATACTTTCAGGCTGATGCTGATGGAGCCTCAGAAGGTCGACTATTTGTGGTTGGGTAAACGTCACCAGCGTGTCATCAGCGTCTCCTCTGGCGATATGTGGGAAGAAACTCAGGTGAATCCATGACTGGGGCGGGTCTGAAACTCCTGGGATGGAAAACGCCGTGTTAGAGGGTGGTCTTAAACAAGCTGCCAGCTTGTTGCAGGCAGGGGACCACCAAGCGGCTATCGATGTTCTCACAACCCTTGAGGCCGCAGGGGGCGAGTCTCCAGACTTCTGGCAGCTTGTCGCGTTAGCGCACAAAGGGCTCGATCAACTGGGCGAAGCGGAAGCAAGTTATCTCAAAAGTTTGGCGCTCAATCCCCAGCCCCACGTGGCTACCAATCTGGCAAATCTGTATAAACAGCAAGGGCGGTTTGATGAGGCGGAGAACCGATATCAGCAAGCCCTGGGTGCGGACCCCAATAACCTGCCGGCGCTCGTTAACTACGGTCAGCTCCTCATGGACGTCAAGCGGGCGGATGCGGCCGCTAATCAATTCTCCGCGGTTCTCGAAATTCGCCCCGAGCATGTCAATGCGCGAATTGGACTTGGGCAGGCGTTGCAGCAGCTGGGTGATCAACAGGGTGCCGTAGGGCTTTTTCAGGAGGTGCTCGCAGAGCACAAGGACAACGCCGCGGCCCTGAATGGCCTTGGGATCTCCTTGAAGACCATGGGATACGCGGATGAGGCCGTGCACTCGCTTCGGCGAGCCCATGAAGCAGCGCCTAACTCGGCCGATGTGCTGCTCAACCTGGCCAGTGCGTTGGCTTGTGCCGATCGATCCGAGGAGGCGGTTGCCGCCTATGAGGCGACGCTGAGGCGGGAGCCGGATAACCCTGATTTTCACAATTATTTTAATGGCTACCTTGGCGTCATTGGCCACACAGATTATCTCGGGTCCTACCGTCAGGTGCTTCAGCGTAATCCTGCTGATGCGAGATTCGCCGTGCCCCTCGCGAGGAAGCTGTTGCTCGAGGAAAAGGGAGAGGAGGCTTTCGATGTTCTTTTGAAATCTCTCGAAGCAGGGGGAGACTCCAGCATGCTGCGTCGGGAAATGAGCTACGTTAGGCGCGAGCAGAGCCATTTCGGGGAGGCCTTGGAATACGCGCTAGCCGCAAGAGATGAAGAGGCCAACGCTGCTAACGAGCGAGAACTGGCTACTGCGCTGATGGCTGCCGGGGCTGACTATGAGGAAGCGCTAGCGCTTCTACGCTCGTTGGTAGAGCGATTTCCCGAGGACCAGGGATTGTGGGCGCTGTTCGCCACAGGGTTGCGGTATGCCGAATACGACGCCGAGTACCGCGCGCTAGTCGACTACGACAACATGATTAAGGTCCGACAAATAGCGATGCCCGAGGAATTTGATAGCGATGCTGATGGCTTGGCTTTTTTCCGTGAGTCCCTTCTCCGCCTCCACACCACCCAACATCACCCGGCGGAGCAATCAATGATTCATGGCACCCAAACTCTCGATGACCTTTTTAGTCGGCGTGATGCGGCCATCCAAAAGCTGACAGCAGCGCTCAGCGATCAGCTTTACTCTATTATCTCGTCGATGCCTAAAGATGATGTAAACCCTTTGTTTCGTCGCAACACCGGTAATTTCAAGTTTTCAGATTCCTGGTCAGTGCGCCTCTGGCGCGACGGCTTCCACAAAAATCATTTTCATTCTCAGGGGTGGCTAAGCAGTGCTTTCTATCTCACTGTGCCCAGCGCCGTAGGTTGTGGTGGGGAGGGCTGGATTAAGTTTGGAGAGCCGGGTTTCAAAGCGCGTGAGCCACTCTCACCGCAATACTGGGTGAAGCCTAGAGAAGGTTGTTTGGTCGTCTTCCCCTCGTATCTCTGGCACGGTACCGAGCCCTTGAAAACCGCCAGTGAGCGCGTGACCGTGGGATACGACATTCTCCCCACAGCCCACACTCAGTAATAACAGGTTAGGAAAGCCGGTTCAGGAAATACGGCGCTCAATACCCTTCCAGTAGGGTTCGCGCAGGACTGTCTTTAGAATTTTGCCCGAGGGGTTTCGGGGGAGCGAGTCAATTAACTCAAGGCGCCGGGGTATCTTGTAACCCGCCAGTTTGTTACGACAAAACTCGACCATACTATCCACATCAACAGTCTCACCAGATTTCATGGCAAAAAAAGCAAGAAGTGCCTCGCCATAGGTCTCATCAGGAACGCCAATGACGGCGACCTCAACAACCCCAGGCAGGCCGGCGAGAACATTCTCGACTTCTACGGGGTAGATATTCTCGCCGCCGCTAACGACCATGTCTTTCAGTCGATCGCGCAGATAGACGTAGCCTTGATCGTCCATAAAACCCGCATCCCCGGTAAAGACCCAGCCATCTCTGATGGTGGCCTCGGTGGCCTCTGGGCGGTTGTAGTACTCCACCATATTGCTGGCGGAGCGGAGACAGATCTCGCCGGTCTCGTTTGTGGGTACTCGGTGACCATCGCCATCGACAATCTTGACCTCATTGCCTGCACAGGCTTTTCCGCAGGAGGTCAATAGCTCGGGTTTTTCTTGTAAGGCCCGCTCGTGATCTTCAGGGGGAAGGGCGATTACCGTACCGGTTGTTTCGGTCATGCCGTAAACCTGACTGAAGTCACAGCAGAAGACGCCCATCGCTTCCTCCAACAGACTAACGCTAATGGGCGATGCACCATAGGCAATTAATTTCAGCGCGCCAAAGTCATAATCACGTACATTGGGCACCATTTTTACGATAGCTTGAATCATGGCTGGAACCATGAACATCGTGGCAACCCGTTCATTCTGGATCGCAGTGACAACTCGAATTGGGTCAAAAGCCTCATGCATCAAGTTGTTACAGCCCTGAGCCAAGCCGATATAAACCACGCCCATACCGCCGATGTGAAACAAGGGCGCGACGACCAGACATACGATGCCCGGGCCATAAATGTTGTCGTTCGAGATAGCCATCATGTGGGTGAGCGAGCTCATATTACGATGGCTGATTACTGCGCCTTTCGGCTTTCCGGTGGTGCCGCTGGTGTAAAGTTGCAGGACCGGACTGGATTCATGGAGCAACCGGTCCCTGATGACAGGCGCCACCTGACGCTTTAAAACCTCAGCCAATGTTGCTTCAGCATCTACCCGCCCGGCAATGAGTCGAGTGGGTTGCTCGCGGCGGGCAAGAGTCTCTGTGATGACTTCATCAATACTGTTATCCGTGACGACCAGCACCGAAATCTGCGCATCATCAAGAACAAAGGCAAGTTCAGCAGGAGCGAGGCGAAAATTAGCGGAGACGGTAACCGCGCCAATACGACTCGCACCAAGCAATACGGCAAGATGGGCCGCCGAATTTAACCCGAGAACCCCAACGCGTTCACCTTCCTGTACGCCCATATCGAGGAGGGTCTGGGCGATGGCATGGGATCGTTCGACCAGTGTTTTGTAATCCCACTGGTAGTCTACAGCGGCGAGCGCGGGAGCATGAGGGCGGCGGGTAGCGTGATAATCAACGGGTTGATGGAGCAGCATGGCTATTCTCTTTTTTATTTGTAATCGAGCAGTGCTGTGCGTTGCTGCTCCATGGTAGCTTGCAACAAAGACAGCTACCAGTGTTGCCATCGCTACCCGCGCAGCTTATGAGTCCAGTGACCAGTATCGTAATCAATGTCGATCGGGACGTTCTTAACCACTCTTGCTCTATTACACTTTCTCGCTATAGTTAGTCGCTCGGCTGTTTACTCGATGGCCCTAACCGTACCGCGGAGTTTTGGATCAACGGTCTTGCCAAAATGCACGCTCAGGACATGAAAAATAACGAAATTTAGAGAATATGGAAGCGCTGATAGTGCCTTCTTTAGGCTCGAGTTCTGCTACGCTTGTCGCCATGACTGAAACCGCGTTGTCCCACAATTATTTGTCGAAATTGAGCGTTTCAGTCGTGCTCTATCGTGGGAACTTGGATCACCTGCGCGCCACTCTATGCGGCGTTAGGGATGCAATTGTCCCATCCCTACAGGAAGCAAGAGTCTATGTGGTCGATCAGAGCCTTGATGATGCCTACAGCACCGACTCCAGAGCCTTGTGCACCCAAATATTTGAGGAAGCACCCGTTGCTTGGGAGTATCTGAAACTCGATCGCAATGCCGGATACGGAGCTGGTCACAACGCTGCGTTGCAGCGAGATCTTGGTGAGTATCATTTGATTCTCAACCCAGATGTAGAGCTCCCCACCAACTGGCTGGCAGACTCTCTGGCGTTTCTTGATGCCGAGCCCGATATCGTGTTGTTCGCCACGCGGGGCAAAAATAGTCAGGGTGAAGAGGAATACTTGGCCAAGCGCTACCCAACGGTGTGGGTGCTTCTTTTGCGTGCTTTTGGAGCCCGGTGGTTGAAAGATCGGTGTAAAGAACAACTAGATCATTATGAAATGCGTGATTTGTCGACCCAACCGGTTGCCCACGACGTACCGCTACTTTCCGGTTGCTGCCTGTTGGCCAGAACTGATGCCCTCAGAGCGGTGCGCGGGTTTGATGAGCGCTTCTTTCTCTATTTCGAGGATTACGATTTGGCCATGCGTATGCGTGACCTAGGACGAGTGGTACGCTTTGGTGCGCTACAGTTTGTCCACCATGGAGGTAAGGCGTCCAAAAAAGGGTGGCGACATATTTTATGGTTCACGCGAGGTGGCGTTCGTTTCTTTTCTCGCTGGGGTTGGCGCTGGGTCTGATCAGCTGATGAGAGTCGCCGAAGCCGCGATGTGAAAAGGCAGGAAGAGAGTAACTGTGGAAGAGTTTGCAACAACCCCCGAGGCCCGTGAACAACGGCGGCGCCAAACCTTGAGTGCTTTGGGCATAGAGCCACTAGTAAGCAAATTTGATGCGCCGTATGGCAAGGCATCGGTGCGCTTCACTGAACTCGAAAGCGCTTCATATGAGGATATCGGCAGTCAGGTTGGGGCCGAGCAGCAGTCCGCGCAGGGCGAGCGGTTAGACGGTTTGGAAGCCTCTAGTGCTATGACGAAGGATGGGCCGCGAAGCGCTTTAAAAAGCCTGGCGCCGGATCCCTCGCGACAGCCCGAGAGTGTGCAAAAAGTGCCAGCCGTTGCGCACAATGCTGCCCGACAAACAGATGCGGTTGCTTTTCATCTCCTGCTTGTGAGTGCCGGGGGTTGGCTGTGGATCGAGTGCCTCGAGGACGGTCTCCTCCATAAGGAGCAACTGGCTCTCGTTCATAATATGGCTGTCGCGGTGAGCGACCCATCAGTGGATTTGTTCCATCGCCAATTCGTTTGGCCTATGGCGGAACACCCTCATTTACCCCGGGATGCTGTTGCTGCCCGTCAAAGTGTTAACGCCCAGCTTGAGCGGATTGGTAAAGAAACCCCATATCACGGCGTTGTGCTGATGGGGGAGGCCGTATGCCAATGGGTTGGCTCTCAGGACCATCCCGAGATAGTGCGTATCCCGTCGACCCGACAGATGTTGCAGGCCCCGATGATGAAGCGTGATGCATGGCAAGTGTTGAAACCACTTGCACAGGCTAAAAGTGCGGGGTAAAACAGTTAGCTGAGATGGCTGAAGCGGCCCTCGATACCATAATCAGTCCTCTGCTACCTGGCGATCAGCCCCAGTTGGTCGATTTATACGCTGGCGCCACCGGTCCCTCCCTCGAGTTTCTGATAACCCTAAAGCAGCAACCGACAACCTGTTGTTGGCTGTTACGGCAGGAAACCTCGGTGGTTGGAGCGAGTTGGTTCACCTGTGTGAAAGAGGAGGCCGAATTGATCGATTTCGTGATCTCCCCCAGCCGGCGTCAACAGGGACTTGGCCTTATCCTATTGCAAGGGAGTTTGCAGCGGCTTAGGGCTGATTCGGTCGCCAGGTGCCACTTGGAGGTCCGCCACTCCAACTTTGCGGCGATAGGGCTTTATCACAAAGTCGGCTTTGTCATTGTGGGACAGCGCCCCAATTATTACCGTGGTCAGGAAGAAGCGGAGGATGCCATTCTTATGCGCTGGCAAGCTAATGATGGATCTGTGCCCCCGTGAATATTCTTGAGACCGACCAGTGGTGTTTGCTGTTGCCCCCTGAGTGGATAGCGGAGCGCGAGGACGACATCGTCCAGATCACCGATCGAGATGGCGTGGGCGAACTGGAAATCACGACCCTCTGTGGCGACGCGGGCGCGATCACGATAGACGAACTTAGATCGATGGCGCTTGAAGAGTCTCCAGAAGTTGCCCAGTGGGAGACAGTCAGGTTGGGTGCTTTCGAGGGTGTCAGTGGTGAGTTTGTTGAAGACGGTGCGGCGATTGTGGAGTGGTACCTTGCCAAAGAAGCGGTTCTGCTTTACATCACCTATCTCTGTGATGAAGAGGATGCCGGTATGGATCTGGCGGCTATCACCGACATGCTGTCGACGTTGGTTCTTGGGGACTCGCCTGCCCTGTAAGGGTCAGGAAATCTTGCCGGTTACGCGGACTCGCTTGCTGCCCGCAACGACAGGCGCCGCCGCTCGGGCAGCTCGTTGTCTTGCTTGCTCGTCCCATTGATTCTTCCCGGCGATCAAAAAGCCGGTAACGATAAAGGCGCCGGGCGGCAGAATCGCAAGAAGCAACTTGGGGTAATCCTCCGATATGACCCAATGCCAGGCTCTCGCCTGCTCGCCAAATAGCAGCTGCATATTGGCAAACAGTCCGCCAGTGCCAAGGAGTTCACGAATCGCTCCGAGTGCCACCAGAACCAGCCCAAATCCCAGCCCCATGATGAAGCCGTCGTAAACCGAGGGGAGCACGGGATTTTTCGCCGCAAAGGCGTCTGCGCGGCCAAGAATCACGCAGTTGGTGGTAATCAACGGCAGAAAAATGCCCAGAATTTGGTAAAGCTCATAGGCGTAAGCCTGCATCAATAGCTCAATGGCGGTGACGGCGGCGGCAATGATCATGACGAATACCGGCAGACGGATGGTGTCGGAGACCACATTGCGCACCAGCGATACGCACAGGTTGGAGGTGGTAAGAACAAACAGGGTGGCCACCGCTAAACCGAGAGAATTCACCACAGAGGCTGAGACGGCCAGCAATGGACAGAGCCCCAGAAGCTGCACCAGAGCCGGGTTGTTTTTCCATAAACCGTTGTGGGTCAGGGTTTTGTAGGACACGCTACTCAAGGCTGTTTTCCTCTTCTACCCCAAACAGAGAGTTTTGATTGACGTCAGTATATTCAAGGGCTTTTCTGACAGCCACCACCACGGCACGAGGGGTTACCGTTGCTCCAGTGAACTGATCGAAGTCGCCGCCGTCTTTTTTGACCAGCCAGTGGTCTTTGGCGGGGGCTCGCAGAGAGGTATCGTCAAAGCCGAGCACCCAATTCGACTTCTTCAAATCGATGGCGTCACCAAGCCCCGGGGTCTCCCTGTGCGACATCACACGGACGCCGGCGACATCACCCGACCCAGTGATACCAACAAGCATGTCAATGTCACCGCTATAGCCGTCTCGTGCGGTAGCGGGAAGTATGACCCCGACAATCGCTTCACCTCGACGCGCGATATAGCCGAGCCGGTCTTCCCTGAGACCCAACAGTGCGGCTGTTGATGACACAGTAAAGTGATCCTCCACCATGTCGTTATCATGGGTACCCTTTGGAAATATCTCGAGCAGTTGACGCGCTTCTGCCGCTCGAATTGATCGGGCGATATCGTCCCGTGTCTGTGTCCAGGTGGTGGCAATCAAGATGCCTGTTACCGTCGCAAATACGCCCAGCAACAGGCCATTACGTGAAATCGCCCTCAGAAGACTCACAGCTCGTCCTCTTTGACAGGCCGGGATCCGTAGACCGCTGGCTGGGTGTACTGATCAATCAGTGGTGCGGCAAAGTTCAGAATCAGAACCGCAAAGGCAACCGCGTCTGGATAGTTGCCGTGTACGCGAATGAGGTAGATCAGCACGCCAATCAGCGCACCGAAAATGAGCCGGCCTCTGTTGGAGACTGCAGAGCTGACGGGGTCGGTTATGATGAAGAAGGCCCCGAACATGGTCGCGCCGCTCAACCAGTGCAAAAGCGGAGAGCCTCCACTTTCAGAGCTGCCACTGTCGAACCCGATCGCGGCACACAGTCCGAGGGCCAGCAGCAGTCCCACAGGTGCATGCCAGGTAAAAATTCGTTTGTATAACAGCCATACACCGCCTGCCAGAAATGCGATGTTGACCCACTCCCAGCCGACACCCGCCCAAAGGCCAAACTGGGGTTTCTGGGCCTGAAGATCTGCCATTAAAAGCCCCTGATTTTGGCGCAATACGTCGAGAGGGGTGGCCATGGTGACAGCGTCGTAGGTTGCAGGGCTCGCGAGCGCCGTTAATGCGTCCATGACTCCCGGGATTTCCCCCAGACCTCGGGGTGCTTGCCAGGTCGACATCTGCAGTGGGAACGAAATAAGAAGGATGACATACCCCACCATGGCGGGATTAAAGGGGTTGTAACCGAGTCCCCCAAATACATGCTTCCCTAAGATGACGGAGGAGAATATGCCCGTCGCAATGAGCCACCAAGGAGAATAGGGGGGCAGTGCAATGCACAGCAGAGTGGAGGTCACCAGTACGCTGTAGTCCTTGAGATAAGGCGTAGGGCTCCTATCCCTGAGTGCCAAGGCGCCCGCTTCGAAGGCGAGCGCGAGCGCCCCCCCGACAACGATGTTGACCAGAGTGCCGGGACCAAAAAACCAAGTTAAGGCGATAATACCCGGTACCGTGGCCACCAGCACGGTCTGCATGATCCCTGCGGTGGACATAGGACCATGGCCATGAGGGGACGTTATTCTGAGAAAGCTCATGAGTCGCCATCCGATGCCGCGGGAGGTGTCTCCTCAGCAGCCTGTTTTTTCGCCTTTGCTCGTGCAATAGCGGCAGCGATGGGATCATCCTCTGCGCCCGTATCCGCCTTTTTTTGCGCCGCAGCGCGGCGGGCAGCCCGTTGGGCTTCACGGGCCGCCAGTTCCCGTTCCACCCGCTCCTGACGCGCTTCAAAGCGGTCTCTCGATCGATCCGATCGGACTTTTTCGGCGCGAGCATCGATGATGCTGCCCTTGGCTGAGCGATAGTATTGAACCAGAGGAATGTGGCTTGGGCAGACCCAGGAGCAGGCGCCGCATTCGATGCAATCAAACAGGTGATGCTTTTCCAACTGCTCCTGATCTTTAGCTCGGGCATACCAGTAAAGCTGCTGCGGGAGCAACGACGCCGGGCAAGCCTCCGCACAGAGTCCGCAGCGTATACAGGCTTGCGCAGGGGGTGGCGTGGGGAGCTCCTGCTCCGTCGGTACCAGAATGCAATTGGTGGTCTTGATGACCGGGACATCGCTGTTCTCGAGGGCAAAGCCCATCATGGGGCCGCCGTGAATCAGTCGACGGTTATCGCTTGGATCAAACTCGGTCATCGCCAGTAAATGGTGGATTGGCGTGCCCAGTCGCACACGGTAGTTACCCGGTCTTCCCAGGGCTTCTCCCGTCAGGGTCACGATTCGTTCGGTGAGGGGTTTGCCTTCTAAAATGGCGGCGCGCACCGCTACAGCGGTGCCGGGATTTTGACAGACGATGCCGAGGTGGGCAGGAAGCCCACCGCTTGGAACCTGCTTGCCGGTCAGTATCTCGATGAGTTGCTTTTCACCGCCCGAGGGATACTTGGTGGGAAAGGTCATGACATCACGTTGACACCCGCTCTCACTTCCCGCGACCGCATCGCGCATGGCGGTCAGTGCAGCGGGTTTGTTGTCCTCGACCGCAAACAGAATTTCTCGTGCGCCGATGATATGAGCGAGAATGTCAGCGCCTTCAACGATAGCGGGAGCATCGACTTGCATCAGCGTGTCGTCGGAGCTGATGTAGGGTTCGCACTCGGTGCCATTGATGATGAGGGTGTCTATAGATTGACCCGGGGGGCCGTTAAGTTTGACGGCAGTGGGAAAGCCGGCACCTCCCATTCCCGCAATGCCAGCGTTGCTGATTGCCTCAATCAATTCGGTACGATCTGCCGCACGCCAGTCAGTGATGCCTGTGAATGCCAGCCAGTCGTCCTCGCCGTCGCACTGTAATTCGATACACCGATTGGTCATGCCGGAGGGATGGGGCACCGATCGGTCTTCAATCGCTGTAATGACTCCCGATGTGGGGGCATGCAGCGAGACACTCATTGGGCCCTCCGCAAGGGCGAGCACCTGACCGCCTTTGACCGACTCGCCAACACTGACGACAACCTCGGGCTGTCGACCGATATGTTGTGAAAGAGGAAGCACCAGCTTATCGGGGATGCCTGCGTCCAGCACTTTGCCGGGCGTCGCAAGGGCTTTTGCTTCATTGGGGTGGATGCCCCCGTGAATGGCGTAAGTTGATCTCATGCCGCAGCTCGATCGGATGCGATGATGTTGTCGCTGGGCAAGTCCCAGCGCCAATGTTGTATGCCGGTTTTGCGTTCGACCATATCGATGCAGTCAACAGGGCAGGGATCGAGGCATAGATCACATCCGGTGCACTCATCTGCAATTACAGTATGCATGACTTTCGCCGCGCCGAGGATTGCATCCACGGGACAGGCCTGAATGCACTTGGTACAGCCAATGCATTCGGCTTCCCGAATAAAAGCTACCTTGGGCGCCTTCTCTTCGCCATGCTCTGCGTCCAGAGTCATGGATTCCACATCCAATAAGTCCGCCAGGGCATCGATTGTTTCCTGCCCGCCGGGCGGACACTTGTTTATCACGTCTCCCTCGGCAATGGCCGCTGCGTAGGGCTTGCAGCCGGGGTAGCCGCATTGGCCGCATTGTGTCTGGGGCAAAATCTGATTGATCTGGTCGGCGAGGGGGTTTCCTTCGGTTCGGAAACGAATGGATGCAAAGCCGAGAATGGCGCCAAAGGTGATACCCAAACCCAGAAGCGCCATCAGAGCGGCCAGCACCGGCTGTGTGTCGACCAGGCTCATACCAGACCTGCAAAGCCCATAAAGGCCAGTGATGCCAGCCCTGCGGCAATCATGCCGATGGCCGCGCCCTGAAAAGGTAAGGGCACGTCTGCTACCGCGAGCCGCTCGCGCATCGCAGAAAAAAGCACCAGGACCAAAGAGAAACCCACCGCAGCGCCAAACCCATAGAGCAGCGACTGGCTAAAGGTATGCGCCTTGTTGATATTCAGGAGAGCAACGCCGAGCACGGCGCAGTTGGTGGTGATCAGGGGGAGGTAAACCCCGAGTACCCTGTGGAGCAGGGGACTGGATTTTCGCACTACCATTTCGGTGAACTGCACCACAACGGCGATGACCAGAATAAAACTGATGGTTCGCAGGTATGTAAGGTCCAGAGGCACAAGCAACCAGGTGTAGGTCAGGTAACTGCAGGCGGAGGCAAGGGTCAGCACAAAGGTGGTCGCCGCCGACATACCGATCGCGGTCTCAAGTTTATTTGACACACCCATAAACGGGCATAAGCCCAAAAACTGGACCAAAACAAAATTGTTTACCAGCACCGTCCCCACGAGAAGCAGTGCGTACTCGGCCAACATTGTTGACTCCACAATCCCCCGCTACCCCCGTATTGTAATGGAAGCGGGGCTCTCACTGTACTGATTTGTGGTAGTCCCTTCGGGCGGTTATAGGTCGTATTCCTGCGGGGTGGTTATAGATTGGCTAGGAAACTTTTCCTGACTCGATCATGGCAGTAACGCTATCAGGATCGACCCGCTGCAAAAGCGGTTTGAAGTCTTCGAGCGTGTGGCCAAGCAAGGGAGCCTGAAGTTCATGCCAGTCAGTGCTGATCTTAAGGAAAGCCTCGGCTCGTTCCGCCATGCCCGGCAATACCGGCTTTAAGTAGGTCATCAGCACCCGGAATAAATTTATCCCCACAGAGCAAACTGCCTGAACATCATCAACTTGCTCGGGATCCTTTGCCATCACCCACGGTTTTTTGTCGTCGATGTACTGGTTGGCGCGGTCGGCGAGCGCGATGATATCTCGCATGGCCCTGCCGAATTCACGATTCTCATAGAGCTCGGCAATGCCGTCACCGGCATCGATGAAGCTCCGCACAAGATCCGGCTCGTCGCACTCGTCACTGAGTTTGTTATCAAAATTCTTGCGCAGAAAGCCGGCGCATCGACTGGCTATGTTGACCACCTTACCGACCAGATCGGAATTCACTCGTTGCACAAAATCGCTGAGGTTCAGATCAAAGTCATCCACACCCGCTGATAGCTTGGCCGCAAAGTAGTACCTCAAGTGTTCCGGGTCGAGGTGGTCGAGATAGGTGGAGGCCTTGATAAAAGTCCCCCGGCTTTTCGACATTTTGGTCCCATCCACGGTCAGAAAGCCGTGAGCAAAGATGGCGGTGGGGAGCCTGAGACCTGAGGCCTCCAGCATGGCGGGCCAGAAAAGCCCATGGAAATTGACAATGTCTTTGCCGATAAAGTGATAGAGCTCGGTTTGGCTATCGGGCTGCCACCAGGCATCAAAGTCTTCGTCATGCTCGGCACAGAGTCGCTGGAAACTCGCCATGTAACCAATGGGCGCGTCGAGCCAGACATAAAAATATTTGTCAGGGTATCCGGGAATTTCGAATCCAAAGTAGGGTGCATCACGACTGATGTCCCAGTCCTGAAGACCCGCTTCGATCCACTCTCCCAGCTTGTTGGCAACAGCCGGCTGCAGACTACCGGCCCGAGTCCATGTGGTGAGCAATTCGGTAAAGTCCCCGAGCTTGAAGAAGAGATGGTCAGAGGCCCTGTCGACAGGAGCGCTGCCAGACAAAGCCGAGACGGGATCGATAAGGTCTGAGGGTGAGTATGTAGCGCCGCAGACTTCGCAGTTGTCACCATATTGATCTGCTGCTTTACAGCGCGGGCAGGTGCCCTTGATAAATCGGTCTGCTAGGAAAAGACCCTTCTCCTGATCATAGGCCTGAATAATCTCTCTAACACTGATGTGGCCGGCGGCGTCAAGCTTTTGGAAGATACGTTCGGACCACTGTCGGTTTTCTTCGCTGTGAGTGGAGTAGTACTGGTCGAAGCCGATAAGAAAGCCCGTGGAGTCCCGCAGATGATCGGATTTCACTGCGTCGATATGGGTTTCGGGCGTTACCCCTGCAGCCTCCGCGGACAGCATGATGGCGGTGCCGTGAGCATCATCGGCGCACACATACAGACATTGATGGCCCCTGGATCGCTGGAAGCGGACCCAGATATCTGTCTGTACCTGCTCCAGCATATGACCCAGATGAAGAGGCGCATTGGCATAGGGCAGTGCCGATGTGACCAATATCTTTCGCGCGTTGCTTGTCATTAAAATCATCAGGTGGGTAATCGAGGGCGTGGAGTTTAACGGATCGGGGCTGGAGTTTCATGCTGTCCCGCCCCATGACGGGTATACTCCGCGTCTTTCTTCGTTTGTGTTCATTTGGTGGAGCAGGGGTCTAGCGTCGATGCAGAGTGGCATTACCCATATTGTGGCTGTCGCCTCGGGAAAGGGCGGGGTTGGAAAATCAACGGTGGCGATGAATTTGGCCGCGGCCCTCAGCCATCGAGGGAAGGCGGTGGGGCTGCTGGACGCGGATATCTATGGCCCCAGCCAGAAACGCATGCTTGGGGTTGCCGAGGATGTCATGCCAGAGCAAATCGATGACAAGCGTCTCAGACCCGTTGCTGTTCATGGCATCAAAGCAATGTCTATGGGTTTCCTGACTGACGAGAAGACCGCGATGGTCTGGCGAGGTCCCATGGCAAGCGGTGCTCTGGTGCAGCTACTGGAGCAAACCGAATGGGGAAGCCTGGACGTTCTGTTGGTCGATATGCCACCGGGTACAGGTGATATACAGCTTACCCTTGCTCAGAAGGCTGCCCTGTCAGGAGCGATCATCGTCACGACGCCTCAGGATATTGCGTTGATCGATGCCTGGAAGGGCATTGAGATGTTTCGCAAAGTGCAGGTACCAGTGCTTGGGGTGGTAGAAAACATGTCTACCCACGTATGCAGTGCTTGTGGGCATGAGGAGCCTATTTTCGGTCAAGGGGGTGGCGACCGGCTCGCCGCAGAATACGATGTTGAGTTATTGGCGAGGCTGCCCTTGTCGCTTGCCGTAAGAGAGAGCGCAGACTCCGGACAGGCCATGGTGATGGCACAGTCCGATTCGACCGAGGCCCGGATTTTTTTAAAAATTGCCGACGCTTTGGTGAGCAATTTGGGAGACGCGAGCGTACCAACATCGCCCACTATCACCATGGGTGATGATTAGGCAGGATTTAGGGAGACGATAACGTGACAATTAAATCTGATCGCTGGATTCGGCGGATGGCCGAGGAGCATGGAATGATTGAGCCTTATGAGCCCGGTCAAGTCCGACAGCAGGGAGATCAGCGGCTGATTTCTTACGGCACCTCGAGCTATGGCTACGATGTGCGATGTAGTCGGGAGTTCAAGGTGTTCACCAATATCAATTCAGCAACGGTGGATCCGAAAAATTTTGACGACAACAGTTTCGTCCACGTTGACGCTGACGTTTGTGTGATTCCCCCCAATTCCTTCGCCCTAGCTTGTACCGTCGAGTACTTTCGCATCCCACGGAACGTGCTTACGGTCTGTCTCGGCAAAAGCACCTACGCACGCTGCGGCATTATTGTGAACGTGACGCCTCTCGAGCCCGAATGGGAAGGGCACGTTACCCTCGAATTTTCCAATACCACCACCCTCCCGGCCAAAATCTATGCGAACGAGGGTGTGGCGCAAATGCTGTTCTTCGAGTCAGACGAGATCTGCGAAACGAGCTATGCGGATAGAGGCGGTAAATACCAAGGGCAGCGCGGCGTTACCTTGCCCAGAGCCTGAGCGCTTGCTACCGGAAGTTTTTGCTGGGGCTGTTCACCCCTAGCCGTCGAGCTCGGCACTGGTGATACTCAGTTCAACGGGACTGCCGTCCTCTTCATGGCGTGTCAGAACCATCAGGAAATCGAGAGAAGGCGCGACCCAGATATCCGAGCTCCGATCCGAATCGGCTTCGTATCGCCGCCGGTAGTGCAGGGTCTCTAGGGGTCCGAGTGCTGTGTCCAACTCTTCTAAGCCGACTAGATCCAGAATTTTCTCCCCCCGCTTGGGTCCGTCGATCACGACAAAGGTAAGGGACTCTGGCGCTGCATCTCCGTTTTCTTCGGCGTTGATCAAGGTCAATCTCAGCTGCTCTTGTTGGCTCAGACGATCCAGCGCATCCGCTTCCCAAGGAAATTCGGTCCACTCTTTCTTTTTCAGGCTCCGGATGATCCCTTGCTCAGGCAAAAAGTGAACTTCCCGGCGTCGCTTAACCAGGCTTTTAAGCTGATAGATGAATTGCTGCCCTACTATGCGGCCATCAGAGACCGAAAAGTCAGCGACCTCCGACAGGGATGCGGCAAATGACTTGCCTTGACTACTTAACTGATAGCCCGCTTCTGTTTCAACCAGCTTGCGTTCGATATCCAGATTCATGCCATACATGGATGTCTCGTAATGCGCGGTGTAGGTGTTGAGCGCATCGGCCGCAATAACCTTGGGGGCACACAAGACTCCGATGGTTATCATCAACACGGGGAATAGGCCCCACGAGGGCACCCTGGCCGGCGAGCTGCGCAGTAGGGGTATCTGGTGGCAGGTTGTCATTGAGGTCTCCATTCAAGTCCTGTGGGGGGCATGGACTTACCGTCGAATTCTAGCCGACCATCCACAAGGGTCAATTTGCCGCTTAGATGCAGTTTGGCTGCCGCGGGGTACAGTTGATGTTCGAGGGGCAGTA
>Ga0181584_10000930_pt1 | contig 21706 bp, 25 predicted proteins | sample 071ome_30_FD_132462 | JGI IMG/M metagenome (GOLD analysis project Ga0181584, IMG submission 132462) | Coastal salt marsh microbial communities from the Groves Creek Marsh, Skidaway Island, Georgia - 071406AT metaG (megahit assembly) | ecosystem: Environmental > Aquatic > Marine > Intertidal... | reverse complement strand
GGCCGGCCGAACGGTGGGGGGAACGGCGGTGGCCGGCCGAACGGTGGGGGGAACGGTGGCGGCCGCCCCAGGAATTAAAGCATTAAAGCATCAATGCATTACGGAGTTACATTGTATTCAATTCATTTGCCGGAGCAGTGCGTGCCAATGAGTGACTCCGGATCCAGGAACGTATTAGCTTGACGCTTCCCCACGATCGGCAACTTGACCACCCTCTGGTTCAGCTCCAGCTTGCCGATCTGCTGGAGCACCGAGGCCTGGTCCCAGTAGATGCGCTCGCTCACGACCTTGCGGCCGTCCTCACTGAAACCGACCGAAACGACCAGGGGGACGGAAACCTTCTTCCCCGTGGGCGCGACTCCCGGCAGCATCCAGGGCATCTCGATAGCGTGTGTGAACTCGAACAACATCTCATCGACGAGTGTCGACGACTTCGGGTCCACTGTAAGCCGCAATCTCGTCTTCGTGAGCGAAGCGCGTAGCGCGAGTGAGCGTCGAGTCTGGGCGCGCGATGAGCGAGCGCACGTCGGTCGAGATCAATACCCACCGTCTTCGTGTCCTCGGGGGTCTTGCCGACAAAGTCATTGCTGTAGAATGCTGTGATCCCAGCAACTCCCTTGCCGCCAACGCAGGTGGGTATGTTGAGGACGTAGGAAGGCTTGTCCATGGTCTTCATCGTGCTGTCGGGTCGAACGAGCGAGAGTCAGTGAGGGAGGGCACGGCGGGCACGGCGACCCAAACGTACTCTTCGATTGACTGAGCCTCGAATTCAGCCTCGCAGTGCGCCTTCCATGCGTCCGTCATCCTGGACCGCTTGCATGTCAAAAGCCCAAACCTACAGCGACGGAGAGTGATCAGCGTAAGCGAGCGGAGGCGTTTGGAGCGTGAATTCGTCGTGCCGCACATTTTCAAATTTCGACTCCCTTCTTCCGATACCGCCGACGATGCAGGTTTCGATGCAGATTTCGATGCAGATTTCGACTGACAAGATAAGCGATAGATAGATATGAGGTGCCGGTTCGAGGTAGAGGTGAAACCCTCGATGCGCGTCCTCATCAGTCTCTCGCCTCAAGTTCTCCGACACCGCGGGGCGCACACAGATAATCGATCATTCGTTGCAGTCACGGTCACCAGACTTCTCTCTCTTCCACGTCACGTCGACACACAAACACACAACACGCTCTAGCAATCCACCACGTCGAACGCCATGCTCTCGATCTCCGCCCGCCCCATCACCGCCACCACGGCTGCCTCCACGCAGCGCCCTCGCGCCCCTCGTCCCGTCTCGCATATGATCCGGTGCCAAGGGACGACCGACGGGCGCGACCAGACGCCTCAAAAGGTGCGTCTCGAAACCTACTCCTACTACACGCTGAGTCAGCGAGCAGCGCAACCACTTCATACAACCACTTGTGGTCTCTCGAATACCACCACTCCTACCGCGCGCTACACTGAGTCGGTACCACTCACTTCTCTACCGACTACCACCTTGACAGGACACGCCCATCCGCGCTCGCATCGCCAGCGGCGTGCTCGCTGCGACCATGCTGGTGGCCAGCGTCCTTCCTCCCGCCCACGCCGCCAACGGCAACGCCGCCGCCCTCCTCGTCGAAATCCAGGAAACCGAACTCCCCGGGCTCCAGTCGGACGTCGGTAAGATAAACGACCCCACCGTGGGCGCCAAGGTCGAACGAAGGCTGAACGAAATAGAGGCACAGGTCGCCACGATCGCAGAGAAATACGAACAGGGCAAAATCATCCCGGCCGGTCTCGCGATTCAGACCTCCCAGGTGTTGAACGATCTGAACCGCCTCAAGGGAGAGATGCGCGCCCACGAGTGAGTGAGTCCTTGTCGGCCCCCCGCACGTACTACATGTCATCAACAAAGGTTCTCTTCTCTGCGCTGGGCCTCAAAGAGCTGGGATAACGAATCCTCATACTTTGAAATAACCTCGGTGTATAATAGTAACGTTTTGTTTTGTTTCATCGGCCGGCTGAGAGAACCCGAGCGGTGGTCAACAACAGCAAGGCGCACCTTCGCTCTCGATCGACGCTCCTTCACGCCCTCTCTCGGGGGATCACGAGGGGCGAGTGGACCCACTCATCCGGTTCGGGTTCACAGCTGAGCTCTATCTCTCGGAGGGTCAGCCGACCGTGGGTGCTGCAACGCTGCATCCAACTCCAACCTCGTGGAGAATAGGGAGAGAACTTGAACGAGCGGATGCACGTTTCTCACGCGTTCATATCGTTCATGATTATTAAAACACGCAGGGGTAATTCCGTATGAATTGGGGGATCAATTCATGTGTATGATGCGTGCTTTTTGAGCCAAGGGATTCAGCCCTCTTCCATCCGCATCGCCCTATCCCCATCGGACACAGTCATCCGCTCCAGGTCAGCCAGCAGGCCGACCAACACGGCATTCCGGGCAGCGCACTCCGCCCGGACTTCCGCCACCCGCCGAGCCAACCACGCGCGTTCCTCTCCCGTGCAGGTACGCACGAACGCCTTGAGCGCAAGGAGCAATTGCACTGCATACCTGAGACTATCCGGCCCCCCGTTCGCCAGGGCGAGCTTCAGCTCTCGCAGCGAACGCTCGATGTAAACGAGCCGTTCGTGTTCGTGGAAGACCCTCTCACATCCGCACGCGTCGTGTTCGGCTTGCTGGCTCATCGTCGTCGTACCCAACTACGCTTGAGTTGACCCTAGTGACGTCATCGCCCTCGCGTCCCCACCAGCATCAGCACCATCAGGATCATCACCACGCGTGTAGCTCGGTGCAGGCACGAACGAAAGTTTCTTTTGCGACTCGCTTGGGCTGGTCGCCGGCGGGTGGGGGTGGGTCGGACCGTTCGAAAAACCTTCCGCAGCCGCGTTTCTGTGCTCGCTGAGATCCGCGCGCTCTCCTGATACTTTCCGTAGTGTGCACGGGGTATGCTACGCGCCGGGTGAAGCTGAGCGGATTCCGTGAAAGGGCTTTCACTCTAGAGAGAGAGCGACTCGAACGGGAAAGAAAAAGCGAGGCAGACTCTTCGAATTTTCGCTCTCTGTAGACACCACACACACGCACACAGAGAGAGAGAGAGAGAATCAGCCACACAGAGATGAGCAGGATACCCCGTCCCGCCTTGGCGGAATCTGAGAACGAGCCGATTCCCGACTCAACGAACCACAAACGAACGGTCGATCAGGCCTGGTCCCCGCCGCCCCCGCCGCTGGCTCCCGTGGACACGAACCTGAAGAAGAAGCGGATTGAAACCAAGGCGGCGAGCGGCGACGACGTGCGCCCTCCAGAGCAGCAAAAGCGGCAGCGAAACGATTCTCAGCAGGTTCCGCTCGACGAGGTCGCGCTCTGGGAGACAACCAAGGCGGAGACTGGATGGGACGTGACCGACTGCCTGGAGCACAAGGTGGGTAATGTCCGAATAGGTCCGTCTCCATCGCACCCTCTCACTCCCTCCTCCTCCCTCCCTCCCTCCCCCCAAGCTGTCGCTGCCGAAGAAGGCCGACGCGCAGAAAAAGGTCGCCACGCTCGGACAGCACGTCAAGCGCCTGCGCGCGCTGGGATGGTCGCTCTACGGGCAGCGTAACGACACCGAGGCGATGTTGCGATCCGCCGGACAGAAGGTCGAGGCAATGGAAGCGGAGCTCGAGTCGGTCAAGGCGTCCCTCGACGCCACGTCGGCGTCTCTGGACGCCGAGGTGACGGCTTCCAAGCTGGCGATCGCTGAGAAGACCAGCGAACTGACCGACCTGGCGGCCAAGCTCGAGGAGGTGGACAAGAAGCTCAAGGAGACGGACGAGGAGCGGGCCAAGCTGGAGGACGAGCTGGAGGCGTATCACTTGGACAAAGCGGGGCTCGAACAGAAGCTGCAGGCCGCCGAGACGGCCCAGACAGAGCAGCAGAAGTACTCGATGACGCTGCAAGAGTACAACTCCAAGCTGCAGAAGGAGGTGCAGGGGATGAACGAGCAGCTCGACGAGCTGAGGCGGGACAAGGCCAAGCTGGTGGAGGACAAGGCGAGCCTGACGGGGCGCGTTCAGGCGCTGGGAGACGCGCTGGAGGCCCTTCAGGCGTCTTCGACCAAGAACGAGGAGGCGAGGAAAGATGCGGTCGAAGAGCTGGCGTCGCTCCGCGGCGAGCTGGCGTCTCTCTCTGCCGAGCGGTGCGTGGTTCTCTGACCTCGACGGGGAGCGAAGCTCCCCGCTCACCCCACCCGTTCGCTACCTGTCGGTCGATCACGCATTGGTTCGTATCACGGATACGTGATCCATCCAAGAACGACAACGGGGTCGCCCCCCCCTCTCTCTCACTCTCAGCCCTCTGCGCCCCCGATGCAGGTCTTCGCTGAGCGCTGAGCTCGCCGTGTCCAAGTCGATGTGTCAGGAGCAGCGCTCGGACCTGGAGCGGTACCGCGCTGCCACGGGCAAAGATCTGGCGGCGCTGGAAGCCGAGAAGGCCAACGCGCAGCTCCTGTCCCAGAGGACCAAGGCACAGGCCGAGACAGTCGCCGCGCTCCAGGTGGGTATTCCAAGTCGTCGGACACGTCGAGCGTCGGACGGTAGTGGATGAACGGGGAGCTTGGCGACCCGCGCGTTTGCCGGTCGCTGCCCAGGCCCCCGCCCCCCCATCGACCCTCTCACGTACGCTCGACTCGCTCGCTCACTTGACCGTTCAGGACCAGCTCACGATGATGAAGGAGCAGCGGGGGGCCGCCGAGGCGCAGTGCGACTCGCTTTCCGAGCAGAACAGGGCGCTGAAGGCCAGGATTGCGGAACTCGAGGTTTTGGGTGGGGCGCTGGAGGAGAAGCTGCGTGACTCCGAGGCGAGCCGCAGGAAGCTCCATAACGCCGTTCTCGAGCTCAAGGGCAATATCCGGGTGTTTTGCCGCGTGCGGCCGCTGTCCCAGTCCGAGAAGGAAGGCCACGAGGACGTCGCGCTCGCGCCGGTCGCCTCGGGCGACCTCTCGGGCCGCGGACTCGAGTTGGACAACGGTTTGATTTGAATTCACATGCGCGTTCACCATCGCTCCCCTGTTCGCTCACTATCGCTCCCCTCTTCGCTCGCTCACCATCGCTCGCCAGTGCTCAACCCAACGTCGAGCGTCAAGTCGTCGATCAACGGCAAGCCGCTCGAGCAGAAGCACTTGTTCACCTTTGACCGGACGTTTGGGCCCGCGTCGACCCAGGAGGACGTCTTTGACGAGGTTTCTATGCTGGTGCAGAGCGCCCTCGATGGCTACCGAGTGAGCATCTTCGCCTACGGCCAGACCGGCTCGGGCAAGACGCACACGATGATCGGGGACCCAAACGACGAGGGGATCATCCCCCGGAGCGTGCGCCAGATCTTCGAGACGGCCGAGAAGGACTCGGAGCGCGGCTGGCGCTTTGCGATGAAGGCGGTGGGTCGTTATTATTGTTGTTGTCCGACAACGAGGTCGACGGTCGACCTCGAGGTCGATCGAATTTCTACTCTCCCACTCACTCCCCCCTTCTCCTCCTTCGTTCGCTCGCTCGCTCGCCAGGCCATGCTCGAGATTTACAACGAAGAGCTGAAGGACTTGCTTGGCAACGCGCTGCCCGACGGCAAGAAGCACACCATCTCGAGCAGCGACACGGGCGAGGCCGCCGGGGTCGACGTGAGTTATCTCGAGTGGTTCAACGTCGGCAGTTCGGAGGACGTGGATCGACTCCTGAGCAAGGCGAACAAGGTGAGATCGGTGGGCGCGACGGCCATGAACGCCCAGAGCTCGCGCTCGCACATGGTCTTCATGCTGGCGATCGACGGCACCAACGCGGCCACGGGACAAAAGTTATCGGGCGCGTTGAACCTGATCGACCTCGCCGGGTCGGAGCGCGTCGACAAGAGCGAGGTGACTGGGAGCAGACTCAAGGAGACGACGTCCATCAACAAGAGCCTGTCTGCCCTCGGCGACGTGATCAGCGCCCTCGGCAGCAAGGACGGCCACGTCCCCTACCGAAACTCCAAGCTGACTTTCCTGCTCCAGAACTCGCTGGCCGGTAGCGGCAAGTGCCTCATGCTGTGCAACGTGGGCCCCTCTGCGTCGGCAGCCCCCGAGAGCCTGTGCACCCTCCGGTTCGCCTCAAAGGTGAACGCGACGAACATCGGAACAGCCCGAAAGCACATCCAGTAGCAGCAGTAGTCGGAATCACAAGGACATTTCGTTGTTATTGTTACTAACCACTCAACCAGCTAATACCCGATCGACTTCCACCCATACTTGGACGTGAGGGCCTTGCGCAGCTCCCTGATCCGCTTCCTGTTGATGTCCCCGTCCGACTCCCCGATGCGAGAAGCGGAGCGATACTCGACAATGCTGCTCCCCGCCTTGCTAGTGGCCGGAAAGTACGCCTCGAAGTCGTCGATGAACCCGAACGTCGGCGACTCGTACTCCACGTGCAGGTAGTCCTGGCGATCGGACGAGCGATGGAGCGAGTGAGCGCGTGAGCGATCGGGGGAGGACCAAGCCAACACCGGGTCGTCGCTGCTCCCCGGACGACCGCCCCGCGAGAAACGAGAAGAAACGAGAAGAAACGAGAAGAAACAAGAATAAGAGGAAAACACCCACCGCCGTCCTCTTGACAATCTTCGGCGTGAACCCGTCCGGCGACGTGCTCTCCACGACCTCCACGAGCTCGTTCATCGCTTGCTCCTGCGTCGCCGGGTTCTTCGTGCCGCGACCCTCCTCCGGGTTATACGTCCACTGCGGTACATAGTGCGTCATGTCGTTCGCCTCCTCCGACGTCGAGATGCAGTTGGGACTCGGCGGGCACAGCGCCAGCGACTTGAACTCGCCGTAGTCGGACAGACCGATGTTGGACGGCGTCGGCGAGGCACCCCACGTGAACATGGCAGCCAGCGCCAAGAGGTTCACGCTGCGGAGTGCCAGCTCGCGTCGCGTGGTGCGCGATTCGCCCTTGCTTTTGTTGTTGTCGGACTGCGCGCACACGCGCACGGCCCGGACCGGCCTCGACGGTCTCATCAGCTGCATGGCGTTCATTGGATGTGTGATCGATGGACCTGTGGTGGCGATCGGTGGTTCTTTCTCGTTTTTCAAACTGACGAAACCATGTCGTCCCAGTCCGACCTGGACGACGAGGCGTTCGTACGCGGCATGCTTCAGTTGAACCTCAAAGGACCCTCCACCATGTGCTACGCGCAGTCGTCCAAGTACGGCAGTCTGACGAGTCCGACGGGCGACGTGGAGGACACGACCTACATCCGCGGCTTTCGTCGGACACACATACACCCGACGGCGCGCACGTCCGAGAGAGAGGCCGACGAGGGGGGACTGCCCTCGACGCGTTCCAAGCAGTCTGCCGTGGCGCTTCTCCAAAGCATGAAGCGCAATCGCGGTCGTTTCCACCACCATCCGCACGCAGTCGCCGCACAGCGAGAACAGCAGCGGACGACAGAGGCGGCGGGACCGGCCCTCGCGCCGCTGGATTCAGCGCAAAGCTCGGAGACTGGCTCCGTCGCGGCTCCCTCTGTCGCTAGTTTCGGCACGAGTCTGTCTCACGCGTCGACGAGGGTCGTGAAAGAGCCGCTCCGGCCGTCATGGATGCCCCTGCGGGCCAGCAAGAGCATGGGAAATCGGCGGCTGCAAGGCGCTGGGCTGCTGCATGTCTCTGGGAGGATTGCCAAGGAGCAGGTGAGCGCGTCGCTGCGGGACACGTACGAGGAGCGGCAGCACCCGTCCCTCTCGTCCCGTCGGAGCGCATCTGTCGGGCGCGTAGACGGGCATTCCGGGTATCCGAAAGAGCGGGAGCGGTCGACGGCACGGTCGACGGCACGGCCGTCCGAGGGCGCCGGCGGCGCCGGCGGGGCTGGCGGTGCCGTCATCACCGACACCACCGACACCGACGGGGCCAAAGGGCTCCGGCGCGTATTCAAGCTGCAGCTGCACACGCTCCCGGCCATCGAAGGCGTCAAAGGGCTCGAAGAGCGCTTTGAGACCGCTGCACTGTTCCGCAAGCCCTCAACGCTGACAGAGACAGAGCGACATGCGATCTTCTCGTCGCTCGCCAGGCTACGCCAGGACGCTGCGGGACGCGCGACGGCGACCGCCGGCATCGAGGCGCCCGCATCTTCCACGTCCACGTCCCATGTCTCATCAAAGACCCCAAAGACCGCGCCCATCGGCGAAGAAATCCAGTCGCGGCTGGACAGGCTCGGCCTTCTGCGCGACCGGGCCGCCGGCTTGCTCCATCGTTCGTCAACCGCGGGTACGCGGTAGTCGGTAGTCGGTGGATATCCAATCTGAACTGGTCTGTAACATCGATGTTGTTTGAACTCCCCCTCCCCCCTCTCTACGTCTCTCTACGTCTCTCTAGCTGTCAAAGATGGACCTCTCTCGCCTCTGGTCGCCACTGTGACGACGGTCCGTCCGCTTATGGTCGCGATCTCCGCCTCCACCCCCGCCCCTGTACCCACCCCGACCGCCGTGCCTCTTGCCCCCGCCCCGGTGCCCCCCTCGGCCCTGATGGTACTGCTGGTACGACATCCGATTCACAATGCCCATCAGGAACCCTTGCTTCGAGTTGATCGTATCGTCCAGCTTCTCCTCATACCTCTGCACAGCAAGCTTACGATCAGACTCGCTCAACTTTTCCAGGTTGGACACCACGCGGAAATCCAGGTCCTCCCTGGCAAACTTCCCCTCGGCAATCAGCCGTTCCAGCGTTTCCTTCATCTCCTCCCCCAGCACCCCAAGGTTGACCCCGGACGTACCGTGCTTGTTCACACGGCGGCAAATACCCGTACAGAACGCCTCCACGTGCCGCACGTTTTCAAAGTCATAGTCCGCCATCTGCGACAGGGCATACGACACCTTGTCGTCGTCCCCGTCCAACAGCGCCAAGGCCTCGTAGAACGGTAGGGAGAGGGGCTGGCGAGCGGGAAAGAAGGAAAGAGTGAGCGAGCGAGCGAGCGAGCGAGAGACTGAGTGCGTGCGATACGGGCAGGCACCCTCGTCGTGTGCGAGCGAGCGAAGAGGACGCGGCTGCGAATTCACGCACTTCTTCTGCCACCTTCTGGCTGAGGCTTGCGTTCTTTGCGATGACGTCTTCAACTTTGGCCTTCAGTTCGGCGCTGATTGGCAGCGCTGGGGGGTCCGGGTTTGGCTCGGTGTCGCTCATCGTGGGTGGTTTTTCGGCCTCGAAATGGGGTGGTCCGTCAAGATCTTTGCCGCGTCAGAATGTCAGCCTGCCGGTGGGATAGATAGGCCTGTGATCGAAGAAAGGTGCAGGATCGATCGATGTAGTGTTCGGTCTGACTCTCAGACTCGGATGAGAGAAAAAAGATTCCGTCCGCGCAGGAGCTCCCCGATCAAGGAGCTCCCGAGGGTGTCTCGGAGTGTTTGGACTCAAGAACCCACATATGGTTTGTTTACTCGACGACGGCTCGTCTCGATGGTCTCAACGAACGCTGGTGGATGGGGCGGGGCCGGCGATGGGGTCGTCGGCCACCTCCCGAAGCTCAAGGCGCTGTCGGCGCTCGTCGAGGTGCGCCCTGACGATGGCTCGACGGCCGCCTATACGTGTGCCTATACGCCAACGTTCGACTGACCGACCGACTGAATGACTGAATGACTGAATGACTGAATGACTGAATGACTGAATGACTGAATGACTGACGCTGTGTGCGATTCTATCCGCGTTTCGTCGCAGGTGTATCCCGAGCTGGGAAAGCTCGCGAGCGACGGCGGGCTCGCGCACTCCTCGCAGGCACCGTCGTCAGAGCGCCACGCGAGAACCAAGAGCGAGGAAGATGAGTATCAGTACCAGCAGTCCGTGGAGCTGATGCGCCGCGAGCAAATGCAGAACGATATCCTGTTGGACACGGTCAAGCGGATCCAGGTGCGTGGTTGTTGGTCTCGACCGCTCGGTCACTCGTTCGACTCGCTCGTTCGACTCGCTCATTCGACTCGCTCATTCGACTCGCTCATTCGACTCGCTCGCTCGCTCGATTGCCAGGGGTCATCGGCGGGGTCGCTGTACGAGAACGAGATTGCGCTGTTGCGGACTGTGATCGAGCAAAAGCAGGTACGGCGCTGTACGACGGCTCCCTTCCCTACTACCACTCCGACTTCCCCCTCCTCCTCCTCCTTCTCTTCCCCTTCCAGGGTTTTATCAACCGGCTTCATGCGGAAGGGATGGAACTCGCGGAGGAAATCGAGGCGTGGCGACTGAAGCTGCGGGACGAGGAGGACAGGTCGAGGGCAGAGCGGGAGCGGGTGGAGGCGACGTCGTTGGGGGTGGAGGCGGCTATCGAGGTCATCGCGCAGGACAAGCAGCTGGCGGTTCAGCGGCTCGGTCAGTACGAGATGTTGTACACGAGGACGATGGAGGATCGGAACGACGCGGAGAGTAAGATGCTGCGGGCGCGAGAGTTGGTGTCGATGGGCCGGGAGGACCTCCAGGCGCTGGGCGAGTGCCTGCTGCAGACCAAGGCGGCACAGGAGAAGCACGAGAAGGAGCTATCGGCGACGATGGCGCGGCTTGAATCGTCAAGGGCCACGTGGAGGTCGTCTTTGGAGCAGCGTACGGGCGAGATTGAGGGGATCATTCGGCGGTACGAGGAGGCCAAGCGCGGCAGGATCGAGGAGGAGGAAGCGGCGGCGCAACGGCGTCTCGAGGCGGAGCGCGTGCGCCGGGAGATGGAGGCGCGGGAAGCCGAGAGGGAAGCGAGGATGAAGAAAGAGCTCGTGCGAGCCAACAGCGTGCAGGCCGACCAGTGGCGGGTGGTGTGTGCGGCCGCCGGCGTGGACGAGGCGTCGGGCGCCGTCGAGGTGATCCAGGCCTACGACGCCCTCGAACGGGCGGGTAACGCGAATGTCCCAGTGTATAGTCACAACGGAGATGGCGGCGGGGGCGACCGGGGCGGTGACGGCGACGGGGTCGGGTGCCCGGATGCGGCGGCAGTCCGGACGACGGGCAGGCGCGACACCATGCACCGGCCCCACGACCAGCACGCGTTTACCCCGTCCATAACGACGAGAGCGGAGATGAGTCTCCGTTTGATTAGGCAGAAGCTTTCATCCCATCTCGGCGAGGACGAGGCGGCGGCCGTGGACGACGACATGCTGGTGGCGCAGCTGGGGCGGCTCGCCGAACGCTCCGGTGGAGACGCCGCGCTCGCCGACCTCTGGGCCCTGGCGCGAGCCGACGACGACGGCGATGGTGACGGCGACCTCGCATTTTTGGGGAAATCTCCGCACCGCGAACCTCGAGCCGCCCCGGCTGTCGCCGAGGCCGCCGGCACGCCAGACGGCGACCAAGACCCGCAGGCCGCCCGTATCCTCAGCCGACACGAGGTCAAGGCACGATCCAGGAAGATCAAGGCCAAGCTCGATAAGTATGTCATCTATTCATAATGCAATACCGCTATAACGAATCTCTTACCTAATGAACTTTGATTAATGGCGACAGCGTCGGCGCCGCTGTGGGGAAATTCCCACAATTTATTCATGGCGTACCCAGGCTGCAGCCTGGACGAATCCCGACCTGCAGCCATCGTAGCGAGGGAGAGAGAGAGTCGGAACAACCGTCCCGATGCTTCTCCCGTCCGCCATTTGTTTATTGCGCCTCCCATGGTCATGACGATCTACGGCATCAAACACACCTCGCCCGGCTCTGCGATCACCAAATCTCCCAACTCCTTCTCCGCTTCCTCCCCGATACCCTCAATCAAACTCTGGAGATCCGCATGGCTCTTCCCCGCCATCCCCTTGCCGATCTCTCGACCGTCCTCGTCCACGAACGAGATCGCCTGGCCGGGCATGAAGCTCCCGTGCACCTCGTCGATCGTGTCCGCGTGGATCTTCCCGTCTTCCAACAGGGCCTCCACCCCTTCCTCGTTCAAATGCACCTGGCCGCGCACGGGGTTGCTCAAGATCCACCGATCCTGCCCGTACACCGGCTCGTCGGCCGGCAAGAACAGCGTCCCGACATTCTTCTCGTCGTCGAGCACGATCCTCGACACGAGATCAGGATCCGCCGAGCAAATCATCATCTTCGTCCCGCCCGCCGTCGCCATTCCCGCCGCAGATAGCTTGGTACCCATCCCGCCGGTCCCCCAACCGGGATCCTGCTCCCCGGTCTCTGTCGACACGTTAAGCGCGTGCACATCCTCCACGACCCGAATCGGCTTGGCGTTCGTATCCACGTTCGGATTTGCCGTATACAGCGCGTCCACGTCCGTCAACAGGAACAACCAGTCCGCGTGCACCAGCGTCGCCACCTGCGCCGACAGCGTGTCATTGTCCCCGATCTTCAGCTGCTCGACCGCCACCGCATCGTTCTCGTTCACGATCGGAATGACGTCGTACTCCAACAACTCGTGGAACGTATTCACTGCGTTATTGTACCCCTGCCTGTCGTTCAGGTTATCCAGCGTCAGCAGCACCTGCGCAGACTTGAGCCCCGACGCCGAAAACATGTCCTCGTAGAAACGCATCAGATGCACCTGCCCGATCGCCGCCAGCGCCTGACGCTTGCTCAAATCCGACGGCTTCTGCTGCAGCCCCAGTCGCTGACACCCCACCCCCACAGCCCCGGACGAGATGATCACAACGTGACAGTCGTTATCCTTCAACTTCCGCACCGTCTCCGTCAGCCCAGCAAACGCACACAGATTCAGCGTCGAAAACTCCGCATTGATCAACGATGTCGTCCCAATCTTGATCACCACGACTCTCTTCCCGTCATACCGTCCGCCCACCACGCGCGGCTTGGGCGTCGACGAATCCACCCGCAGCTGCCGCAGGTTCTTCAGCGCCGTCTGCGTATCGCGCGCGGGCCTCGAGCCTTCGCCCGCCTCAGTGATGTCGAATGCCACCATTGTCGTCGATTGCGTCAATCCCGTCGGTCTACTTCCTATCCCGGTTGCTTCGTATCTTGAGAGCGGTCGCTGTGGGGCGAAAGAATGCGGTGAGTCGGCGAGTCGCGAAGACGGCAGGCGTGTACGATTTGGAGAGACGAGAGAGGGAGACATCATACGTACGTGTCCTCTCTTCCATCACAGTGAACAACAAGGGCGGAGAGAGACGAGGAGACGAGGGGAAGAATGGATGATGATGATGAGCCAATGGGCGCTCTGTACCGAGCTGGGAAATTGAGTTTTCTGCTCGTTGTTTGTACGCCACCGCCACCAAGATGTGGAAAGATGTCCAATACGGTATACAGTGAAGTGAATTTGTCGCGAGGGACGGGCTGACTCTGGTTACGGACGAGAGACGACGAATTATCATCATCACTCCAGCCCGAGCATCTGGAAAAGGCCTTGGAGCGACGGCAAGGTCGAGCCGATCACCACACAGCGGGTTCTCCCGACGACGACGTCACGCCCACCCCGGTCGTCGTCGTCGTCGTCGTCGTCGTCGTCGTCGTCGTCGTCGTCGTCGTCGTCGTCGTCGTCGTCGTCGTCGTCGTCGTCGTCGTCGTCTCCCACCCAGGTCCCTTCGCGGTCGCGCAGCGCACGGAGGCTCTCCACGAGTTGCGTCTCATTCAGGCTGGTTGTCATGGCCGCGACGTATCCCACGCCGGCTCGGATCGCCGCATGCATGCCGTGGATGCTGTCCTCTATGACGATGGCGTCTTTGGCGGGCGCTCCCGTCGCGCCGAGCACGTCGAGCGCCTTGAGGTACACGTCGGGGGCTGGCTTGCCGCGGGGCACGTCCTGGGCGGACACGATTGCGTGTACTGAGACGATGTTCCAGAGGCCGGCGGAGGAGAGGTTGTGTCGGATCTTGGCGTGACTGCCGGATGACGCGATGGCGGTGGGCACGGCGGCCGTGGCCTCGCGCATGAGGCGGTCGGCGCCGGGGATGGGGTCGATGCCTAGTTTGGTGATCGATTCGTAGTGGGGGCCCTTGGCGGCGGCGACGCGGTCGGCGAGCGCGGCCATCCAGTCTGCAGAGGCAGCGTCAGCGGAGGCGGCAGAGGCAGCTGCGTTTCTGAAGGCCTCTTCCTGGTCGTGTGCCTCCTTGTAGTACTCCAGGCACGAGCGCACGTCCATGCCAAACACGGGGACAAAGTCGTCCGGGAAGTCGTGAGGAATGTCAAACTCGGTGACGTCCAGGATAGCCCTGCGCAGCGCCTCACAGCTGGCCCGCTCCGAGTCGACCAGGACGCCGTCGCAGTCAAAGATGACGACGCGACACGGCTGTGGGTCGACGGCGGCGGCGGCGGCCGTGGCATTGCCGAACTTTGGCTGCCGGATTTGGATGGTCGCCTCCGTCGCCGCCTCCCGGTATGCTCCGCCGACATCCATCTTGGCCAGGTGCAGGTTGAACGCCGGTGTCATCCACCGACCCTCTGCATCCTGCATCCCGCTCCAGTTGAAGCTACCCAAGCGCGCCTTGCACGCCCCGTTGGGACAATAGATTTTCCCCTGTGCCTGCTCGTGGATCCCTGCCATCCAGGACAGCGGCTCCACGAAGATGCTCGAGGTGTCGCTCGCTCGCGCACCCGTATCCTGCGCCATATTCTTCCTGATCTTCCGCCATGTGAACCCCTCGCCGCCCAGACTCACGTCCACCATCACGTTCTCTGACGTCGCCAGCATCCGCCGACACGACCGACACCGGTACGACGTCGTTTCCGAAGGTTCCGGTTCCGACGACCCTCCCTCTGTCGCGGTCCCGACACGGTCGACACGGTAGACACGGTCGACACGGTCCGCATCCTCCACTCGATCCTTATCCTCCACACGGTCGAACGCATCGAGGTCGTCGACATCGCGGAGCCTCACGGCATCGAGGCCGTTCGCCACGTCCTGCGCGGCCTGCCTCGCCCTCAACGACCGATACGTTGCATTGCCCATATCCAGCCGACATCCCATTTCTTTCCAAAGCCTCAACTGATCCATAAAACCATCATTCGGACACGCCTGCGGATAGACCTCCCTGAGCTTCTCGAGCGCCCCCGGCGCGTCGAGTCCCCGCGCCTCCCCCGTCATCATCGCCGCCAGAACGAGGGTCGACGACCGGCTCACGCCCTGCGCGCACACGACCGCCACCCTGCTGCGCTCGCCGCTGCCCAGAGCATCCCGCAAGAACCTTGACACTGGCTCGAAATACTCGATGATCAACGAGCCGTCCACGTCCTCGACGTCGACCTGCAGCACCTCGAGCCGCGAGCCTTGCGGGATGTCCACTCGCCCGGGGAAAGCGACCACGGCGTGCGTGTAGTCGTCGATCGCCGACTCCAAGGCATGCCACGGACCAATGTCCACGCGAGGCAGGGCCTCAATCATCGTCATCATCGTCCTCAGCAACTCAACTCCAGAGTTGCAGCAAACAAACGTTTCAAACTGCATGGCCGATTCCGGGCTCTCGTGGTCGTTTCAGTCGTATTCGCGCATTGCAGGCAGTTGAGCAGTGCAAAACCCGCAGTTGAGCATTGCAAGACCCTCCGGAGCGTGCTTGCGGACGATGCGTGGAGCGTCGTCTTCCGAGGAGGACGACTGGGAGGCGGGGGCGCTCGGTGCCCAGACGCTGGACTTTGGCTTTGACGACCCGGAAGCTTCGTCTTCCAAGAAGCTCACGGGCCGGCGGAAAAAGGCACAGAAGAAGGCCAAGGCCGGGACGTTCGAGGCGATGAACCTGTCGCCGCCGGTGTTGAAGGGCATCCGTCGGAAGGGGTTCCGGCTGCCGACGCCGATCCAGCGCAAGACCATTCCGTTGATCATGCAGGGGCTGGACATCGTGGGGATGGCGAGGACCGGGTCGGGAAAGACGGCTGCGTTCGTGATTCCGTTGCTGGAAAGGCTGAAGGAGCATTCGGGCACGGCGAGCGGGGCGAGGGCCCTGATCCTGTCGCCGACGAGGGAGCTGGCGTTGCAGACGTTCAAAGTGGTCCAGGACCTGGGCAGGTCGATGAACTTGCGGACGGCGGTGCTGGTGGGCGGGGACGCGATCGAGGCGCAGTTCGGGGAGCTCGCGGCCAACCCGGACCTCATTGTGGCCACACCGGGTCGGCTGGTGCACATGCTGATGGAGATCAAGGGCGCGTTCAATCTGAAAGCGGTCGAGCTGGCGGTGTTTGACGAGGCCGACCGGCTGTTCGAGATGGGGTTCGCGGAGGAGATCAACCAGATTCTGTCGGGGATGTCGAGTGCGAGGCAGACACTGCTGTTCTCGGCGACGATGCCGAGGATTCTGGCAGAGTTTGCGCGGGCAGGGCTGAAGGATCCGGAGCTGATTCGGTTGGATGCCGAGTCGAGGATCAGTCCCGATCTGAAGATTCACTTTTTCCGGGTGCGGGAGGAGGAGAAGCTGGCGGCGCTGCTGTTCCTGCTCCAAGAGGTGATCGAGCAGGGGCAGTCGACCATCTTGTTCGCGAGTACGCGGCATCACGTGGAGTATTTGGCGCTGGTCCTGGAGAAGGAGCGGATTCGGGCGGTGGCGGTGCACGGGAACCAGGACCAGAGCGCGCGGAAGATCAACCTCGCCAAGTTCAAGGCGGGCAAGGCGGAGGTGCTCGTGGTGACGGACGTCGCGGCGCGGGGTCTGGATATTCCGTTGCTGGATAACGTGATCAATTTCGATTTCCCCCCGAAGCCGAAGCTGTTCGTGCACCGGTGCGGGCGCGTGGCGAGGGCGGGCCGGACCGGGACGAGCTACAACTTTGTGAGCGGGGACGAGCTGGGGTATCTGGTGGACCTCCACTTGTTTTTGGGCCGCAAGTTGATCCCGTCGCCGATGCGGGACCTGTCAAAGGCCGCGGCGGACCTCGCGCGGCTCGAGGCGGGCTCCGACCCCGCCAACCCGCCGCCGAGCGAGTTCGGGCGGTTCCCGCAGACCGTGCTGGATCCCATCATGGGCCACGTGACGGCATTGGTGAACGAAAGCGCGGATCTGCTGATTCAGCAGAAGTCGTTGGCAAACGCCAAGGCGCTGTACGTGAAGACGAGGCCGCCGGCCTCGTCCGAGAGCGCACGGCGGGCAAAGTCGTTCGAGAAGGAGGGCATCCATCCCGTCCTGGCGGCGGCCGTGCCGTCGATGGTCCTGGGTGGTCTCGAGGCGCAAGAGTCGCTGGCGAACATTACGGCAACGCTCCGAGCGTACCGTCCCGCGCAGACGGTGTTTGAGGCGCAGGTGGCGTCGGCGCGTGCGGGGCACGGGGCGGGCATGGCCGCGACGCCGGGCATGCAGGCTGCCGGGTTGCACGAGCGCAACGTGGAGGTGATGAAAATGAAGCGGGAGGCACACCGGGACGCCATCGAGGCACACAAGAGGCAGGAACAAGCTTTGCTGCACGAGGAGCGTGACGTCGCTGTCGGGGGCGTTGATGGTGCGGGCGCCAAGGGAACGAGAAAGAGAAAGGGCGCGACCGCGTCCGCCTCGCACGACGAGGACGGCAAGTCGCATAAGAAGAACGGCAGGCGGTCCTTCCGCGACGAATCGTTCTACCTGTCGCACGAGCCGGCCGCCGGGGGCCGGACCGCCGAGCAGGTGCGTACCGAACTCGGTTGTCTCTCGGATGTTTGAACTCGGCCGATATGCGATGCCGACTCGTCGACTCGCCGAATATCACACCCACGCTCACTCTCGTTCGTTCGTTCGTTCGTTCGTTCGTCCGCACAGTTTTTGGCCGTTGGATCGGGAGACCAGCTCCGCGACGCCGTCATGGACCTGGGTGCCGAGGACGCCGAGGGCGAAGCGCAGCGTAAGTCGTCCTCCTGGCAGTGGGACAACAAGTCGAAGAAGTACGTCAAGCTGAACCAGGGCGAGGTCATGAAGGCGGGCCGCCGCGTCAAGATCGGCACCAAGCAGGGCGCGTCCAAGAAGTCTAAGGAGAATGCCGGCGAGCTCTACAAGAAGTGGAGCAAGAGGACCAACATGGTGGTTGGGGGCGTGGGTGTGGGCGGCGGCGGCGGCAGCGGCGTGGGCGGCGGGAACGGCGCCGACCTGAGCGGCCGCTTCAAGCGCGGTGGCCGCGGATGGGTCAACCCGCTCAAGCCGCAGCAGGACGACGGCGACGACGCCGCCGCGCGCGGCGGCCGCAGGCCCCGCGACGAGCTCAAGTCCATGGACGAGGTGCGCAAGAGCCGGAAGGAGGAGGCCAAGAAGCGCGAGAAGAACCAGCCCAAGAAGTTGCGAGCGGAGACCAAGAACAGCGGAAAGGGGGGCTTTGGTGGCGTCCCGAAGAAGAGGGGCGGCATTGGCGGGGTCCGAGGCGGCCGGGGTGGTCGTGGTGGTGGTCGTGGTGGTGGTCGTGGTGGTGGTCGGGGCGGCGGCCGGGGTGGTCGCGGCCGGCGCTAGGGAACGGGAAAGTTACGTGCGTACTCTTCTTCTTAAATACGCACCCGTCTACTTTCGTCTGCGGTTGGTCGCGACGTGCTTTCGCTCGTTGGGGTTCTTCTTCCACCCCGTGTTCAGCAGGCTGCCGAGCGTCGGGTTGGCCTGGATCGCACCCACTTGGTGCCACCTGAAGTGTAGCCGTGAGAGGGAGACAGTCAGAAAAGGAGCGAGAGAGAGAGAGAGAGAGACAGAGGAGAACAATGTCAACGACAGCATCGATTCAACACCCACGTCTCATCCGTAAACTCTGGCGCAAACGGATCCAGCTGCGCCTTGGCGCCCGCCTTTTTCGCCCGCAACAAATGCTTCTTCGTGAGCAGCTCGTCTTCTCGCATGATGGGCCCGTAGTTCCTGCCGCCCTTCGGCTTCGGCAGGCTGAACTTGGTCCCGCGCAGGATGTGCTTCCGCCGCACCCCGACCAGCTCGGCCCCATCGGCGCCCGTCGTGATCTTGACCCGATCCAGGGTGGCATTGCCGCACTTTGGACAGAATACCCGCCCCATCTCCTTCGTCACTTGGTTGCAAGCAGTGCAGCGCAGCACGAAGCGGCTGACGGAGGAGATTTCTCTCCCGTCTGGTGCCGCGAGCGCCTGCAGGGTGTGGGCGTGGGCGTGGGTGGTGTGGGCCATCGATGGGTGAGCTCGTCGTCGTGGTGGCGGTCATCATGATAACCACAAGCGTCATGACGGCCATCCGGATCCAAGATCGCGTCGTCGCTCCGCAACCCCACGATCACGATCACGGTTCGCATCAATGACGACCCCGTTCCGGTCTTCTTCTTCTTCACCGCACGTACCAGTCCCATCTGGAGGATGACGTTCTGCATGGCGAAATCTGCCGTCATCGAGATGATGGCCGACTCTCCCGCGGGATGCGGCGGCAGCCCGTCGTCGTCGTCAGACTGGTCGTCGGCAACGACGCCTGTCGCCTCCCGCTCGGCCGCCTCGGCCTCCCGCTCCTGCCGCCTCAAAGCCACTTTTTTCTTCCTCCTCGTCTTTCCCTTGTTCTTGTACGCCTGCATATCGAACGATGACGATGACGAAGAAGAAGAACGAACGAACGAGTGAGCGCGCGTACTGGCGATGGTCGAGATTGTCAGTTCAAGGTCGTGCCGTCTCCCACGCATCCTCCTCGTCCTCCTCGCCACGGTCGCCGCTTCTACCTCCGACATCGCGCTCATCCGCATCCGCATCCGCATCCTCATCCTCATCCTCACCACCGCCTCCGCCCACGCCCGCGCCCGCCAGCTTGAGGTCTCCCATCGAGTCTGTCGCCATCATCACCCCCGCATCGCCCCCCGTCGCCTCCCCCTGGATGGCCCTCCTCGCGGCCTCTTCCTCCTCCCGATTGATTTCATCGATCGCCTCCCACGTCCCACCCATGACACCCCACCCAGGCAGCGTTTTCGCGTAATCCACCGGCTTACGCTCCGCCCGCACCCTCCCCGGCTTGTCCCGCAGATGCCCCGAGCCGTAATACTCCACCTCGATCGTCCTCGCCAAGGCGATCAGCTTCATATCGACCGCACTCAACGCGTGCAAGTCTCCCTATCAATGGAACGACGGATAGACGGAAGGATGAACGGGCTCAGATCGAGAGAGATGGGGTGAGAAAGGAACGACAACCACCCGAAAGACCGTTCGTGCCACGCTCGCGCGTTCGTCCAACATCGTCCAACATCGTCCAACATCGTCCAACATCGTCCAACGTTCAACGCGCGTCGTCTTCCATATCACGTACCGTTTCCCTCGCAAATGCCCCGACCGCCCGCATCGACTCCTCGGACGGCGTCAGCTGCTCAATCTCGAAAGGCAGCGTGGACAGCGCTTGCCGCGACTGACCGTCCCGCACCTCGGCGATCACTTCGGGTATCGTGACGATCCGATCATACTGCGTGTGCAGGTTCAGCAGCCCGGACTGGTGTGTGATGATGGCGTTGGCGTCTATCACAAGGGCCCGCTGAAGGATGCGTTCTGGCTCGATGACCGATGCGGTTTTCGGGCGCGGTGCGGTCGACGCGATATTCGCCCACGACGACGAAGGGCCTCCTGACATGACGGCATGCAATGGGGAGAATTGTGCTGTACCGTTAAAAAACACTGCGGCCGAAGGCGAGAAGGCGAGACAGGAACAAACGAAAGGCTTTGAACCACACAACTGAATACGATCGATTGTCCATTCCGTGCCTCTGGGAGCTCGGAACGCGTCGTTTACAACATGGTCTACTCGCTTCATGCCGCGGAAGCGCCCAAGGGCGCACTGCGGGCGGGACGCCTGAATTCTGGCCTGAGACCCACGAGGTCCACGTCCACGTCCACGTCCGCCGCGGCCCCGTCGTCGGTCGACTCGCCGCGGACGATCCGGATCACCACGAACGATCCGTACGTGCCTCCGTTGAACGAATCGATGTGGCAGTCGTTCTTGAAGCCGTACAAGAGCAACTACGAGGAGCTGGCCTTCACGGTCGACCCGTCGATGGTCACCGGAACGATCCCCGCCGAGCTCAGCGGGACGCTGCTCAGGAACGGCCCGGGGCTCTTCGAGATCGGCGGGAAGAAGATCCCGCAGCCGTTCGACGGGGACGGCAAAGTCGCCATGTTCTGCTTTCCCGGGGGGGGCGCGCTGCCCTTCTTCTCGACGCGGTTCGTTCGGACCAAGGCGTTCGTGGACGAGCAGAAGGCGGGACGGATGCTGTATCGCGGGGCGTTCAGCGTGGGAAATCCGGCGGGGGGATGGTTCTACAACCCGTTCGACTTGCGGGTGAAGCAGATTGCCAACACGGGCGTCGTGCGTTGGGCCAAGAAGGTGCTCGCGCTCTACGAGCGCGATCTCCCCTACGAACTCGCCGGTCCGGATCTCAAGACGGTGGGGGCGACCGACCTGGACGGGGCGATTGACAGCCCGTACTTCTCGGCGCACAATCGGATCGTCACCATGGGGGACGGGTCGAAGAGGCTGGTGGCGTTCTCGTCGTCCGAGGCGATGCTGGACAACGAGATTATCGTGTGGGAGTTTGACGAGGCGGGCAAGCAGGTGGCACGGACGGCGGTCGTCCTGAAGGACGCCGCGTTTGGGTTCTTCCACGACGTGGCCGTCACGGAGAACTATTACGTGTTTTTGGAGAACTCGGTGCGCCTGAACCTGAAGAAGTTCGGCACCGAGTACGTCTTCGGGAAGGCGTGCATCGCCGAATGCCTCGAGCACCGCGAGGACATCAAGAGCAAGGTCCACCTGATCCCGCGCGACGGGTCTGGCGAGGTCAGGACGTTCGCGTGCCCGTCGTCGATGTTCAGCTTCCACCACGTCAACGCGTACGAAGAGGACGGAGCGAACGGAGCGAACGGAGCGAACGGAGCGAACGGAGCGAACGGAGCGAACGG
>Ga0181584_10000928_pt1 | contig 21718 bp, 21 predicted proteins | sample 071ome_30_FD_132462 | JGI IMG/M metagenome (GOLD analysis project Ga0181584, IMG submission 132462) | Coastal salt marsh microbial communities from the Groves Creek Marsh, Skidaway Island, Georgia - 071406AT metaG (megahit assembly) | ecosystem: Environmental > Aquatic > Marine > Intertidal... | reverse complement strand
GTCTTGCCAGTATTGGTCGGGCCGAGGACCACCGTCACCCGGCGGTCACGCTCGGCGCGGGCAGTGGCACCGGTCGGGCCGGGCCTGAATGATGATGCGCGGGTCATGGCGTAGGTCGAACTGGTGCGGGGCTGAATGACGGGGCCTGAATAACGGGCGGCGGGGATATAGCGCGGGAATCCTGCCGCGCCTGATTTTGCTGATCGTCCCATGACAATACCGATTTTCCGGCTGGCATGCATCCGGCTTTCTGGCCCAGTGCCGAAAAAACACTGGCGAGTGCTTTTTTCCGCAATCCTTAACTGTCTTTTAAGACCATTCCGTTATCACTGACCCGGCTCAACTTCCCGGAATCCGTATGGTTTCATCGTGCGTGACAATGTCCTCCTGACCAATGCCCTTGATCATCTCCATACCGCCTTCGAGCGGATCAAACGCCCGGCCGGACCCGGTGGCACGAACAAATCGCCGGACGGCGCGTTGCTGCATGGTGACAGCCTCGAGATGATGTCGCGCCTTCCCAGCGGCAGCATCAAGGCGGTGGTGACATCGCCGCCCTATAATCTGCGCAACAGTTCGGGCAATGGCATGCGTGACGGGCGTGGCGGCAAATGGCACCGGGCCGAATTGTTGAAAGGTTACACCACTCACGCCGATTCGATGCCGCACGCCGCCTATGTCGGCTGGCAGCGCCGGTGCCTTGCCGAGATGATGCGCCTGCTGCGGCCTGACGGCGCCATCTTCTACAACCACAAATGGCGCGTCCAGAAAGGCCTTCTCCAGGACCGAAGCGACATCGTCGCCGGGTTTCCGGTGCGCCAGATCATCATCTGGCACCGCTCCGGCGGGATCAATTTCAACCCCGGCTATTTCCTGCCGAATTACGAGGTGATCTATCTGATCGCGAAGAAGGAGTTCACGCTGGCGCCAAAGGCCAACGCGCTTGGCTGTGTGTGGCGGATCGCACAGCAGACCGGCACCCCGCATCCGGCACCCTTTCCGCCGGAGCTGGCCCGCAACTGCCTTGCCGCGATTGACGAGGGGCCGGTCCTCGACCCGTTCATCGGCAGCGGCACGACCGGGCTGGTCGCCGCCGAACGCGGACTCGACTGGATCGGCATCGATATCTCGGCGGACTATCTCGACATCGCGGCACAACGAATTGCGGCGGCGCGGGCGGAACCCATACCGTCATAGAAGCCTAGCAATGTGTCGCGCTGGTAATGTATCGCCCTAGAAGTGCGCCGAGTTGGTGGTGCCCGGACGGGCCAGCGGCGGCGCGAACTTCGTCAGCTCGATGCCCTCGACGGCCGCCTTGTATTCATCCAGCGTCGGCGTCCTGCCGAGGATCGCCGACAGCACCACGACCGGCGTCGAGGCCAGCAGCGATTCGCCCGCCTTATCGGCTGAATCCTCGACGACCCGCCCCTTGAAGAGCCGTGTCGAGGTGGCCAGAACGGTATCGCCCTTCGCCGCCTTTTCCTGGTTGCCCATGCACAGATTGCAGCCCGGCCGCTCGAGATAGAGGATGTTCTCATATTCGGTGCGGGCTTCGGTCTTCGGCCTGGCGTCGTCGAACTCGAAGCCGGAATATTTCTGCAGAATATCCCAGTCGCCCTCGTCCTTCAGCTCGTCGATGATGTTGTAGGTCGGCGCGGCGACGACCAGCGGCGCCTTGAAGGCGACGCTTCCCGCCGATTTTTCCAGATTGCGGAGCATCTGCGCGACGATCTTCACATCGCCCTTATGCACCATGCAGGACCCGACAAAGCCGAGATCGACCTTCTTGTCCGCACCATAGAAGGAAATCGGGCGGATGGTGTCATGCGTGTAGCGCTTCGAGATATCGGCGTTGGTCACATCCGGATCGGCGATCATCGGCTCGTCGATCAGGTCGAGATCGACAACCACCTCGGCGGCGTAGCGGGCATTGGCGTCTGGCGCCAGCGCCGGCTTCTCGCCGGATTTGATCTGGGCGATACGCGTGTCGGCGATGCCGATCAGCCGATGCAGCATCAGATCGTCATTCTCCATGCCCTTGTCGATCATGATCTGGATACGGTGTTTCGCGATCTCCAGCGATTCGATCAGCGTGGCATCCTCGGAGATGCAGATCGACGCCTTCGCCTTCATCTCGGCTGTCCAGTCGGTGAAGGTGAAGGCCTGGTCGGCCAGCAGCGTGCCGATATGGACCTCGATGATCCGCCCCTGGAATACATTGTCGCCGAACTGCCTCAGCATCTGCGACTGCGTGGCATGAACGACATCACGGAAATCCATGTGGTCGGCCATCGTGCCGGTGAAGGTGACCTTCACCGATTCCGGGATCGGCATCGTCGCCTCGCCGGTGGCAAGCGCCAGCGCGACGGTGCCGGAATCGGCGCCAAAGGCAACGCCCTTCGACATGCGGGTATGCGAATCGCCGCCGATGATGATCGACCAGTCATCGACGGTGATGTCGTTCAGCACCTTGTGGATGACATCGGTCATCGGGGGGTACTCGTCCTTCGGATCGCGGCCGGTGATCAGGCCGAAATCATGCATGAACTTCATCAGCCTCGGCGTGTTCTCGGCAGCCTTGAAATCCCAGACCGAGGCGGTGTGGCAACCGGACTGATAGGCGCCATCGACCTTTGGCGAGATCACGGTGGCGGCCATCGCCTCCAGCTCCTGCGCCGTCATCAGGCCGGTGGTGTCCTGCGAGCCGACAATATTGACCCTGACCCGCGCATCCGATCCGGCATGCAGCGTGGTGCCCGGCGCGATGCCGACAGCATTGGCGTTGAAGATCTTCTCGACCGCCGTCAGCCCCTGCCCGTCGATCGAGATTTCCTTTGATGGCGCGAAGGCCGATTTCAGCGGCATGCCAAGCGTTTCGCAGGCGAAGGTCTGCAGCATCTTGCCAAAGACGATGGCGTAGGACCCGCCGGCGCGGATGAATTCCAGCTTCTGCGGGGTGAAGGAGGCCGAGACATCGACAAGCTCTTCATCACCGGCCTCGCTGAGGAGCTTCTTGTCCTTCGTGTTGATTTTCAGAACCGTGCCGGTCTCGACCGAATATTTCTGCTCGAGAATGGGGTTCTCGTCATTGTTCAGGATCGGGTTGCCGTCTGCGTCCAGCTTCTTGACCCAGTTCTTCAGGTCGATGCCAATGCCGCCGGTCACGCCGACCGTCGTCTGGAAGATCGGCGAAATGCCGTTGGTGCCGGCCACGATCGGGGCGATATTGACGAACGGCACATATTTGCTGGCCTGCTTGCCGGTCCACAGCGCGACATTGTTGACGCCGGACATGCGCGACGAGCCGACACCCATCGTGCCCTTCTCGGCGATCAGCATCACCTGCTTGCCTGGATGCTGCAGCTTCAGCGCGTTGATTTCCTGCTGCGCCCGCTCCGAGATAAAGCAATTGCCGTGCAACTCGCGGTCCGCGCGCGAATGCGCCTGGTTGCCGGGTGACAGCAGATCGGTGGAGATATCGCCCTCGGCGGCGATATAGGTGACAACCTCGATCTCCTCGTCGATTTCGGGGAGGCGGGTGAAGAATTCGGCATCCGAATAGCTTTCCAGAATGTCGCGGGCGACAGCGTTGCCGGCATCGAGCGCCGTTTTCAGCCGGTCCTTGTCGGCCTCATAGAGAAACACCTGCGTCTTCAGCACCTCGGCGGCATCCGGCGCAATCGCCGCGTCATCGCCAAGTGCGAGGTCGAGCAGAACCCCGACCGACGGACCACCCTTCATATGCGACAGCAGCTCGAACGCGAAGGCCGGGGAAATCTCCGCGACCACGGCCTCGCCCAGGATGATTTCCTTCAGGAAACCCGCCTTCGCGCCGGCCGCGCTGGTCGTGCCGGGAAGCGTGTTGTAGATCAGGAAATCGAGCGAGGCGGCGCGATGCGCGTTACCGGGCTCCCTGATCTGCGCGACCAGCTCCTTTACCAGCCCGCCATCATCGATCGGCTTTGGCGCCAGCCCCTGCTGCTTGCGGTTTTCGATCTCTTCGAGATAGGCGTCATACAAAGACATTTCGTCCCCCACGAAAAATTGTCGGCGGCGCCGTGATCGCCATACCGGCCTGTTGCACCGGGTCGGCGACAGCCATGCTGCCATCCCACATTGCTGTCTTGGCTGACGCGGCCATGCCGGCCAGCACCCGCGCAAATCTTTGGAATCTGTCACCCGATAAACGGGCGGGCCAGCCCGAGGAGCGCCTCGCAGCGGTCATCATTTATATAGACCCGAGCGGGCGATTTTTCCAGTTGGAAATTGGGGGGCTGGACCATCCCCGCCCTTCGCGGGTAAACACGGTGGCATGGTCACCGGAACCCGACAGAACCACGAGAATGCCCCGCTCGCCCCCACCACCGGGCTGGTTATTGACGGCGTGGTGCTGGTGCGTGGCATGCGGGTGATCCAGCCGGCGCTGAGCCATGTCATCGCGCCTGGCCGGATGAGTTTGCTGACCGGCCCGAATGGCAGCGGCAAATCAACCCTGCTTCGCGCCATCGCCGGGCGACTGCGCCCGATCGCCGGGAGTATAAGCTGCTCCGCACCAATCCTCTATGTCGGTCATGCCGATGGGCTCGCCGCCTCACTCAGCGGGCGGCGCAACCTCGGTGACTGGGCCGGGCTGAATGGTCTGCCGGTCGATGCACCGGGCGATGCACCGGGCGATGCGCCGGCCGATGCGGGTATGATTGATACGGCGCTGGCGTCGTTTGCCGCCGGCCCCTTTGCCGATCTGCCGGTGCGGATGCTGTCGCGTGGCCAGCGGCGGCGGCTGGCGCTGGCGCGGCTTGCATTGTCACCGGAACGGGCGCTGTGGCTGCTGGACGAACCGGCCGCCGGGCTCGACCGCGCCGCGCAGGCGGACCTCGACAGGCTTATCACGGCGCATCTTGACCGGGGCGGCATGGTGCTGGCGGCGACGCACACACCGCTTGGCAGCGGACACGACCATGACGAGCTGGCGCTGGAGGCGCATCCATGACCGGCCGCGCGATGAATGCCACCGTAATAACTCCCCTCGGCGCGCAGATCCGGCGCGACATCGCGCTTGGCTGGCGCGGGCGCGGACAGGCGCTGGTGATGCTGGGGTTCTTCCTGATCATCATCACGCTGTTCCCGCTGGCCACCGGCCCCGATGAAGCGCAGCTGCGCCCGATCGCCATTCCGGTGATCTGGATCGCCGCGATGCTGGCAAGCCTTGCCGGTTTCACCCGTATTTTCGCCGATGATGTGCGCTGCGGCTGGGTTGACCAGGTGGCGCTCTCACCGCTGCCGCTGGCACTATATGCGCTTGCCAAGGCGGTTGTGCATTGGGCGCTGACGGCGCTGCCGATGCTGGTGGTGACGCCCTTGATGGGATTGATGCTGTATCTGGAACCGGCCGAGATGCCGGCGTTGCTGCTGGCACTGGCGCTTGGCACGATGGCGCTGACATTGCTGGGGCTGATCGGCGCCGCGCTGACCGAGGGCGCGCGCGGTGGCAACGGGTTGCTGGCCGTGCTGGTCCTGCCACTGGCGGTGCCGGTGCTGATCTTCGGCGTGCTGGCCTCGACGCCGGCTGATGGTGGCATTGTCACACCACATCTGATGCTACTTGGCGCGGTGCTGCTGGTGCTGCTGGCGCTGGCGCCGCTTGTCGCCGCGATGGCGCTTGCCGAGGCCGAGGCGGAGACCGGCGCGTGAGTGGCGGGTTTGACAGCCGGGGCCGCGACGGCAGGTCGCTGCCCGCACAGCCGCCGATGTCATTGTCATCGCCGGCGGGCCCGGTGTAGGAAGGGGCCATGTTCGACTATCTTGCCAACCCGACGCGTTTCATGCGGCTTGCCGACCGGCTGTTGCGGCCACTGACGCTGCTGGCGACCGGCCTGCTTGCGGCCGGCCTCTATTACGGGCTGCTGGCCTCACCACCCGATTATCAGCAGGGCGAGACGGTGCGGATCATGTATGTGCATGTGCCGGCGGCCTGGCTTGCCAGTCTCGGCTATGTCGCGCTGGGGCTGTGCGGGCTGTTCTATGTTGTCTGGCGGCACCCGCTTGCCGATGTCGCGCTGCGCGCGATGGCGCCGGTCGGCGCGATGTTCGCCTTCCTGACACTGGTCACCGGCGCCTTCTGGGGCAAGCCGATGTGGGGCGCCTGGTGGGTGTGGGACGCGCGTCTGACCTCGATGCTGATCCTGTTCTTCTTCTATCTCGGCGTGATCGCGCTGGCCAACGGCTTCGACCAGCCCGAGCGCGGCAGCCGCCCGGCGGCGCTGTTGGCGCTTGTCGGCATGATCAATGTGCCGATCGTCAAACTCTCGGTTGACTGGTGGAACACGCTTCACCAGCCGGCCAGCCTGATCCGCAGCGGCGGCGTGTCGATCGATCCGGCGATGCTGACGCCGCTGCTGCTGATGCTTGCCGGCACGCATTGCTATTTCGCGGTGATCGTGATCCTGCGCATGAAATCGATCCTGGCCGAACGACGGATCATGACGATGCAGCTTCGCCGCGCCGCAACGGCGATGCCACCAGACGGGGGCACGGGTTGATGGCGGCGTTTCTCGATATGGGTGGGTTCGCGGCCTTTGTCTGGCCCTGCTATGCGCTCAGTCTTGGCGGGATGGTCTGGCTCGGCCTCACAAGCTGGCACCGCGCCCGCACCGCCGCAAGGCAGCTTGCCGAGATGAGTGGCGAGGAAGGCTCCAAGGCAGACGGATAGCCCACCCCTAGCGTGACCGGCGGCGGCCCCCGCGGCGGCGGCCGCTTTCGATGGCCGGGGCCTCGTCCGGGGTCAGTTCACGCACCGGCAGATCGACCGCCTGCGACAGTTTCTCATACGGCTCTGACTGGTGCGGGATCGCCATCGCCTTGACGAACTGGTCCTGGAAGGACGCCTCGACGGCTGTCTCGATCTTCTCGATGTCACGGACCACGGCCTCGATCTCGCGGCGCGCACCCTTGTTCAGCAACGCCATACGCGCGCCGGTGCCGGCCGAATTGCCAGCCGCCCGCACATTCTCCAGCGCACAGTCCGGGATCATGCCAAGCACCATCGCGTATTTCGGGTCGATATGCGTGCCGAATGCACCGGCCAGCACCACCCGGTCAACCGATTTCAGCGCCATCTTGTCCATCAGCAGGCGGAACCCGGCATGCAGCGCCGCCTTGGCAAGCTGGATCGCGCGGACGTCGTTCTGCGTCACCACGACATTGTCCGAGACGCGGTAGGCAAAGGTGCGCCCGTCCGCCTCGATCCGCGGCGAGATGGCGGCTTTCGCACCGTTGACCACCCCGTCGGCAGTCAGGATTTCGGCAAGATACATCTCGGCCAGCACCTCAATGATACCGGACCCGCAGATGCCGGTGATGCCGGTGGATTTCACGGCCTCGTCAAACCCGTCCTCGTCCGACCATCGCTCGACACCGATGACACGGAATCGCGGCTCCAGCGTTTCTGGATTGATCCTGATCCGCTCTATGGCCCCTGGCGCGGCGCGCTGGCCAGAGGATATCTGCGCCCCCTCGAAGGCCGGGCCGGTCGGCGACGAGGCTGCCAGCATCCGCTTGCTGTTGCCGACGACAATCTCGGCATTCGTGCCGACATCGACAACCAGCGTGTTGACCTCACCCTTCTGCGGCGCCTCGGCCAGCACCACACCGGCGGCATCGGCACCAACATGACCGGCAATACAGGGCAGGACATAAACACGGGCACCGCGATTCACCTGAAGACCGATCTCGCTGGCCCGCATCTCGACCGCGGTGTCGACGGCCAGCGCAAAGGGCGCGCCGCCAAGCTCGACCGGGTCGATCCCCAGAAGCAGATGATGCATCACCGGATTGCCGACAAGGACAATCTCCACAACATCATCGGCGTCCATGCCGGCCTGTTCGGCGGCGCCAGTGATCAGCTTTTGCAGTCCATCGATGACGGCCTCGGTCATTTCCACGTGACCACCGGGGTTCATGATGCCGTAGGAAACCCGGCTCATCAGATCCTCGCCAAAGCGGATCTGCGGGTTCATCGCGCCGGTAGAGGCCAGCACATCGCCGGTGACCATGTCACACAGATGCGCCGACATGGTGGTCGAACCGACATCGATGGCGATACCGGCAACACGCTCCTTCAGCCCCGGCCAGATACCGACAATCCGGTTGCCGTCGCGAAGCGCCACCGTCACCTGCCACTTGCCGGCCCGCAACACCGGTTGCAACTGCTGCAGGATATGCAGGTCGCAGTCGATCTCGCCGGTCACCCGGTCAGGCCATTGCGTCTGCAACGCCTCGACAAGGCGGCGCAGATCGCCGGACGGTTCATGCATGTCAGGCTCGCGCACCTCGACAAGGCACAGCCTGATGATCGGGTCCATCTCGATCTGGCGGTCATCAGCCGCCTTGCGGACAAGCTGGTTGTGAACCTGGCTTTCCGGCGGCACATCGATGACGACATCAGCGAGGAGCGTCGACTGGCAGGACAGGCGCCGCCCTTCGGCAAGGCCCTTCTTGTCAGCATAGCGGGTCTCGACGGCGGTCACGCCGCACAGGCTGCCCGGACCCGAGGAAATGCCATGCTTGGCGAATTCGCCGGTGCCGACATCAACCTGGCAGCGGCCGCACAGCGCACGGCCACCGCAGACGGAATCGATATCGACCCCAAGGGTCCGCGCCGCCTGCAATACGGTCGTACCGGCCGGCACATGCCCCTGGCGCCCCGAGGGGGTGAAGACAATCTTGATAACGGAGCCGTCTTCAGCCATCGCCGCTGGCCCCGGTCAGGCGCTGCGCCGGCGCCGCGTCTGCCGGCGCTCGCGCCCACCCTCGCCGGCCGCGGCCGGCTCGCGGAACCGCTTGATCCAGTTGCGACATTCAGGGTCATGGCCATTCATCACATTGGCCCCCATGATCCCGGTCATCTCTTCGGAATGGAGCGGGTTCATGATCGCCGAGGTCATGCCGGCGCCGGCCGCCATCGACAGGAAGGCGGCGTTCATGCCATGCCGGTTCGGCAGGCCAAAGGAGATGTTCGACGCGCCGCAGGTGGTGTTCACCTTCAGCTCGCTCCGAAGCCGGATGATCAGATCCAGCGCCGACCTGCCGGCAAGATTGATCGCCCCGACCGGCATGATCAGCGGGTCGACAACCACATCCTCGCGCGGGATCCCGTAATCCTCGGCCCGCTCGACGATCTTCTTCGCCACCTCATAGCGGACATTCGGATCCTCCGAGATACCGGTCTCGTCATTCGAGATCGCGACCACGGCGGCACCATATTTCTTCACCAGCGGCAGAACCACCTCGAGCCGCTCTTCCTCGCCGGTCACCGAATTGACCAGCGCCTTGCCCTTGTAGGCGGCAAGCCCGGATTCCAGCGCGGCGACGATCGAGCTGTCGATGGCAAGCGGCACATCAACCGTGTCCTGGACCAGCCGGATGGATTCGGCGAGGATCGCCGGCTCGTCGGCCATCGGGATGCCGGCATTCACATCCAGCATCGTGGCGCCAGCCTCGACCTGCGCGATGGCATCGGAAATAACGCGGCTATAGTCACCGGCCGCCATTTCCGCGGCCAGCAGCTTGCGCCCGGTCGGGTTGATCCGCTCACCAATCACACAGAAGGGCGAGTCAAAACCGATCACGACTTCCTGCTTGTCGGACGAAATCACGGTGTTGGTCATCTGTCTTGCTCCTTTGGCGACCGGGCGTTCAGCTCTCGGTCACGTCAAAACCGCCTTTCGGCAAAAGTTCGATCCTGCCCTCGGCGATGGCACCGGCATAGGCGGCGGTGCGCGCGAATCCCCCGAACGGATAATAGTGGAAATGCCGGATCAGGCAGTCCTTGTCGGCCGCCATACCCTCGGCAAGCCCGGCAATCAGCAGATGCGGCGACTGCACCGTCATCAGCTTGGCGACATTCCTGGCCTGTTTGGCGATAAAGCGCATCGACGGGCCGATGCCGGAAATCTGCGCAAAGCGGAACAGCGTCTTGATGGTGGCCGGCCCGGGAATGCCGATGCGGATCGGCAGCCGGTTGCCGGCCGCGCGGGCACGCCTCTCCCAGTCGAGAACGATATCGGCCTCAAAACAGAATTGCGTCTCGATATAGAGATCGAGGCCATCCCGCGCCGCCAGCGCATTCTTCGACGCAAGCGCTTCGGCAACGGCATCATCGGAAATATCGGGACTGCCTTCCGGATGGCCGGCCACGCCGATCTGGCGGATGCCATGTTTCTGGATCAGCCCGGTTTCGAGAACCTGCATCGTTGCCGTGAAATTTCCAACCGGATCATCGACACCGCCGCCGATGCACAGCACCTCCTCGACGCCGCAACGCGTCGTGAAGGCCGCCAGGAGTTCGTCAAGCTGGTCAGCATTCTGCAGCGAGCGTGCCGCCAGATGCGGCACCGGCCGCATCCCGTCATTATGCAGCCTCTCGGCAACCGCAATGGTGTCGCGCGGGTCGCTCCCCGGCAGGAACGTCACATTGACGGTCGTGCCCGGCGCCAGACAGTCACGAAAGCTCTCGATCTTTGTCGCCCCGGTCGGGGTGACCTCGATCGACCAGTCGGTTGCGGCGCTGCGGATAGTCTCGATGCTTGCGGTCATTGCGGTTTCAACCTCGCCGGCGACATCATCGCCTTACCTTGTCCAATGGGCGGCAGCATGGCGATTTCGCCAGCCACAGGATGGCTTGCCGACGCCCCACTCTCTTCCGGATGCGACATGCGACATCCGGCACGTCCTCAGGCAGGCTCCACACCGCCATTTTCGACCAGCATCTTGACCCGCTCGGCCGGATAATCGGCCTCCAGCGCGGCCGCCCGCGCCGCCGCCTCGGCCTCGAGATCATCGCCGCACTCGACCGGTTCACCGCGCCGCCATTCGGCAAGGTAATCATCTGTCGAATCGGCCCCGTCGCGCATCGCCGCCGCATCGATGGCAATGGCAAAGCGGCGATGAAGTTCAATCTTCGCCTGCTCACGCTTGCGGCCACGCCCCCGCTCGGCGATCACCTGGGCCGGAATGTCCCGCCAATAAAGGGTAATCAGCTGTGCCACATTCAGTCTCCCTTAGTGCCAGCCGCGACAAGGTCGGTCACCCAGGGGGTGAACCGGCCAAATCCGGCAAATCGATGTTGATAGGCAAGACCCAGCTCGTCAGCCGCCGCCCTCGCCTTGCGCCGCAGCTCCGCATCCTCGGTCTGCGCGATATACAGAACCCGGGTGTAATTGCCGAAATACAGATCGCGAAGCTGTGGATGCCGCCGCAGACCCATGCCCTGCATGATGATACGCTCGAAATGACGGACCATGTAATCGGTGAGGAAGAAGGTGCCGAGCTCGCGCTCCATCTCGTCATCAAAATCAGGCTGCTGGAGATACATCTCGTAGCAATGCGGGCCCGGGATCCGCGGCACATCCTCCGCCTCGAGGAAGGCGTCAATCTCGCCGCCGGTGCCGCAATCACCGTAAACCACGGCCACGCGCCGGCCCTGACGACGAAGCGAGGCCACCTTGCGGCGCAGGCCCGGCACGATCCGTTCGGGATGATTATGCCATGAGGCAGGCAGGCAGGTCAGATCAACCCGCCCGTCGGGGAACTGCGCGGTGATGGCCAGGAGTTCGCGCGCCAGCGCACCGCAGGCAATCAGCGTCAGGCCGGGCTCCGGCACCGCCGCCATGCCGCGTTCAGCCGGCAGCAGCTTCTTTGCCACGCTTTGCCGCCACCATCTCCTTGGCTGTTTCAACAGCCACAGCGGCGTCACGGCAATAGGCATCGGCGCCGACCGAATCGGCAAAGGCCTCGTTCAGCGGCGCGCCACCGACAAGAACGATATAGTCATCGCGAATGCCCTTCTCGACCATGGCGTCGATCACAACCTTCATATAGGGCATGGTGGTCGTCAGCAGCGCCGACATGCCGAGAATGTCGGGCTTGTGCTCTTCCAGCGCCTCAAGATAATTCTCGACCGGATTGTTGATGCCGATATCGACAACGTCGAATCCGGCGCCCTCGAGCATCATCGAGACAAGGTTCTTGCCGATATCATGGATGTCGCCCTTGACGGTGCCGATGACCATCGAGCCGACCTTCGGCGCGCCAGTTTCGGCCAGCAGCGGCCGCAGGATCGTCATGCCGGCCTTCATCGCATTGGCCGCCATCAGAACCTCGGGAACGAACAGGATGCCATCGCGGAAATCGATGCCGACAATGGTCATGCCCTCGACAAGCGCCTTCGTCAGGACATCATAGGGGGTCCAGCCACGTTCCAGAAGGATCTGGACGCCTTCACGGATCTCGTCCTGAAGGCCGTCATAGAGATCGTCATGCATCTGCTGGACAAGTTCGTCATCATCCAGTTCGGCCAGGATGATTTCATCATCGTCGGACATGTCACCACTCCCTGATCGTGGCGGCGCCTGTAGCGCCTTATTCGATTCCACCATTGCGACAAGCAGCCACCTGACTGTGGGGCAAGCGCGACCAAATCTGTTACGTTAACGACAATGCTGCCGGAATATAGCCAGTATGGGCTTTATTCCTCGATCTGGTGCCGCGTCATGATCGGCACGCTGATCACGGTGAACACCAGCGAAATGGCTGTTATCCCGAAGACTTTGAAGGTCACCCAGTCATCGGTGCTCATCGTTCGCCAGGCAATCTCGTTGGCCAGCGCGGTGGTCAGGAACATCGCCACCCAGAGCCAGCTGATGGCCCGCCAGCCGGTATCCGACATGCGAAGCTGTGTGCCCATGATGGCGCCAAGCGGGTTGCGGCCGATCAAACGGCCGCCAGCGATGACCGCCGCCAACAGACAGGTCAGCACCGTCGGCTTGATCTTGATGAACAGGTCATTGTCGAAATAGACCGAAAGCCCACCAAAGAAAGCCACGGCGATACAGCCGACAAGGGCCATCATCGACACCCGGCGCTCCAGCATCCAGCCCACCGCGAGCGTTACCACCGTCGTGCCGACAAGCACCTTTACCGCCAGCATGAAGTCAGCGGTCATGTAATTGACGGCAAAAAACACCACCAGCGGCCCGAGATCGAGCAGCAACTTGCGTCCCGGACGTTCGGCAGGCGCGCCTTCGGATTGCGCGGCCGGATTGGCAGGATCATTCTGGTCAGGAACTACCGGGTCACTCACGTCATTGTCTCCGCATCTGTCAGATTATGGGCGTCTCGGGGCTCATGCGGCAAGGCCGGTCGCCATCGCCTCGCAGGCGGCGGCAACCTCCCGGATCAGCGTCCCGCCATCGCGGCGGGCGCGCGCCTCCTCGCCAAGATGGCGGCGCCACAGGCGGGCCCCGCGCTGGCCATGATAGAGGCCGAGCATATGTCGCGTTACGGCATGTAACGGCACCCCTTCAGCAACCTGGCTGTCGGCATAATCCGCCATCCTGTGGGCAACCTCCACCCGCGCGGGTACGGAACCAGCATCCATGGCGGCAAGAAGTTCGGCCAGGATCATCGGCGTGCGATAGGCCGCGCGGCCAAGCATGACACCGGCAAAACGCGACCGTTCCCGCAGCGCATCATCCACGCTGTCGAGGCCACCATTGAGAATGATATCGAGATCGCGCCGCCGTTCGGCTAGCCGCGCCGCGCGGTCGTAATCCAGCGGGGGGATATCACGATTTTCCTTCGGGCTAAGGCCACTCAGCCAGGCCTTGCGGGCATGAAGATAGACCACCCTCACCCCGGCACCGGCCACTGCGTCGATGAAATCATCGAGACCGGCTTCCGGGTCCATGTCATCGATCCCGATCCGGCATTTCACCGTCACCGGCAGGTCGGTGGCGGCCATCATCGCCGCCATGCAGTCGGCCACAAGTGTCGGTTCAGCCATCAGACAGGCACCAAAACGGCCGGATTGCACACGATCCGAGGGGCAGCCGACATTCAGGTTGATCTCGGCATAGCCGTAATCCGCGGCGAGGCGGGTCGCCTCGGCAAGCCGCGCCGGATCACTGCCACCAAGCTGCAAGGCAACGCAGACACCTGCCCCGACATCCTGCGGCGCCTGCGCCAGCAGCCGGTCGCGGTCCCCATGGATCACCGCATCGGCGGTCACCATCTCGGTGAACAGCAGCGCGCCGGGCGCGATATGGCGGTGGAAATGCCGGCAATGCCGGTCCGTCCAGTCCATCATCGGTGCCACGCACAGCCGCCGGCCCGGCACCGGGATTTTTGGTGTATCAGACGTCATTCTGCCCTTATACATCATGTGGCGAGATATATCACATGCCGGTGCAGCGCCACCACGGCTAGAGAAACTCAAAGGGGTTGCGCGCCCGCGCGTCCTGAATCGCCAGAACCCAGGCATCCGGGTCGATCTCCATCTCTCGCTGCAACCTCGTTTCCACCACCTCGCCACTGGCCCAGCCATCATGCCCGGGCCCTGCGACCACCGGCCGCCAGCCATAGCTGCCGTCAAACTCGAGCACCCGTGCCAGCAGGCGATGCCGACCACCAAGATCATCGATATGGACAAGGATCGCGCCGGCCTCGGCATTACCGCGCCGCAGCACCACACAGTCGATCAGCTCGCCACTGGCGATGCGCAGGGCGGCCCCGACCAGCATCTCGGTCTTCATCCGTGCCATCATGGCCCTGTCAGCATACTAGAAATCGCTGCAACGACCTTTCTGTTCCCAGTCGCCATAGCGCGTTGGCTCGGGCCCCTTTGGCCCGTTTATTTCGGCCGGTGTCATTTCGGCCGGCGTATCCGAAGAAGGCGCGGCTGGTTGCGACGTGGATTCATCCGCCCCGATATGGGTGTCTGTCTTGTCAGTGTCCATGAAAATCTATATGCCCCGTGACATGCGTAAAAACAAGTCGAGCCACCCGGCCACGTCATCTTCATCTCGCAAACAATCCCGCCAGCCGGCCAAGAGCGGCCTTGTCAGCCGCCTTGCTGCCTTCAACGCGCTGAAGGATGTGTCCGGTGGCCGGCATCTCGATGAGGCGATGCGGCATGCCGGCGATCTGGCACAGCGCGACCGCGGTTTCGTCCGCCTTCTCGTCACGACAGTCCTTCGCCGTCATGGGCAGATCGACCGGATCCTCGGCGACATCATGACAAAACGCCCGGCCGGGCGCACCCGCGACGCCATCGAGATATTGCGCCTTGGCGCGGCACAGCTGCTGTTTCTTGAGACCGGCGCCCATGCCGCTGTCGACAGCACCGTTGATCTGATGCGCGCCGCCGGCTTCCACCGCATGACCGGGCTGGCCAATGCGGTAATGCGCCGACTGTCGCGCGACGGGGCGGCAATGCTTGCGGCGACCGATCCGCAAGACAATCTGCCGGACTGGATCCGACAGAACTGGACCCACCACTGGGGAGATGAGCGGACACGCCGGACCATGGAACTTGCGATGATGCCACCACCGCTGGACATCACACCGGCGCGCGATCCCGCCGGCTGGGCGGCGCGCCTTGACGGTGTTCTGGTCGATGACCAGACGATCCGCCGTGATTTCGACGGTGACCCGACAAAGCTTGAAGGGTTCGAGGATGGTGCCTGGTGGGTTCAGGATGCCGCCGCCGCCCTGCCGGCGCGGCTGTTCGGCGATCTTGCCGGGCGGCGCGTGATTGATCTGTGCGCGGCCCCGGGCGGCAAGACAGCACAGCTGATCGCCGCCGGCGCGCATGTAACCGCCATTGACACATCCGAACGCCGCCTCGGGATCCTGCGACGAAACCTGCAGCGCCTTGGCATGTCGGCAGAGCTTGTAAAGATCGATGGACGACGCTATCGACCCGAAACGGCAGTCGACGCGGTGCTGATCGACGCCCCCTGTTCGGCCACCGGAACGCTGCGCCGCCGACCCGATGTGCCGCACCATCGCTCACCCGCCGACATTGAAACGCTGGCGAAAACGCAAGGTGAACTCCTTGCCGCCGCCGCCGAATGGCTGGCACCGGGCGGTTGCCTTATTTACGCCACCTGCTCGCTACAGCATGAAGAAGGAGAAGCCATCATCGACGCGTTTCTGCGCCGGCCGGGCAACCGGTTGACCATCGATCCTGTCACAGTGGCGGACGCCGGATTGTTCGCAGCAGCACTGACCGACGCCGGAACGCTCCGGATCGTGCCGGCCGATTTCATGTCTCTTGGCGGCGTTGACGGATTCTACATCGCGCGCCTGAAATCAGGTCATGGCTGAGATTTTTGTGATGAGCAAAGGGCTGGAAGGTAGTTGATGGCGGGGCGTGAGGACGGTCAATCAGCGGCGATCCTGCCCATGCGGCTGTCGGGTCTTGAAAAGCTGTTTCGCCAGAGCGGATTGTTCCGGTGGCAGTTGCGCGGTGCACCGCGAAGCCAGATGCGCGCCGGCCTGCAGGACCCGTGGCGCGGCGATCCACAGGCTGGCACCCGGGTGGTGGCCGGGCAGATCGTGCCAACCCGGGACAATGAGGAGGACGCGCGATTTACCTGGCTGTGCGACCTTCGCGCCGAGGGCGGTGATACCGCCCGGATCAAGGCGCGGGAACTGATCGCCCGCTGGATATCGGACAATCAGGACTGGCGGCTCCCCGCCTGGCGGCCTGACATCATGGGACACAGGCTGGCGCGGCTGGCGCTGAATTTCGGCTGGTACGGCGTTTCGGCGGATGAGGAATTCCAGCGTTTGCTTGCCGGGTCCGTCGAGATGCAAATTCGCTGCCTTGCCATTGACTGGCGACGGATGCGCAGCCTCGACGACCAGATCGGGGCGTTGCGCGGTCTGGCGCTTGCCGAGGCCGCGATGGGTGCCGATGCCGCGCGGCTTGATGCGCTGCTGGATATTCTGATGCCGAAACTCAGCGCCGTTATCCTTCCCGATGGCGGTCATGTCAGCCGCATGCCGGACCGGCATGTCCTGATGTTGCGCCTGCTTGTCGAAATTCGCATGGCGACAAGCCTTGCCGGGGCCGACGGGGCCACACTCGCCGACATGATCGAGAGGATGGGCGGGCTTGTCCGGATGTGGCGGCATGGCGACGGGCGTCTGGCCCATTTCAACGGCGCGGGCGGATTGCGGGCCGATCTTGTCGAAGAGACCCTTGCGCGATCCGCAACCCGCAACAAGACCATGCAGCAGGCCCCCTATAGCGGGTTCCTGCGGATCGGCAGCGGCCGCACCGTGGTGATCATGGATGCCGGCGCACCTGTCAGCTTCGCCGACGGCACCGTCACCGGCCTTGGCACACTCGGCTTCGAGATGAGCGTTGGCCCGACCCAGCTGATCGTCAATTCGGGCCAGATGATGCGTGATCCGACCCTGCGCCGGGTTATGTGCTCGACGGCGGCGCATTCGACGGTCGGCCTCGACAACCAGAATTCATCACGGCTTCAGGACGACCGCATTGCCGCGGTATCGGGTGTCGAGGTGGGAGAGGCAGAGGTTGGCGAGACGCAGGCAGGCCTTCTTGCCGTCGCCTCGCATGACGGTTTCGAGACGTCGCACGGCATTCTGCATCGCCGCAAACTGTATCTGCGGACCGGCGGGGCCAATCTTCGCGGCGCGGACACGCTTGAATATACCGGCGCGCCGGGTGAGATCCCGAACCTCGCTTTTGTCCGCTTTCATCTTCACCCGCGGGTCACCGCGGCACCGCTTGCCAACGGCACGGTGCTGATGAAAATACGTGGCAGCCGGGTGGGGTGGACCTTCAAGGCATCGGGCGGGGCTGTCGAGGTCGAAAATTCGGTCTATTTCGAGGATGGTCTGCGCCAGGCAAGCCAGCAGATCGTTGTCAAGGCGGTGGTCAGCGACATCCGCACCACCGGCTCGCACGAGATCAAATGGGCCTTCACACGAAGCTCGCAGTAAATTTATCGTCATGGCGCCGCTTCGCATTGCCATCGACGGAAGCCTTTGCCATAAGGCAGGCGAGATTTCAGCAGCCACCGGAGCCACCGCAGCATGACATCACGGCGAGCCCTTCTATCCGTTTCCGACAAGACCGGTCTCATCCCGTTCGCCACCAGCCTTGCCGCACATGGGTTCGAAATCCTGTCGACCGGCGGCACCGCGACCACGCTTCGCCACGCCGGGCTGGCGGTCACCGATGTTGCCGATATCACCGGCTTCCCCGAGATCATGGACGGGCGGGTCAAGACGCTGCATCCGAACATCCATGGCGGGTTGCTGGCCCGCCGGGACAATGATTCGCATCTTGCCGCAATGCGGGACCAGGGCATTGCCGGGATCGATCTGCTGGCGGTCAACCTCTATCCGTTTGAACAGCAGCGCGCGAACACCGACGATTTCGCCACCCTTGTCGAGTATATCGATATTGGTGGCCCGGCGATGCTTCGCGCCGCGGCGAAGAACCATGAATTCGTGACCGTGCTTTGCGATCCGGCGGATTATGATGCCGTCATCGCCGAGCTGGCCGGCTCCGGCGATGTCAGCCAGACGACCCGGCGCCGCCTTGCCGGCCGCGTTTTTGCGCGCACCGCAACCTATGACCGCGCCATCGCCGACTGGATGGCCAGCGCCGGGGCGGATGGCGGATTCAGCGAGACGATGACACTTGCCGGCCAGCGCATTCAGGAACTGCGCTATGGCGAAAACCCGCATCAGAAGGCGGCGCTCTATGCCGCCGGTCCGGCGCGCCCCGGCGTGGCGAACGCCGCACAGATCCAAGGCAAGCCGCTGTCCTACAACAATCTGAATGATACGGACGCCGCCTTCGAGCTTGCTGCCGAATTCACCGAGCCGACCATCGCCATCATCAAGCACGCCAATCCTTGCGGCGTTGCCTCGGCGGGATCGCTTGGCGATGCCTGGGATGCAGCGCTTGCGGCCGACCCGGTCAGCGCCTTTGGCGGCATCGTCGCCGCCAACAGGCCGCTTGATGAAGCGACAGCGCGCAAGATCACCGGCATCTTCATCGAGGTCGTGATCGCTCCCGCGGCAGATGATGCGGCGCGTGCGATCCTTGCGGAAAAACCGAACCTGCGTCTTCTCACGACCGGCGCCATGCCTGACACCGCCAACGGCGGGGTGAAGATCAAATCGGTCAGTGGCGGCTTCCTTGCACAGTCGCGCGACAGTGGCATGGTCAACATCGACGACCTGCGGATTGTCACCAGGGCGCAACCCGATGCAGCTCAGCTCGATGATCTGATGTTTGCCTGGCGGGTGGTCAAGCATGTCAAATCCAACGCCATCGTCTTTGCGCGTGACCGCTGCACGGTCGGGGTTGGTGCCGGCCAGATGAGCCGAGTCGATTCGGCCCGCATCGCCGCGCACAAGGCACGTGACACAGCGGCCCATCATGGCTGGGATGCGCCGCGAACGATCGGCTCGGTGGCCGCTTCGGATGCGTTCTTCCCGTTTGCAGACGGTCTGGCGGCGCTGATCGAGGCCGGCGCCACGGCGGTGATCCAGCCTGGCGGCTCGAAGGCCGATGAAACGGTAATCGCCGCCGCCAACGAGGCCGGAATCGTCATGGCCCTGACCGGCATGCGCCATTTCAACCACTGATCCCTGTTTGACAGACCCGGCTGACGGACGCCGTTCTGTTGACGCCGGCTGGTCGCCCCAGCTCTTCAGGATTGCCGACGTGCCACCATCCAGACCTTGCGCATCAGCGTTGGCAGGCTTGCCGGGCGAACCTTTTGCCAGGTCTCGGGCGGCCCAGCACCGTCATATCTGGCGACCGCCACATCCATGCTTAGCGAGAAATGCGTGAAGATATGGCTGACGCTGTCCCCGGCCATCCGCCAGTCGGCCTCGAAGGGGGCGTTGGCAAACGGATTTTCAGGATCATAGGCACCGTCATCGGGGGTCCATCCGGCTGACGGGAAGGCCAACATGCCACCAAGCATGCCCCGTTCAGGACGCGATACCATGAAGGCCCGCCCCTGGCTGTCAGTGGCGACAAAGGCGATGCCGCGGCGTTCCGGCCTGGTCTTTTTCGGCGCTTTCACCGGCCAGGCCTCGGGCGTGCCGGCGCGGCGCGCGGCGCATCCCCCGGCAAGCGGACAGGCCTCGCAGCCGGGATTGCGCGGCGTGCAGACAGCATTGGCAAAATCCATCAGCGCCTGCGGGAAGTCCGACGGGCGTTCGGGCGGCAGAATTTCGTCATACCGGCCGCCGATCTCGGCCTTCGCGGCGGGAAGCGGCGTCGTGATCGCGAAATAACGCGCCAGCACCCGTTCAATATTGCCATCCACAACCGTGCTGCGGCGTCCAAAGGCGATGGCGGCAATGGCACCGGCCGTATAGGGGCCGATCCCGGGAAGCCGGCGCAAGCCGGCGACATCATCGGGAAAGCTGCCCTGATGTTCGGCACAGACAATGCCGGCGGCGCGGTGCAGATTGCGCGCCCGCGCGTAATAGCCGAGCCCGGCCCAGGCGGCCATCACATCATCCTGCCCGGCGGCGGCCAGATCGCAGATTTCGGGCCAGCGCCGCGTGAAATCCAGAAAATAGGGGATCACCGTCGCGACCACCGTCTGCTGCAGCATGATTTCAGACAGCCACACATGGTAGGCTGGCGCCAGATCCGGCCAGCGATGCCGCCAGGGCAGACTGCGGCCATGCCGGTCATACCAGTCGAAAATGGCTGTGGCGGGAAAAGTCGGGCTGGTCATGGCGACGAGACTTGCATAGCCTCCCGGCCCGTTCAATCACCAGTCGGCATCACATCGGCATCACAATGGTCGCACCCGCATGTCTGTGCTACGCTCCGCCTCAGACCCGCCGCCAGCACCGGACAGCCGCAGATGACAGCCGACCGCCGCCACCGCATGACACGCCTTTCAAGACTCGTTGACGGCATGGTGGCGCCAAGCGTGCGCGAACGCGGCTTCGTGATCAGCCGGCTTGTCTCGAACTGGCGCCAGATCGCCGGTGACATGGCGGCATGGAGTCGCCCCACGCAACTCAATCTGTCGCGCCGCGGTGGCGGCACCCTGAAAGTCGCGATCACCAGCGGTTACGGGCCGATCGCGCTGCAGATGAAACAACCTGTCATCGACCGGGTGAACGCAAATTTCGGCTATGGCGCGGTTGCCGATATCGTGTTCGTGCAGACGCTTGCCCCGCAACCGTCACGTCCCGAAACTCCGGCAGGCGATAACCCGGCCGCACCCGCCCCCCTCGCCGAATCCATCTGGGAACTCGATGCCAGGCTCGAGCGCGTCAAATCTCCTGAGCTCCGCGCCGCGCTGCGCCGCCTTGGCTGGACTGAACGCGACTGACCACGGCGCCAAAACCGGTATTATCAGGTGTGAATCTGCATTGCCCACCGCCCGGGGTTTGGCTATTGTAGCGCGATGAAACAGACCAGCCTCAAATTGCCTGCCATGCCGCGCCGCCGCTTTGTTGCGACAGGCGTCGGCGCAACAACCCTCCTCGCCATGGTGCCTTGTGCGCTGGCCGGCGATGATCTGCTGGAACATGCCCTGTCACCGCGTACGATCGGTAGCAAGGACGCGCCGATCCGGGTGGCTGAATATTACTCGATGACCTGCGGACATTGCGCCGATTTCCACAACAACACCTTTCCCAAGGTGAAAGCCAAGCTGATCGATGAGGGGATTGTCCGGTTCGAAATGCGCCCGTTCCCGCTCGACGGTCTGGCGTTGCGCGCGCACGCCCTTGTCCGCGCCGTGCCGGAGACAAAATTCTTCCCTCTGGTAAAGATGCTTCTGGCCAAGCAGCCGGTCTGGGTGCGTGCCACCGATCCGGTCGCCGAATTGCAGAAAATGGCGCGGCTGGC
>Ga0181584_10000927_pt1 | contig 21718 bp, 16 predicted proteins | sample 071ome_30_FD_132462 | JGI IMG/M metagenome (GOLD analysis project Ga0181584, IMG submission 132462) | Coastal salt marsh microbial communities from the Groves Creek Marsh, Skidaway Island, Georgia - 071406AT metaG (megahit assembly) | ecosystem: Environmental > Aquatic > Marine > Intertidal... | reverse complement strand
AGGTCACTGCCCCGAGTTTCAGGAGCTGGTTCTCGTTGTAATTGACCTGCGCCCGGGAGATGCCGAGCCGGTCCGCGGTTTCCGCCACGCTCATCCAGACAACGGGCCGGCCCTCAACCCAGTCTCGTTCCTGCGTCATGGAAACGAGCAACTCGAGATGATCGATCAGTTGCCGACTCCAGCGGGGGGCATCTCCCTTTTTGGGCAGGCGGGTGCCGATGCGCTTCAGGATGTGAATGGGTTTGAACCGGTCAAAATCCTGGCCGGGGATGAATTCCCGGCCGAATTTACTCGCCAGCCGATGGGCAGGCGTGATCTTTCTTCCGCCGACAGGACGTTGTTCTGCCGGCATATCAGGATGATTCGAGAACATGTTTCATACAGCAGCGCAGCCTTGTTCCGACAAATCCGGGAAAACCGGTAGTGTTCAGAAAAATGATTTTCCTGTTGACATGAGGGCCAGCTGTGCTATGAAAAGTGTGCTTATTTCTTTTCTAGACAGCCGCCCTCCGGGGCGGTTTTCTTTTTTCTGTCGGAAATCCGGGCTTTTCTGCTCCTCTTGACCCCATCCGTTATTTGTGATTATGCTCAGAGTGAGCCAGTGATCTGGGTTAAACCCGGATGGGGTTGGCGGAGAGAGGGGGATTCGAACCCCCGAGGGGCGTTAACCCCAACACGCTTTCCAGGCGTGCGCCTTAAACCGCTCGGCCATCTCTCCAACTTGTGAAGTCTGTTTACCCAACTTAGCCCGCCTGCGCAACGGCAAACCACTTCATGGGCACAAATTTACCACATTCTTGCAAGAAAATTTGCCAATACACGGGAGAGAAGACATAATCGAGCCATGAAACTTATCTTACGCATACTTGGTCTGGCTTTCGGGGGGCTGGGTATTCTGGCCATGATCAAGGATCTGATGGCCGACGGGCGGAGCTGGTATCTGATCGGTGAAGTCTGGTTTGAATGGGCCCCCACCAGCCTGCAGATCAGTGAGAGCATCATCAGCCGCTACATTGACCCATGCGGGCTGATTATCTCACTGAACTGTGCGCCGTTCCTGTGGCATCCGTGGATTTCATCCGTTCTTGTCCTTCCCGCAGCCCCCAGCTTTCTTATTGCAGGATTTATGCTTTTGCTGGCGCATCGCTGGCTTAAAAAGAAAAGATCATCCGCCTGATCTAGTTATCCCCCATCTTCAGGGCTTCAAGGAAAGCTGTCTGCGGGATATCGACATTGCCGAACTGACGCATCCTTTTCTTCCCTTCCTTCTGTTTTTCCAGCAGTTTCTTTTTACGGCTGATGTCGCCACCATAGCATTTGGCCGTCACATCCTTGCGCAGGGCACCAACCGTCTCACGAGCGATGACCTTGCCGCCAATAGCCGCCTGAAGGGCAATTTTAAACAACTGCCGGGGGATCAGATCCTTCAGCCTTGAACAAATGGCCCGGCCACGATGTTCGGCCTGTTCCCGGTGGACGATCATCGCCAACGCATCGACAGGATCAGAATTTACCAGAATGGAGACTTTCACCAGGTCACCTTCCCTGTAATCCGAGATCTGATAGTCCAGCGAGGCATATCCCTTGGTGACAGATTTGAGCCGGTCATAAAAATCAAAAACGACTTCATTGAGAGGCAACCGGTAGACAACCATCGCCCGCGAGCCGGCATAGGTTAGATTAACCTGCTCCCCACGGCGTTCGGTACAAAGCGTAAGAACCGGCCCAAGAAATTCATCCGGCGTCATGATCGTGGCTTCAATCCATGGCTCTTCGATGCTTTTTATCTTGGTGACTTCCGGCATGTCTGCCGGATTGTGCAATTCACGGACTGATCCGTCGGTCATATTGATCCGATAAACAACCGATGGTGCGGTGGCGATAAGCTCAAGATTAAATTCCCGCATCAGGCGTTCGCGGATAATTTCCATATGCAGAAGCCCGAGAAACCCGCATCGGAAACCAAAACCCAGGGCCGCGGATGTTTCCGCCTCAAAAGAGAATGAACTGTCATTCAGGCTGAGCTTTTCAAGCGCATCCCGCAGATCACCAAACTCCCCTGCATCGAGCGGAAAGAGCCCGCAGAACACAACCGAAATGGAAGGCTTGAACCCGGGCAAGGCTTCTGTCGCAGGGCGCCTGTCATCGGTAAGCGTATCCCCTATTCTGGCATCGGAAACCGTCTTTATCCCTGCATTGATAAAACCGATCTCCCCGGGCTCGAGACTGTCGGTGACTTCAGGCTTGGGGCAAAAGAAGCCGACACGTTCTATCGTATGGACAGCACCGGTGGCCATCATTCTTACCTTCATGCCCTTTTTGAGTATGCCGTCCTTAACGCGAACAAGGGTCATCACCCCGAGATAGGGATCGTACCAGCTGTCCACAAGCATGGCCCTTAGCGGCGCTGCGGCATCCCCTTCCGGCGGGGGCAAGCGGTGCACAAGCGCCTCCAGCACCTCTTCGATCCCCTGCCCTGTCTTGGCGGATACTTCGATGGCATCGCTGGCGTCCAGGCCGATGACATCTTCGATCTGGGCACGGATACGATCCGGCTCCGCGGCAGGAAGATCAATCTTGTTCAGAACAGGGACAATTTCATGATCAACGTCGATGGCCTGATACACATTGGCCAGTGTCTGCGCTTCAACTCCCTGGGATGCATCCACAACCAGCACCGAGCCTTCGCAGGCATCAAGTGACCGCGAAACCTCATAGGCGAAATCCACATGCCCGGGCGTATCCATCAGATTGATGACATAGGTCTCGCCATTTCTGGCTTTATAGTTCAGGCGAACGGTCTGGGCCTTGATTGTGATCCCGCGCTCACGTTCCAGTTCCATATTATCAAGAACCTGTTCCTGCATCTCCCGGTCGGTGAGCCCTCCGCAATACTGGATCAGGCGATCTGCAAGCGTAGATTTGCCGTGATCGATATGCGCAATAATAGCAAAATTTCTGATATGGGAAATTTGTGTCATTTCATCCACCGAAACTGGAAAAAGCCGGATTGGCCCATCCCTTAAATAAGGGCTGGAGGGGTTTGATGCAACTGCCAGAATGCCACGTCTGGTAACAAAATAATTACGTCACCATGTTGGTTTTACCAATTAACTTGACCACCATGGCCGTCTTGCCTTAGAAAAAGGCATGATTGCATCGATGAAGACAAACCTAAACCTACGACTGTTGAGCCCGGCTCTCGCTGCTGAAAAGGGCTAGGGTCGGGATATTGCCGCGCCATTCAAGGCATCCGCAACTTAAAAACAACAGAGCTTCATCATGACAACTCCAACAGACCGATCCCCGCAATACAACGCCTATAAGAAATACCGTCCCTATGAAAAGGTTGGCCTGACCAAACGTTCATGGCCCGAAAAAACCATCACCGAAGCACCTGTCTGGTGCAGTGTTGATCTTCGCGATGGCAATCAGGCCCTGATAGAACCCATGGACAGCGCCCGCAAGATGGCTATGTTCAACCTTCTGGTGGAAATGGGATTTAAGGAAATCGAGGTTGGTTTTCCTGCCGCTTCCGAAACGGATTTCAACTTCTGCCGTGAGCTCATCGAAGGCGGTCATATCCCTGATGACGTGAGCATTCAGGTTCTTACCCAGGCGCGTGAACATCTTGTGGACGCCACTTTTGAGGCGATCAGAGGGTCAAAGAACGCGATCCTTCACATCTATAATTCGACCTCGGCCCTGCAACGCCGGGTGGTGTTTCGTGAAGACCGGGCCGGCGTAAAGCAGATCGCCGTTGATGGCGCCAAAATGGTGGCTGATCGCATCAGCCGTCTTGACGGGACAAGACTACAGCTCCAGTACTCGCCGGAGTCCTTCACCGGAACCGAACTGGATTACGCGCTTGAAGTCTGTGAAGCCGTGATGGATGTCTGGCAGCCTACCCCGGATAACAGAACAATCATCAACCTGCCTGCAACCGTTGAAATGTCCACACCGAACATCTATGCCGATCAGATTGAGTGGATGTCAGGGCAATTTTCCCGCCGGGACTGCCTGATCCTTTCGCTGCATCCGCATAATGACCGCGGCACGGGCGTTGCGGCAACTGAACTTGGCCTGATGGCCGGGGGTGACCGTGTCGAAGGTACGTTGTTTGGCAATGGTGAACGCACCGGAAATGTCGATATCGTAACCCTCGGGCTCAACATGATGACCCAGGGCGTCAACCCACGGCTGGATTTTTCCAACATCAATCATCTGATTGAAACCGCTGAATACTGCAACCAGCTCCCTGTTCATGAACGTCACCCCTATGCCGGATCATTGGTTCACACGGCTTTTTCCGGAAGCCACCAGGACGCGATCCGCAAAGGAATGGACGCGATAGCCAAATCAAACGAGTCGTTTTGGGAAGTCCCTTATCTGCCGGTTGATCCGGGTGATATCGGCCGGACTTTTGAGGCAATCATCCGGGTGAACTCGCAATCCGGAAAGGGCGGCGTTGCCTATCTCCTTGAGGTGGACCACCATATCCGCCTTCCTCGCGGTGCGGAAATCGAACTCAGCAAAGCCGTACAGAAAGTTGCCGATACCAGCGGCAAGGAAATCACCAGCAAGGATATTTTTGAGATTTTCAGCAAAGAATATCTTGAGCCGGATACACCGTTCAAACTCATTGGCTTTGAAAGTCAGAAAGTTGGACGTGGTGGTGACGTGGAAATGGTAACCGCCACCATCCGACATAACGATGAAGACGTCACCTTCACCTCTCAGGGTAATGGCCCGATTTCTGCTTTTGTGAAGGGCATGCGGGAAAACTTTGGCCTCAAGTTCCGTCTGGCGGATTTCGGCCAGAACACACGCAGTGCCACTTCAAAGGCAGAAGCGGCGGCTTATGTTGAGCTTCATGTTCCCGATGAGAATGGCAAAAGCGTGTTTGGTGCGGGTATCGACACATCTATCACCAAAGCTCCGATCAAGGCGGTTATTTCAGCAATCAACCGCATGTCTTCCTGAAAATATACCGGGGCAGTTCAGCGGGGGAACCCTCAGGATCTGAGGCTCCCTCCGCAATGCTTGGCCACCGCCGCGATAATGGCGCTTGAGGTGGTCTCGATCTCTTCTTCGGTCAGGGTTGCCTTTGTCGGTTGCAGGGTGACCTGCACAGCTACTGATTTCTGGCCATCAGGAATGCCCTTGCCCTGATAAACATCAAAGACGGCAGCTTCCGAAACAAGCGGTTTGCCTGCCCCTTTCATGGCACGAAGAAGCTGCTCTGCGCTGATCCCCTGATCAAGGACAAATGCAAAATCACGCTGAACAGCCTGATAGGGAGAAAGAGAAGCAAGCGGCCGGGCCGGACCCTTTGATTTTGGCAGCATCACATCTTCAAGAATGATGTCAAACCCTGCCGCCGGGTTCCTGATATCGTAGTCATCAAGGACAGAAGGATGAAGCGCACCAAAAGTCGCCAGCACTTTCCGTCCCTGACAGAGTGATCCGGACTGACCGGGATGATACCATTCCGGTGCTTCAGCAACGGTCTGCAGGCTGGATGTATTGACCCCGAGGGCGGCAAGAACAGCAAGAGCATCCGCCTTGGCATCAATCCAGTCTACCGGACGGGCCGACCCTGTCCATTCACGTGGCGACGTCATACCAACGCGGATACCGGTGGCATGGGTGCGCTGATCATCAGGACCGTCACCCGGAAAGACTGGCCCGACCTCAAAAACCGCGGCATCGGCTTCACCGCGGGCCGTATTACGCGCTATGGCGGACAGTAAATTGGGGGCAATCGACGGACGCATGACCGCAAGATCGGTGCTGATCGGGTTGACAAGCGTCAGGGCATCTCCACCACCACCAAATTTATCAGCTGTCCTCGCGTCAAGAAAAGAGAAGGTGACCGCTTCCATCATGCCGCGCCCGGCCAGAAGACGCCGGATGGTATGAGGCCGTTTCTGGGCGCTGTTCACCGCCGGCTGACCAACAACCGAAAGCCGCGGAAGCGGCACTTCAGGAATGGCGTCAAAACCCTGAATACGAATGATTTCTTCCACAAGATCAGCTTCGCCGACGATATCGCCACGCCATGGAGGCGGAGATACCTGCCATGTATCTGCTGTTTTATCACTGACCTCAAAACCTAAATCTTTGAGGATGGCGGACTGCTTTTCCGCTTCAACAATAACACCTGTCAGGGCTTCGGTCCGGGAAGGTCTGAACGATATCTGACGTTGCCAGTCTGCGCCGGGGCCAGCCAGTTCAACAGGGCTCGCGGCACCGCCACAGATATCTGTCACCAGAGCGGAAACATAATCCATCGCCCAATCCGGCGAGGTGACGTCGAGCCCACGTTCAAACCGGTAGCGAGCATCGGAATGAATATTCAGTTTGCGGCCAGTGGTGGCGACGCTGATCGGATCAAACACCGCCATCTCAAGAAACATGTTTGTTGTTGTCTCAGAAACACCTGTGCGCTGGCCACCCATGATCCCGGCGAGATCGTCCGCCCCGTCTTCATCGCCGATAACGAGCATGGTGTCATCAAGGCTATAGGTTTTCTCATTCAGCGCGTCTACCTCTTCACCGTCACGGCCAAGGCGTATCGTCAGCGTGTTGCCCCTGATCTTATCCACATCATAGGCATGAAGAGGCCGACCCAGATCAATCATCACGTAATTGGTGATATCAACAAGGGCTGAAATAGGACGCTGGCCCACGGCATTAAGCCGCTGCTGCATCCACTGAGGGGCGTCGCCATTGCGAACACCGGCAAAAGTCCGCCCGGCAACACGCGGCGCAAGATGCGCCTGATCGGCGGGCAGATCGATATTCCAGGATATCAGGCTGGGCGCCGTCGCCTCGACCGCCACTTCCTTAAGAGGCTTGAGCCGGCCAAGCCCGGCGGCGGCAAGATCACGGGCTATACCGCGTACACCAAGGCAATCCGCACGGTTCGGCGTGATGGCAATCTCAATAACCGGGTCGTCAAGCCCGGCATAAGACGAAAAAGATGTACCAACCGGCGCATCAGCGGCAAGCTCGATTATGCCGTCATGTTCATCAGACAGCATCATTTCCCGCTCAGAGCACATCATGCCGCTGGATTTGACGCCGCGGATTTCCGCTTCGGTCAGGGTAAGATCAATACCCGGAACATAGGACCCAACCGGTGCAAAAACGCCGACAAGGCCTTCTCTTGCATTCGGAGCGCCGCATACCACTTCGACCGTACCCGCGCCGGTATCGACGGTGCAGCATTTGAGGCTGTCGGCGTTCGGGTGCTTTTCGGCCTTGGTTATTCTGGCGATGGTAAAGGATGCCAGCGCCTCACCTTTGTCTTCGACACTTTCCACCTCAAGCCCGAGCATGGGGAGCGCGTCAAGAACCGCATTCATGTCATGCCGGGTATCAAGATGATCTTTCAGCCAGTTCCAGGTGAATTTCATCTACGCCTCCAGCCCGAGATGGATCGAAGGGGGATCAAAAGGCAGAAAACCGTAATGACGCATCCAGCGCAGATCGCTGTCGTAAAACGGCCTCAAGTCAGGGATGCCGTATTTGAGCATGGCGATCCGCTCAAGGCCCATACCAAAGGCAAATCCCTGATATTCATTAGGATCGATACCGCAATTTTCCAGCACGCGCGGGTTAACCATCCCGCTTCCCAGTATTTCAAGCCAGTCGTCGCCAGCGCCGATCTTGAGCCCACCACCTTCACGCGTGCACCCGATATCGACTTCGGCAGACGGCTCAGTAAACGGGAAATAAGATGGCCGGAAACGTACCGGCAGATCATCAACACCAAAGAACGCCCGGCAAAAATCAATCAGGCAGCCCTTAAGATGTCCCATATGGATATCCTTGCCGATCACCAGACCTTCGCACTGGTGAAACATCGGCGAATGGGTGGCATCATGGTCGGAACGATAGGTACGCCCGGGCGCAATAATCCGGATGGGCGGCCTGATGGTTTCCATGGTGCGGATCTGTACCGGTGACGTATGGGTACGCAACACTTTCCGACGTCCCTCATCATCCGGCGTCAGATAGAATGTATCGTGCTCCTGCCGGGCCGGATGTTCGGGGGGGATATTAAGCGCCGTGAAATTATAATAGTCACTTTCAATATCCGGGCCTTCCGCCACGGTGAAACCCATTTCGGCAAAAATTGCCGTGATTTCCTCAAGGGTTCGGGAAAGCGGGTGGATACGTCCTTCTGCTTCAAACCTCGGTGCCAGACTGACATCAACCTTTTCCGTTGCGAGACGCTGGTTGAGCGCATCACGCGCCAGATCAGCTTTACGCGCATCAATGGCTTCGCTCACTTCAGATTTGATGGCATTCAGGGCCTGACCTGCCTCACGGCGTGCATCAGGTTCAAGCTGACCCAGCTCTTTCATGGCAAGGGACAGACTTCCCTTCTTGCCGAGAGCCTGAACGCGGATACCCTCAAGCTCATCAAGGCTCTGAGCAGCCCTGATTGAGCTGAGCGTTTCATCTTTAAGTGCGGACGGGTCCGGCAAAGCCATGGCTCGGCGCCCCTACTTGGCGGCGCTGCGGGCCTGATCAACGATATTGGCGAAGACCTGTGGTTCACGAACAGCGAGATCAGCCAGCACCTTGCGATCCATCTCAATCCCGGCAGTTTTCACGCCATTCATGAACTGGGAATAGGTCATGCCATGAAGACGCACGGCCGCGTTGATACGCTGAATCCACAGGGCGCGCATTTCCCGCTTGCGGACACGGCGGTCGCGATACGCGTATTGACGTGCTTTATCCACCGCCTGCTTGGCGACGCGATAGACGTTTTTACGGCGACCATAATAACCTTTGGCGGCCTTGATGACTTTATCGTGACGGGCTTTAGCCGTCGTTCCGGAAGTAACTCGTGCCATTAGAGATCTCCTTTAGGCGTAGGGCAGGAAGCGCTTGACGATACGGGCATCGGCATCACAAAGGATCATGGTGCCACGGGCCTGTCGCTTCATTTTCTGGCTACGACGACGGAGATTGTGCTGAAGGAACGCGGAACTGCCGCGAACCTTTCCGGAAGCGGTCAGACGAAAACGTTTTTTCGCCCCGCTTTTGGTTTTCATTTTGGGCATTTCATCCTCATTATTCAAAGGGTTATCGGCAAAGCCGGGATATCCGGTCAGGCAGCCCTTTTTAGCCTGATCGCGGAACGATGGCGTTTTATAACGTCAAGCCCCCGGTGATGCAAGGGAAATTCCTTCCTTCTTTATCATCAGGGGGGCAATGATTAGGGCAGGATCAGTGTCAGGCCGGGGCAAGCACCATGACCATCTGCCTGCCTTCCATTTTTGGCATGGCTTCGACCTTGGTCAGCTCTTCCATTTCCTCACGCACCCGGTTCAACACCTGGGCACCCAACTCCTGATGGGCCATTTCCCGCCCGCGAAACCGCAAGGTAACCTTCACCTTGTCGCCAGCATCGATGAATTTGCGGACATTGCGCATCTTCACCTGATAATCATGTTCGTCGATATTGGGGCGGAGTTTGATTTCCTTGACGTCAATGACCTTTTGCCGCTTTTTGGCTTCATTGGCACGCTTTTGCGCCTCATACTTGAATTTACCGTAATCAAGGATCTTGCATACCGGCGGATCAACATTGGGCTGGACCTCTACCAGATCAAGGCCAACGAGATCAGCACGACGCATCGCTTCGTCAACCGAGATGATACCCAACTGTTCACCATTTTCATCTATGCAACGTACCTGGGTGGCAGTGATGGCACCGTTAACACGGGGACCTGACTTTGCCGGTGGGGCCTTGACGCCTATAGGTGGTCGGACTATGGAAGTTTCTCCTGTTTTGCTGTTTCAGTTATACGTTATTCAGCCGCTTCACGCCTGATATCGGGCGGCAGAATTTCATCACCTAGTGTATTCAGGGCATCCGAAAGGGCAAGAGTTTCTTGTTGTGCTGAACCAAGGCGGCGAAGCGCAATGGTCCGGCTTTCTTCTTCCCGGCCCCCTACCGCGATAATGAAGGGGACCTTCATCACGGAATGCTCACGCACCTTGTAGCTGATTTTCTCATTCCTCAGATCTGTTTCAACGCGGAAACCTGCCTTTTTAAACGCATCGGCCACGTCTTCGGCATAAGCGTTTGCGCTTTCGGTGATGGGAGCAACCACGCATTGCACCGGCGCAAGCCAGGCAGGCATGCGACCTGAATACTGTTCGATCAGGATCCCGATCCAGCGTTCAAGCGAGCCGAGAATGGCACGATGAAGCATGACAGGGCGCTTGCGTTCACCACTCTCGGTCACGTATTCGGCGCCAAGACGGTCCGGCAGGACAAAATCCACCTGCAGGGTGCCGCATTGCCAGTCACGGCCAATGGCATCACGGAGAACAAATTCCAGTTTAGGCCCGTAGAAGGCACCTTCCCCGGGGTTTGGTGTTGTCTTGAGGCCGGCGGCGTCTGTCGCGGCCTGCAATGCAGCCTCAGCCCGGTCCCATGTTGCATCATCACCGGCGCGAACTTCCGGACGGTCGGAGAATTTCACCCGCACATCGTCAAAGCCGAAATCACGGTAAACGTCCAGCAAGAGATTGCAGAAGGAGACAGATTCAGCATTGATCTGGTCTTCGGTGCAGAAAATATGGGCGTCATCCTGGGTAAATGCCCGCACACGCATAATACCATGCAGGGCGCCTGACGGCTCATTACGATGGCAGGAGCCGAATTCGGCCATCCGTTTTGGCAGATCCCGATATGACGTAATTCCCTGACGATAGATCTGGACGTGACCGGGGCAATTCATGGGCTTGAGCGCCAGGGTGCGGTCATCTTCCGAGGTTGCGGTGAACATGTTCTGGCCGAACTTGTCCCAGTGCCCCGACGCCTCCCAGAGACTACGGTCAACCAGTTGCGGGGTCTTGACCTCATCATACCCGGCCGCACTCAGGCGCCGGCGCATATAGTTTTCAATCTCCCGGTAAAGGGTCCAGCCTTTCGCATGCCAGAAGACTGATCCCGCCGCCTCTTCCTGCATATGAAACAGATCAAGTCCCCGGCCAAGTTTGCGATGATCACGCTTTTCAGCCTCTTCCAGCATGGTGAGATAGGCGCTCAGCTCTTTTTCGGAGCCGAAAGCCGTGCCGTAAATGCGTTGCAGCATCGGACGTGAGGAATCGCCGCGCCAATACGCCCCGGCAACCTTCATCAGTTTGAACGCATGGCCAAGCCTGCCGGTGGAGAGGAGATGCGGGCCTCGGCAGAGATCAATGAAGTTCCCCTGCCGGTAGAAGGTCACCACCTCATCTTCGGGGATGGCATCAACAAGCTCGACTTTGAAAGGCTCGTTATTCTTCCGGTAAAACTCAATGGCTTCGTTTCGGGAAAACACTTCTCGCGTGATCGCCTCATCGCGATCAACGATCTCATGCATACGGGCTTCGATGGCCGCAAGATCATCCTCGGAGAAGGGTGTTTCCCTGTGGAAATCATAATAGAACCCGTTTTCGATGGCCGGACCAATCGTGACTTGTGTTTCCGGATAGAGTTCCTGCACGGCTTCCGCCATCACATGGGCACAATCGTGACGCAAAAGGGCCAGCGCATCATCATCCTTAAGGGTGACAATGGAAAGTTCGGTATCCGCATCAAGTTCCAGACTGAGGTCGATCATCTTGCCGTCAGCACGTGCAGCCAGTGCCGCCTTGGCAAGGCCGGGCCCGATATCGGCGGCAACCCGAGCAGGTGTAACCGGGCTATCGTATGTTTTCTGTGAGCCATCCGGCAGGGTTATGACAGGCATGAGGTATCTTTATCTTTGCTATAGTTTGTAAGTAATCCCAGCAGGCAAGGGTTTACCGCATTTCCCTGTCTGACTGCAAGATCTATGCGCAAACAAAGCAAATTCATTATTTTCTGAGAAGTTTTCTGTAGATATCGATCGTGTCCGCGCACATTTTGCTGATGGAAAACTGTTCTTCCACCCGCAACCGTGCCGCTTTACCCAAGGCGCGTCTTTCGCGAACCTTGAGGTTCAGCGCCTGACGGAGACAATCGGCAAGAGAGGAGACATCGCCCGGGTGAGCAAGCCAGCCTGTTTCCCCATGTTTTACGGTTTCCGATGCGCCGCCATGATCAAATGCCACCACAGGACGCCCCATAGCCGCCGCCTCCACCGCGACGCGGCCAAAAGGTTCCGGCGTAACTGACGGCATGGCAACCACATCCGCCAGCATGAGGGTTGCCGGCATATCATCCTGCGAGGGGCAGAGACGTACTTTCTCTCTCAACCCTTCTTTTTCTGTCAACCGGACGAGCTGAGCCTGAAAGGCGGGCGATCCATCCGCCGCCCCGACCAGCAAAACGATAAACCTGACATCACCCATCATCGCGCAAGCTTTGATCAGCATTTCCGCGCCCTTCCATCCGGTGGGACGTGCGGGGAGCATGATAACAGGTGTGCCGTCCGGCACATTCAGTACGGATGCGGATTTCACCACCCGCTGGGATGAAACGCTGGCGGCCGAAAACATTTTAAGATCAACACCACGATGGATGACCGAAAGGCGCGGCTCAACCGCCGGAAACTGGGAAACAGCGAGATCCCTGATATATCGGGATATGGCGATGACGTGATCGGATTTGGTCATGATGCTGTTATAGAAGCGCTTCATCCTTGAGGCAGAGACAAACCTGCCATGAAGCGTTGTCACCACCGGTAATCCGAGAGATCTGGCCGCCGGAATGCTGATCCAGGCGGGGGCCCTTGACCGGATATGAACAAGATCAGCGCCGGTTTCTTTCAGCACTTTTCTGACCTGCCCACGTCGCCACGCCCATTTGAGCGGGTTTTTCGTATCCACCCCAAGATCGATATGCTCACCCCCGACACGGTTGAGGTTCGCCGCCAACAGGCCTCCTGAGCTGATAACAACAGCACGGCCACCTGCCTCGACAACAGCACGGGCCATTTCTATGGTTCCGCGCTCAACACCACCACGGTTAAGGGCTGGCAGTATCTGGACGATGACCTTGCCTTTTAACGTTTGCGGTGAGTTTTTGCGGGTGGTTTTTTTCGGTATTGATTTCAAAGGTTATTGCCAAAAATCCGGGACTTGCCCTAAGATTCAATCCGGCCCCATTTGTGTCAGAGGAGTTTTCAGCCTTTTGTATACGCTATTCCTGCCCACAGGCAAAGACGGAAACAACGGATCATGACAAAAGAAACGCAAACAGTGGAATTTCTCCGGACCGATCATGGAAACAGGATTGCCTGGACAGGCAGGGAAATTGCCGGTGCCCCGACCATCGTGTTCTTTGCCGGCCACGGGTCTGACATGGACGGAACCAAGGCTGTGGCTGTTGACGCCTGGGCGCGGGACAATGGGTTCGGGATTTTAAGATTTGACTATTCCGGCCATGGCCAGTCATCGGGGGAATTTCTTGATGGCACTATCAGCGCATGGAAGGCTGATTGTCTTGCTGTTGTTGACCATCTGACGACAGGTCCGCTTATTCTGATCGGCTCATCGCTGGGCGGCTGGCTCATGACCCTTGTCGCAAGGGAGAGACCATCGCGAATAGTTGGCATTATCGGCATCGCCGCCGCCCCTGATTTCACCGATGAGCTGATCTGGGACGCCCTCACCCCTGAGCAACAGGCCGAAATGAAAACAACCGGCCGCATCGCGCTACCCAACCCCTATGCGCCGGAAGATGTCATCTACACCTATCAGCTGATCGAGGACGGGCGGATGAATTTCGTTCTTGAAGGATCAATACCTGTTAACGGGCCGGTGCGACTGATACACGGGATGAAAGACGAGGAAGTTCCCCACACATCATCGGAAAAGCTGGCCGGGGTATTCGTCAGCCCGAATATTGAAGTGATACTTGATCAGAATGCTGGCCACCGTTTTTCCGAACCTGACCAGACCGAGCTTATTCTGTCCTGCCTTGATGAAATCTCGCGCCGCACGACCTGATGGGCGGGCATCTTCAGAAATCAAGATCCGCGTAATGTTCAGGTGGCGTCAACCCGGTGACACTGTCGGCCAGAAGAGGACGGAAAGACGGCCTTGATTTGATGCGTGAATACCATGTCTTGGCCTCAGGCCAGTCCTGCCAGAAAATATCGCCGAGGAAATCAAGCACCGACAACGACGCCGCGGCATGGAGATCCGCCAGAGACAGTTTGTTTCCGGCCAGCCATTTCCGCCGTTCGGCGAGAAAGTTGAGATATTCCATGTGAGATGCAAGGTTCCCCATCGCAGTGCGGATGATTTGGCTTGACGGAACACCATCACCTGTCACGCGGCGGAAATGCTTTTCCTTCAGCACAGGGCCGACCACCTCACGTTCGAACTTTCCGTGAAACCAGTCCACCAGACGGCGGGCTTCGGCGCGGGCGGCAGGTGTGCCGGGCAAAAGTGAGCCTTCCGGGCTGATATCTTCGAAATACTCGCAGATCGGCCAGACACCGCTCAACACCGTGCCGTCATCCTCCACCAGCACCGGCACGGTTCCGGCGGGATTCACAGCCAGAAAAGCACTCTGCGCATCCCAGGGAAGCTCCAGTTTCTGGAGAGCATCAAGTTTACGTTCCGCCAGCATCAGCCGACAGAAACGTGATCCGGAAGAAAGCCAGTAATGGTGAAGAACACGCATGTGTAAACCAGTTAAGTATTAAGACTTTTCAATCAAGATGGTGCCACCCCGGGGCGTATCGCCCAGGGCCGAGGCGGCATTTCAGAAAGACTATCCCCCGAAACAGAGATCAGATGCAAGCGTTCTTCTTCAATCGGCGCCGGTAAATCCACATCATCCGCGGTGAGTTTTGAAAAGCCGAGTTTCGGGTAGTAATCCCGCTCACCGGAAACAAAGCACCAGTGCCACGGGCCTTGTTCTGCCAGCACGAGACTCTCCCTTACCAGTTGCCTGCCGATGCCCTGCCCCCTCAGTTCAGGGTCTACAGCAAGCGGGCCCAACAGTACGGACGGAAACCCCGCAATAGTCACGGGCCAGTACCTGATGGATCCCAGAAGATGGCCCGGTTTTGACGTTTCTTCAGCCACCAGGCACAATTCCGCCAGTCTGGGACCTGGCCGCAGAGCCCAGATATTACGGCTGGAATGACCGGGACCGAAACCAAGTCCGAGCAAGCGTTCAATTTCAGCCTGATCGGACGGCTTCTCAAGGCGCAGATGATACATCGGATCTGTTTCAGGCCGTTACTTTACCTGTTGTTTCCCCCGTCAACGGATGCGGCAAGGTGTTGACGATTTCCGTCGGCACCACGTGCCAGAACTTTGGCAGGTTTTTGTCCCAGCCGTCAAGAATGCGGCTCGCAATGGCCGATCCGGTGTAGCGAAAGTGCTTTTCCAGATGAGATTTGAGCACATCTCCCCAATAGGGTGATGTTATACGTGCAAGCTCAAGCGTTTCAGGATTTACCTTGCCCTCAAAGCTCCCGTCTTCATCAAAGACAAACGCCATCCCTCCGGTCATGCCGGCACCGAAATTGCTGCCAACAGCACCGAGGATCACCACCGTTCCCCCGGTCATGTATTCACACCCGTTTGAGCCGCAACCTTCCACGACAGCTGTAGCCCCGGAATTCCGGACAGCCATACGTTCCCCCGCCTGACCGGCGGCATAGAGCGAACCGGAAGTCGCGCCATAAAGAACCGTGTTGCCGATAATCGTATTTTCATGGGCAACGAGATGGGATGCCGCCATTTTCCGCAAGGTGATGAGCCCACCGGAAAGACCCTTGCCGACATAGTCATTGGCATCACCAAGAACTTCCAGCTTCAGCCCCTGAACAGCGAAAGCCCCGAGCGACTGACCGGCGGAACCACGAAGCCTGACGGTAATCGTCTCTTCCTTAAGGCCGGTCATGCCGAACCGCCGCGTAATATGCGAGGAAAGACGTGTGCCAATCGCCCGCTGGGTATTGGCCACGTTATACGAGAGTTGCATTCGCTGGCCGCGTTCGAGCGCATCGCGGGCATCCCTGACCATCAGCGCATCCAGCGTATCCGGGACTTCGTTCCGGCCTTCCATTAATGGTTGCGGCTCAGCGCTGGAATCCGCCCGCACAAGTATGGGATTGAGATCAAGGTCATCAAGCGCCGCATTCCCGCGGCTGACCTGGGTGAGCATATCGGTCCGGCCGATGATCTCCTCAAGGCTGGTGACACCGAGATCAGCCAGTATTTCCCGCACCTCTTCGGCAAGATGGGTGAAGAGCTGAACCACCTTTTCAGGTGTGCCGGTGAACTTTGCCCGCAGATCTTCGCGCTGGGTACAGACACCAACCGGGCAGGTGTTGGAATGGCACTGACGGACCATGATGCATCCCATGGCGATCAGCGAAGCCGTCCCTATCCCGTATTCATCCGCGCCGAGCATCGCCGCCATGACGATATCACGTCCTGTCTTCAGGCCGCCATCGGTGCGGAGCACCACCTTGTCACGCAAATCGTTCATGGTGAGGACCTGATGAACTTCGGAAAGGCCCATTTCCCACGGAAGCCCGGCATGTTTGATCGAAGACTGCGGGCTTGCGCCGGTACCGCCGCCATGACCTGAAATCAGGATCGTATCCGCCTTGGCCTTGGCAACCCCCGCGGCAATGGTGCCGATACCGGTGGACGCCACCAGTTTGACACAGACACGCGCATCAGGGTTGATCTGCTTGAGATCATAAATGAGTTGGGCGAGATCCTCGATCGAATAGATATCGTGATGCGGCGGCGGTGAGATCAGGGTCACTCCGGGGGTGGAATGTCTTAGCCTTGCGATCAGGCTGTCCACCTTGATACCGGGAAGCTGGCCGCCTTCCCCGGGCTTGGCGCCCTGGGCAATCTTGATTTCAATTTCCTGGCAGTTGTTCAGATATTCAGCGGTTACGCCGAACCGGCCTGAAGCGATCTGCTTGATGGCGCTCGACGGATTATCACCATTTTCGCGCAACACAAATCTTGCCGGATCCTCCCCGCCTTCACCGCTGTCTGATTTCGCGCCGATACGGTTCATCGCAATGGAAAGTGTTTCATGACTTTCCGGGCTCAGCGCACCGAGGGAAATACCGGGGGATACCAGTTTCTTCCGGATTTCGGTGATGCTCTGAACTTTTTCCAGAGCGATGCTTTCATTTGCATTGGTGAAATCAAGCAGGTCACGCAGATTGACCGGGCCGGATTTGTAGACCTTGGATGTATAGGACTTCCAGCTGTCGTAGCTCCCAGTATCGCAGGCATGCTGCATGGAATGAATGACTTCGGCGTCAAAGGCATGCGCCTCACCTGATTTCCGCAACCGGAAGAACCCGCCCACCGGCAACATGACCGATGCCTCAGCCCAGGCGCTTTCATGGAGGGTTTTGAGCTGGGATTCGATGCCGTGCAACCCGATGCCGGATATGCGTGATGTCATCGGCGGGAAATATCTGGCCACGAGCGAACGTGACAGCCCGAGGGATTCAAAGTTATAGCCGCCACGATAAGAGGACAGGACAGAAATGCCCATCTTGGACATGATCTTGAGCAGACCGTTTTCAATCGCCGTTTTGTAATTATGAATGGTGTCATCCACATCAAGACCGGGGAGAAGCCCACGTGCGTGGCGGTCACGAATGGATTCTTCGGCAACCCACGGGTTTACCGTGGTCGCACCAACCCCCATCAGGACAGCAAAATGATGCACATCCAGACACTCACCTGACGATACATTGATCGAGGTAAATGTCCTCAACTGCCGGCGCACGAGATGGGCATGTACGGCACCTACAGCAAGGATTGAGGGTATTGCCATGCGGTTCTCGTTGACATTGCGATCCATCAGCATCAGATGTTCGGCACCGCCCCTTACGGCTTCCTCTGCCTCGCGTTCGATGCGATTGAGTGACGCCTCAAGCCCCTCCTCTGCATCACCAGGGATGAACGTGGCATCGATACGGGACGCCTTATCGCCAAGCCAGGTGGCAAGTGCTGTGAATTCACTGCTGTTCAGCACAGGCGAATTGAGCAGGAGGTGGTCACATTGTTCTGGTGTCTCATCAAGGATGTTGCCGAGATTTCCGAGCCGTGTCCGCAACGTCATGACGTGGCGTTCCCTTAAACTGTCAATCGGCGGATTTGTGACCTGCGAGAAATTCTGCCGGAAGAAATGGTGCAGCCCGCGGTATTTGTTTGAAAGAACCGCAAGCGGGGTATCATCGCCCATGGATCCGGTGGCTTCCTTGCCGCCTTCCGCCATCGGCTGAAGCAGCAGCTCCATGTCTTCAAGCGTCCAGCCAGCCGAATACTGACGCCGACGCAACATATCCTGATCAAGACCTGACGCTGATGTCGCCCCTGTCTCGCTGAGCAGATCATCCATGATGCGGGACCTGCCGAGCCATTTGCCCCAGTCCCGCCTTGCCATCAGTTGCGCTTTCAGTTCCGCGTCGTGATAGATCTTGCCTTCTTTCATGTTGACGCCGATGATCTGGCCCGGACCCAGTTTGCTTTTTTCGATAATGCCCGCCTCATCAAGGCTGACCATGCCTGTCTCTGACCCGGCCAGCAGAAGACCGCCGTCCGTAATCGTCACCCGCATCGGGCGCAGGCCATTACGGTCAACCGAAGCAATGACCCAGTCACCGGAAACAGCGGCAAGAGCCGCGGGGCCATCCCATGGCTCCATCACCGCATTGCAATAGCCGTAGAGATTTTTCAGCTCCTGCGAGGCGTTCTCAAGCACGGCTTCGGGCACCATCATGGTTTTGACCATGGGCAGATCACGTCCGGCCTGAAGCAGAAGTTCAAACACGCCATCAAGGGCGGAACTGTCTGATGCGCCGCCTTCAATCACCGGCTTCAGATGCTGGATGTCCTCCCCGAAAAGAGGGGATTCCATCCTGTCTTCATGGCACAGCATCCAGTTCTGGTTGCCGCGAAGGGTGTTGATCTCCCCGTTATGGGCCAGCACACGGAAAGGCTGGGCCAGTTTCCATGTCGGGAAGGTGTTGGTCGAATAACGCTGGTGATAAAGGGCAAACCGGGACACAAACCGTTCATCCAGAAGGTCCGGATAAAAGGCCGTCACCTGTTCGGCCAGGAACATGCCCTTGTAGATGATCGACTGGCTCGAGAAGGAGCATAAATAGAATTCCATGATCCGCTGGGCATGGACCGCGTTTTCGATCTTGCGGCGGATAATATAGAGCTCACGTTCCGCGGCCGCAGCATCTTCTGCATCCGGCATGGAAAACATGATCTGCTCGATTTCAGGACGTGTCGCGTTGGCTTTCTCACCTATGATGGAAATATCAACAGGCACCTGCCGCCAGCCATAAACCCGGTAACCTGCGCGGAGAATTTCTTCTTCGACGATGCAGCGGCATCTTTCCTGCGCCGCCATATCGGTACGCGGCAGAAAGACCATCCCGACAGCCAGCCGCCCGTCATCAACGCTGTGACCGGTGCGGGCGATGTGTTCGCGGAAGAAATCAAGAGGAATTTCAAGATGGATACCTGCGCCATCCCCTGTCTTGCCGTCGGCATCAACGGCACCGCGATGCCAGATGGCCTGCAGTGCCTCAATCCCCTTTTCGACAACTTCACGTCTCGGCTTTCCGTCAATGGCCACGACCAGCCCGACCCCGCAGGCGTCATGCTCCATCTCCGGTGACCAGACGCCGGCATCCATGAGCCGTTGTTCCATTTGCTTGCGGTGCTTAAGCCACTGCACTCCGGCAAGAGAGGTATGGGCGTTCATTTCTGATTTCATCATCTTCCGTCTCCTCAGGACGCAATCTTGTCGGCACCGCTGGCCTTGTGTTTGAGCCAGGCATCAATGCGTTCGGCGGCATCACGTCCGTCCCGAACGGCCCAGACAACAAGCGAGGCGCCACGAACAATATCACCCGCGGCGAAAACACCATCGACGCTGGTCATCATCGATTTCCAGTCAATCGCGATGGTCCCCCAACGTGATACCTTCAATCTGGGTTCGGCGAACATGGCCGGAATATCCTCGGGATCAAAGCCCAGCGCCTTGATCACCATATCCGCAGGCTTGGCGTATCCGGACCCTTCGATGGGTTCAGGCACCCGGCGGCCGGTCGCATCCGGCTGACCAAGATGAATTTTCGAGCAACGCACCGCCGCCACCTCGCTATCACCGTCAAAACCATCCGGCTGTGTCAGCCATTCAAAAACAACGCCTTCTTCTTCGGCATTCATAACCTCACGTACGGAACCGGGCATGTTGGCCCGGTCACGGCGATAAAGACAGGTCACGCTGGCGGCATCCTGACGGATCGCGGTACGCACGCAGTCCATAGCCGTGTCGCCACCCCCGATCACCACCACATTACGGCCCGTGGCGGAATAGGTTTTCTGCTCGGCGGAGGTGAGTTTATCCCCCATGCCAAGGCGGTTGGATGCGGTGAGGTAATCAAGGGCCGGAATAATGCCGCCCAGGTCGTCACCTTCAGCCTTGAGATCACGGGCCTTGTAGACACCTGTTGAAATAAGCACCGCGTCATGTTTCTCGCGTATCGCGCTGAAAGTGATATCGGTGCCGATATCGCAATTCATCGTGAAGCGGACACCGGCATCCCTCAGCAATTTTTCGCGCCGCTCAACAACATGTTTTTCAAGTTTGAAACCGGGGATTCCATAGATAAGCAAACCGCCGACCCGGTCATATCGGTCGTAGATTTCAACCTGATATCCGCGCCGCCGGAGCAGATCTGCCGCCGCCAGGCCTGCCGGCCCCGCGCCGATAATACCCACGCTTTCCGCACGTTCTTCGCGCGGCAACGGGGGCTTGACCCAACCGTTTTCAAAAGCGGTTTCGGTGATATGCTTTTCCACCGCGCCGATGGTCACGGATTCAAATCCCTTTTCCAATACGCAGTTGCCTTCACATAAGCGATCCTGCGGGCAAATACGGCCACAGATCTCCGGAAAGGTATTGGTGGCAGAAGACACTTCCCATGCTTCCTGCATCCGGCCTTCAGCCGTTAGCATCAGCCAGTCGGGAATATTGTTATGCAAAGGGCAGTTTGTCTGGCAGAAAGGCACGCCGCACTGCGAGCAACGCGACGCCTGCATGGTCGCCGCCGCCTCCGAAAACGCGTCGTAAATTTCATCGAAATCCTCTTTGCGCGCATCCGCGCCACGCTTTTCCGGCATGGCCTTTTCGGTTTGCACAAATTGAAGCATGCGATCAGTGGTCATTGCTCAATCCCCAAGGTGATTTCGAAAGAAAAAGTCCTGGCGGAACATGAAGATCTGTCCGTCCACCTGTTATTTATATATCTCGCTCAATAAAAGGTCAACATATTTACCCTTTTTACGCCCCTCTTCCCGCCTTCATGTTCATTTTCAAGTGCGATCATTTATTGGAATTAATATTTAAGTCCGAATCGGCCCTAATTAAAACTTGCCCAAACTTATGAAAATAGGTGGGATGAGTGTTCTTTAGTTCTGATATACGGTATAAGGGTACGGAATTACGCGGGAGGTTTAAGAACGCATGATTGAACAGATCCTTCTCATCGCTGTTCTTCAGGGGATTACGGAATTCCTTCCTGTATCGTCTTCCGGCCATCTTAATCTGCTTCACGGACTTTCTATCCAGCCCGACCAGGGCCTGACCATGGATGTTGCCGTTCATATGGGCACGCTGGTTGCGGTGGTGATGTACAACTGGCGGGATATCAATCGCATGTTCCTGTCATTTATCACCATGGGACGT
>Ga0181584_10000922_pt1 | contig 21781 bp, 18 predicted proteins | sample 071ome_30_FD_132462 | JGI IMG/M metagenome (GOLD analysis project Ga0181584, IMG submission 132462) | Coastal salt marsh microbial communities from the Groves Creek Marsh, Skidaway Island, Georgia - 071406AT metaG (megahit assembly) | ecosystem: Environmental > Aquatic > Marine > Intertidal... | reverse complement strand
GGATTTCTACCCGATGCGCTGGCGAACTATCTGCTTCGCCTTGGCTGGAGCCACGGTGATGACGAGATCATTTCCCGCGAGAATGCCATTGCCTGGTTCGATCTGGCGCAAGTCGGAAAATCGCCGGCGCGATTCGATCCCGACAAGCTGTCCGACGTCAACAGCCACTATCTGCGCAGCCTTGACGCCGACAGCCTATGGGACCTCATCGTGCCGCATATCGACGCCACAAGCCCGCAGGCGCGGGCGCGGGTCGTCGCGCTGATGCCGTTGCTTGCCGAACGCGCCAGAACGCATCTGGATATCGCCGGGAGTATCGGATATCTGCTGCATGATGGCGCGCCGATGATGCAGGAAGATGCGGCGGGGCTTCTCGATGACGAAGCCAGAACACGTCTTGTGAAACTTGTCGGTGACCTGCCAAACGCGCCATGGAAGGGCGAATCACTGGCGACTTTTCTTAAGGAATGGCTAACCGCGAACGGGCTCAAAATGAAAGATATCGGACTGCCGCTTCGGGCCGCGCTGACAGGAACCCGCCAGTCACCCTCAATCACCGACGTAATGGCCGCGCTTGGTCCGCATGAAACCGAAAAACGCATCGGAGAAACTTGCAAAATCTAGCGATTCCGGATAATCAGAGGCTCCCCCATGCAACGCGCCACCGGGCCATGTATCGATGGCGTTTTCACCCAATACCGTCACGTTGAAGCGAGGACAGGCATGGCCACAGATACCGATACCCAAAAGACCGTCACCCTGACAGTCAATGACAGCGGGAACAGCGTCACCTTTCCAGTTCTTGGCGGCACTATCGGCCCGGATGTTCTCGACATCCGCAAGCTGTATGGCGAAACCGGGATGTTCACCTTTGATCCGGGCTATGGCGCGACCGGGTCCTGCCTGTCGGGCCTGACCTACATCGATGGTGATGAAGGTGTGTTGCTGCATCGTGGCTACCCGATCGAGGAACTTGCCAACCAGTCAGATTTTCTCGAGGTCGCCTATCTGCTTCTGGAAGGTGAACTTCCGGGCGCGGCCGCGAAGGCCGAGTTCAACGAGGCGATCAGCCGCCACACGATGGTTCATGAACAGCTGTCGACTTTCTATCGCGGCTTCCGTCGCGACGCGCACCCGATGGCGATCATGTGCGGCGTGGTCGGTGCGCTGTCGGCGTTCTACCATGATTCGACCGATATCCATGACCCCATGCAGCGGACAATCGCCTCACGGCGCCTGATCGCGAAAATCCCGACGCTGGCCGCCATGGCGTTCAAATATTCGCTTGGACAACCTTTCAACTATCCGCGCAACAACCTGTCCTACGCCGAGAACTTTCTGCATATGTGCTTTGCCGTGCCGGCAGAGGATTATGAGGTCAATCCGATTCTGGCGAGCGCGATGGACAAGATCTTCATCCTGCATGCCGACCATGAACAGAACGCCTCGACATCGACCGTGCGGCTGGCCGGATCGTCCGGGGCGAACCCGTTCGCCTGTATCGCCGCCGGCATTGCCTCGCTCTGGGGCCCAGCGCATGGCGGTGCCAATGAGGCCGTCCTCAACATGCTGAACGAGATCGGCCACAAGGACAACATTCCGGAATTTGTCGCGCGCGCGCGTGACCGTGATGACCCGTTCCGCCTGTTCGGCTTTGGCCACCGCGTTTACAAGAATTTCGATCCGCGGGCCAAGGTGTTGCGCGAGACATGCCATCAGGTGCTCGATGATCTTGGCGTTCAGGATCCACTTCTTGAACTTGCGATGGAACTTGAAGATATCGCACTCAAGGATCAGTATTTCATCGATAAGAAGCTGTATCCGAATGTCGATTTCTATTCAGGAATCATCCTCAAGGCGATGGGCTTCCCGACCTCGATGTTCACCGTTCTGTTCGCCGTCGCACGCACCGTTGGATGGGTCGCGCAATGGAACGAGATGATCACTGACCCGATGCAGAGGATCGGCAGGCCGCGCCAGCTCTATACCGGGCCGGCACAGCGCGCCTTCGTGAGTGTCGACAAGCGCTGATTATTTTAAGGCGCAGTTTGTTGTTCAGGATTGCGATGGGGCAAGCCAGCCTGTAAAGGCGCGCGCGACATTATCCTCGAAACTGGCCGATCCGCCGCGCAGCACCGCCCGCAGTTCAGCCGCGGCCGCCATGGCATTACGGCCGGCATCTTCATCACCAAGAACACGCAGCATCGCGCCGGTCATTTCGCGCGGTGTCGCGCCTTCCTGAAACAGGAACGGATAGACCTGCCGGTCAAGGATGGCGTTTGGAAGAATGACACGGTCCATTCTGACAAGGCGGCGACCAATACTGGCCGACACACCGGACGTGATGTAACAGGTAGCCCCCGGCACACCATGCAGCGCCGTCTGAAGGGTCACCGTTCCCGAGGCGGCAAGAACAGCATGCGCACGGCCAAGGGCGCTGAACAGCGCGCCCTCCTCCGAATCAACAGTCACCCCTGCTCCGGCGCCGGGCATGCGCTGAAACACAGCCACGATCTCGTCCCGCATGGCTGGCAGGGTCGGGATCGTCGCGGTGATCCCGGGGTAGGTGAAACGCAGATTGTCCAGCGTCATCAGCATTGGCGACAGCATGTGTCGGATCTCCGAACGGCGACTTCCCGGCAGGATCACGATATGCGGCGCATCACCGGACGATAACGGCCGGACCGGCCGGTCATAGACCGGATTGAACGCCTCCGGATGGCCGATGAAATGCGCTTCCACACCAAGTGGCGTGAAATAGCCGGGCTCAAACGGAAACAGGCATAGAAGGCCATCGACCGATTGGGCGACACGATGGCGGCGCCATGCTCCCCAGGCCCAGACAGTCGGCGCGACAGCATGAACAATGGGCGCGGACCAGCCTGCGGCCGCCATGCGCCGCTTCAACCGTGCAGCAAGCCGAAGTGAAAACCCCTTCACATCGACCGTGATGACAAGTCGTGGCCGCGCTGCCATGATCTCGTCGACAAGCCGGTTGGCAAATGCTGACAGGCGTGGATAGGCGGTCAGCGCCGCCCCAAAACCCATAACGGTCAACTGTTCCATCCGATGCTGTGTTTGCAGCCCCGCAGTCCTCATGGCCGGCCCGCCGACACCAATCCATTGCTGCGATCCATGGGCTGTCTCGATGGCCTGCATCAGGCTCGCCGCCAGCCTGTCCCCCGACGGCTCACCGGCAAGAATGAAAACCGGCACCGTCAAACCCCCACCACCGTCAGCTTGAGCTTGGCAGCACGCTCGCAAATCGTCTCAGGTGCCGCCGCCAGCATCACGCCATCGGCCTGCAATGCGAGAACAGCAATACCCGCCGCGGCCGCGTTGCGCAGCGTTTCAACACCCACAACCGGCACATCAAGTCTGTCATCCTGCCCGCTTTTTCGGCATTTGACGAAAATGGCAGCGGGACCTGTCCTGTCAAGCAAGGCTTGCGAGCGTACCATCATCGCATCGGTGCCCTCGGCCGCCTCGACAGCGATAACCCGCCTGTCCTGAATGATGATCGACTGCCCCACATCATGTTCGCCCAGCGAATTGAGCACAGCGAGGCCAAGATCGATGTCGGCACGTAACGCCGGATCAAGTTTGCCGGCAAGCAGGCCTTTTGGCATGGTTGCGCGCGGCATGACACTGTCCGGAGCGACGGTTTCGATCCCGGCATCGGCAAAATAGCCGGCGATGGCGCGGAGCAGCGCATCATCGCCACGTCCCACCGCCCTTGCAAGAATCTTCACTGCCGCCGCATCGGGCTTCAGCTGTGCCAGTGAAGGGCGCCTGATCTTGCCAGCCATCACCATGCGGGTGCACCCGGCCTCGACAAGCAGCTCCCGCGTCCGGCCAATCGCACCAAGCGGAATATCGATGGCGTCAAACCCGGCGAATGCCGCGTCAGCCTGGCCTGAAACGGTAAAGATGATAACGTCATGACCCTGTTCGCGGGCATTTTTGGCAAGTGTCTCGGGAAGGCTTCCCTGCCCGGCAATGATCGCCAGCTTGTCCAACGCCTGTCCCATCAGCCCGCCTGACGCGAGGCCGCCTGGCAGATTCCATTGCGGCCGGCATTCTCAAGAAAGGCAAAGATCTGTGCTGCCTCGGCGCTGTCGTCATAGGAGAGACGCACGGCCTCAAGACGGTCCTTGAAGACACCGCTTGCCCGAAACAGATCCCTGTAAAGACCACGAAGACGCAAAATGCTGTCTTCGCTGAAGCCGCGCCGCCCCATGCCGATGATATTGATTCCGGTCAGACAGGCACGGTTTCCCACGGCAACGCCAAACGGGATCACATCGCTGTCGACCGCGGTTTGCGAGGCAACCATGGCGTGATCACCGACGCGGCACCATTGCTGCACCGTGGCGAAGCCGCCCATCATGACATGGTCACCGATTCTGGCGTGACCGCCAAGCGAGGCATTATTGGCGAAAATGGCATGATCACCAACGACACAGTCATGTGCCACATGTGACGCTACCAGAAACATGCCATGATTGCCGACTCGCGTGCGCATGGAGTCAATCGCCGTCCCCGGGTGCATGGTGACATGTTCCCTGATGACACAATGATGCCCGATCTCGAGGGTTGACTCCTCGCCGGCAAACCGCGTGTGCTGCGGCGACGCCCCGAGCACGGCAAAGGGATAGACCTCGCAGCCCGCCCCCACTGTCGTATGCCCATCGATAGCAACATGCGAATGCAGGGTGACACGGTCGCCGAGTACGACATTCGGCCCGACAACACAATAGGGCCCTATAGCGACCTCTTCGCCGAGGCTGGCGCCAGCGTCAACAATCGCGGTCGGATGAATGGAAACGGACATCAAATGGGCTTTCAACAGGAGTGAGGATCAACGCTCAGGGTCGACGATCATGGCGGCAAACTCCGCCTCGGATGTCTTCACACCATCCACCGTGGCATGGCCGGCAAACTTCCAGAGTGGGCCGCGCGCGCTGACCTTCTCGATGTGAAGCTTCAACAGCGCCCCCGGCCTGACCGGCTTGCGGAACTTCACCTTGTCGATGGTCGCGAAGAACACCAGCTTGTCATCGGTCTCACCACCAAGCGTAACGCTCGCCAGACAGGCGGCGGTCTGTGCCATGGCCTCGACGATCAACACCCCGGGCATGATCGGATAGTCGGGGAAATGACCGGCAAAGAATGGCTCACCAATGCTGACCATCTTGATGCCGACGGCGCTGGTATCAGGAACAATCTCCTCGACTCGTTCAATCAGCAACATCGGCGGCCGGTGCGGTATCCGTTTCTGAATCTGGTCGATATCAAGCTCGGTGATCTGCTCGCTCATGGCTACTCTTTCCTTTGACTTGATTTGGCGATCAGGCGTCGCAGTGCGGCGCGTTCACGCCAGGCTTCGCGTGCCTCGGTGGCGGGAAAGCCGACCACAGTCATGTTGTCGGCCACATCCTTGGTAACTCCGGACTGCCCCATGACAATTGCGCCCCTACCGACCGTGACCTGCGAGCTGACCCCGGCCTGACCGGCCAGCATCGCACCCTCGTCAATCACCGCACCGCCGGCAAGCCCGACCTGTGCTGCCAGAACCGCACGATCTGCGATCCGGCAGTTATGCGCGATATGGACGAGGTTGTCGATCATGACCTGCCGGCCAATGGCCGTAGGACCAAGCGTGCCCCGGTCGATGGCGCAACCGGCCCCGACGCGGCTTGTATCACCGATCGAGACAGTGCCAACATGGGGAAGCATGACCGGACCGTCAGGCGTGATTTCGAAGCCGAATCCGGCCCCACCAATGACGCTTCCGGCGCCGATGACCACATCATCACCGAGATCGCAATGCGAGAGCACGGCATTTGCATCAATGCGGCAATTCCGGCCGATCCGAACACCGTGATGGATCACCGCACCGGCACCGATGACCGAGCCCTTACCAATATCAACATCCTCCCCGACAACAGCAGCCGGGCCGACCTCCACCTCCGGCCAATCACCGCCAGGCTGCTGCCGCCAGACGCCCTGCCGTTCGGCAACAATCGAGGCAAGCGCGGTTGCGAAATCACGCCGCGGCGCGTCACTCACCAGACACACGATTCCATCAGGCAGCGCCGAACACAGATCCGCTGTTGTCACGATGACGGCACCGGCCAACCCTGCCATGTCATCTGCACTCTGCGCCCCGGCCAGAAACGTCAGATCACCCTCGCCAGCCATGGATACCGGCGCGGCATCCATGACCGGCCTGTTGCCATCACCACGAAGTTCACATCCCGTCAGTTGCGCAAGGGCGGCAGCAGTGGAGGTGGTTAATGAAAAGAACCGGGGATCAATGGCCATGCTGCACCCTCACTGATCCGTGCCAACGGGGCTAACGGGGCTGACAGTCACCTCGATACGCGCATTTTTGGTGCGCTCATCAAGGCGGCGAAGAACCTCATCGGACAGGTTGAGGCTTGGCAGGAAAATCAACGCCGATTCACGAACCAGCACAAGATCCAGCTTCTTTTCCTGCGCCAGGTCGGTCACGATCTGGATGGCAAGATCGCGAAGCCTCGATTGCGCGTCCTGAAAGGCGACATCGATTGCTTCGCGGCGATACTGGATTTCTTTCTGGATCTGCGTCACAGAGGCCTCGAATTCAGCAAGCTGGCGCGCAAATTCAGCCTCGTCAAGCACCTCCCGCTGGGCCACCAACTTCCGTTCGGCTTCCTGAAGTGCCGTTTCGCGCGCGGCGAATTCGCGCTGGAACTCTCGCCTCTGCTCGTCCAGGAGCTCGCGCACCCGTGCAGCGCCTGTCGATGCCCGCAACACCCCGTCAAGATCGATCAGACCGATGCGGGCCACAGACATATCCGTAGCACCGCTGTAAACCGGTTCACTCGTATCTGAACCTGAAACAGCTGATTGTTGGGCGTCGGCTGCGGCACCATTCAGCATGAGGTTCAGGCAAAGCCCCAAACTTGCCATGAACGCAGGAAAGCGACCGGCGTAACGGCGAAGATTACAGCCGCGTTCCGATAGTGAACTGGAAAGTCCTTGTCTTGTCATAGCTTTTCTTTGTTGTGGGTTTCGCCCAGTAGAAGGACATAGGCCCAATGAAGGTATCCCACAACAGGCCGGCGCCAATTGATGCTCTGAGCGACGAATCATTGGCGCCGATTACACCTGAGGGATAGTCGGTTTCCCAGACCGATCCAAAATCCGAAAAGACGGTCCACCGCATGCTGAGATCCTGACTGATACCCGCCCGTGAGACCACTTCAAAGGTGCCATTGAAAACCTTGTTGCCCCCAACCGCCGCGTCCGACCCGCTGTCCCGCGGGCCAATACCGCTTCCATCAAAGCCTCTGACCCGGCGTCCACCAAGAAAGAAGCGCTGGGACTGTGTAACTTTCTCACCCAGACCTGACACCTGACCAATCCGCCCCTTTGTTCCAAGGAAGAAGGTGTTGAACATCATCGGTTTGTAATAGGCACCGGACAAGACAACCCGGTAATATTGGGCATCGCCGCCAATGCCTGCAAGTTCCTGCGCGACCTCGAACAGCGAGCCATCGGACGGATCGAAGCGGTTATCCAGCGTGTCACGGCCAACGGTGTAACTGACCGCGGATTTCAGGATATTCTTTCCGTTTTCGCCAGTGATCGATTGCGCCTTGGTAGATTTCTCGTTGGTTTCAGACTGTGAAATTTCATATCCGACGCGATGGAAATAATCATTCGCTGCGGCAAAGCCGATACCAAAATCAAAACCGCGCCGCGTGATGGAGAAAGTGTCTTCCTTGATGCGCTCGTTAAAGATACTGGCCCGCCCTGTCAGGTTGCGTCCGAAAAGATAGGGTTCAGATACACCTATTCGCACATTTGACCGACTTGCCGACACATCAAGACCGAAGTTTATGCCGCGTCCTGTACCAAGGAAGTTACGTTCGTCAAGGCCAAGCGCAAAGCTCGTCTGGTCAAGCGATGAGTAGCCAAGACCGACAGAGAATTCGCCTGTCGATTGTTCTTCAACCGTCAGTTCGGTCACTGTCTGCTCTTCCGAACTGCCGGCAAGATTGCGGACCGAAACATCAGAGAAGAAACCGAGATTGCGAATATTGCGAATGGATCGCTCAAGTTTCAGCTGGTTGAACGAGTCACCCTCGACAAGTTCGAATTCCCGCCGGATAACCGAATCAAGCGTTCGCACATTGTTCACGATCTCGATCCGTTCGATGAAATTCTTCTGGGCCTTGCCGATACCGATATTGATATCGAGTGTCTCGGCTTCCGGATCAGTGATCACCTCGGGCTCGACATTTACAAAAGCATATCCGAGCGCGCCAAGTTCATTGGTGATATCAAGGAGTCCCTGTTCCAACGCCCTGACATCGTACCAGCCATCATCCCCGAAATTGAAAAGCTGTCGCAGCGCTTCCAGATCTACATTTTCGATCTGGCTGTCGATCGAAATTTCGCTGACCCTGTACCGTGCGCCCTCGCTCAGAATGAATGAAACGGCAAATCCTGTGCGATCCGGCAAAAGGCCGCCCTGGACACGCGACACATCGATATCGGCATAGCCGCGCGAGAGGTAAAACTGCCGTAGTAGCCTGACATCATAATCAAGGCGTGCCTCGTCATATTTGTCAGATGTCGAGAAAAAGGCCCACCAGTTGGATACACGGCTGGAAATGGCCCGCCTCAGCGCCCGGTCGGAAAACCGTTCATTCCCATTGAAAGTGATCGAGCTGATCTTGATCAAGGGCCCTTCCTTGACAACAAAGGCCAGATCAACCCGATTGTCATCGAGCTCGATTATCTGCGGGTCGACAACCGCCGCATACCGTCCGGCCGCCTGATACACCTCAAGCAGCTTCTGGCTGGCCTCAACCGCCAGCCTGCGCGTGTAGACACGCCGCGGCTGGATATCAATGATGTCGAGAAGCTTTTCATCGTCGAGAGCGTCGTTCCCCTCGATATTGACCCGGTTGATGATGGGGTTCTCGACAACATCGATGCGGAGAATGGCACCCTCGATGTCAATCTTGATATCTGCGAACAGCTCCGTCTCATAAAGGCGCTCCAGCGCGATGCTCAGCGAACTTCGCGTGACCCGGTCGCCGACACGCACAGGCAGATAGGAAAGAACGGTTCCGACGGCCACACGGCGGTTGCCCGAAACGGCAATTTCATCAATGCGGACCTGTTCGTCTGCCGATTGTGCGATAGAGGGCGCCGGTGTCCCGACCGCCAAAGCCAAAAGCAAGACAAGAACCAGCAGTGGTTTTGGCATGATTATCAGTCTCCTCACCCGTCCGCAGAACTATAGCCATGCAACCAGCGTATTCAAAGCGTGCATTTCAAACATGCACCGCTCTCGACCAGCTAGCCGATCAGTCTTGACACGTCAAACACGACAAGAACCACTGTGAGACCCAGTAGAATGGCAATTCCGCCCCGAAGCAACAGATTCTGAAGTTCCAGCGGCAAAGGTTTTCCGAAGATGGCTTCATAGAAAAAGAAAACCAGATGCCCACCGTCAAGCGCCGGTATCGGCATCAGATTGATCAGCCCCAGATTTATCGAAATGACAGCCGTCAGCAGGATAAAGGGGATCAGTCCCTGCTGCAGGGCTGACCCGGATATTTTGGCAATACCCACCGGCCCCTGCACTTCGCCAGCCTGCATATTGCCACTTCCAAGCCGTGCCAACCCGCGCAGGATCATCACTGACATCCGGAACGCGTCCGATGTCGCCGCAACGAGTGCACTGCCCGGCAGCAGACGTTCCCTTGTGCCGCCCTCAGCAGACCTGACACCGAGCACCCCCAGATAGATCTGCATTGATTCGTCAAAGCGCGGCGTCGGCGTTACGGTGAGGCTCAGCTCCCGACCATCCCGCTCAATGGTGAATTCAAGCGGGCGGCCGGGACTCTCCACGACAAGTCCACGCAGATCATTGAAATCACGAACGCTGATGCCGTCAATGCCAGTCACCAGATCGCCGGGTTGAAGACCGGCCTCGGCAGCGGCAGTTTCCGGCATGACTTCTCCGATTTGTGCTGGCAGGAAAACCTTTCCGGCGGTCATGTAGACCATGGCAAACAGCAGGATGCCGAGAATGAAATTGGCAATCGGCCCGGCCGCAACGATGCCGATACGCCACCACAGCCCCGCACCGGCAAAGCTTCCTGCAACGCCGGACGCCCCTTCGGAGGCGCCGCCAGCCTCGCTTTCATCTCCACGCATGCGGACATATCCACCAAGGGGAATCGCAGCTATACGCCAGCGCGTTCCGGTTTTGGATGACGTCCAGCCATAAATCTCGGGCCCAAAGCCGATGGAGAACACCTCGACAACAACGCCGGCGCGGCGTGCGACCCAGTAATGTCCAAGCTCATGGAAAAAGACCACAGGAGTCAAAAGAAGCAGGAACCCGATGATCAATTGTGCAGCACTCAGGTCAGGCATGGTGGCGAAAATCTCCGGTTCTCTGTAAGGCACACGTCCCGCAATGGGCCGCCACCAGGAGGCTGAACGATCTGGCGTCCATCAAATCAAGGCAGGCATGAATTTGCGATATCGCGCGCACGAGCATCAATATCCAACACAGCGTCCAGGGATTCAAGATCCCCGTCCGGAGGCCGTCGAAGGCATTGCTCGACGACACCGGCGATGTCCACAAAGCCGATCCGCCCGTCAAGGAACGCGCCGACAGCTATCTCATTGGCCGCATTAAGGACTGCGGGCAACACACCGCCGGATAACAAGGCCTGTCTGGCAAGACGAAAACAGGGGTATCGCTGTTCATCCACTGCGGCAAAATCGAGCCTGCCCATGGCCGCCAGATCAAGCGGCTCCGGATTCCAGTTGAGTCTGTCCGGCCAAGCAAGGGCATAGGAAATCGGCGTCTTCATATCCGCGGTCCCGAGCTGACCAATCACTGATCCATCATTGAAATAGACCATTCCATGGATCGCCACCTGAGGATGGATCAGCACATCGATCCGGTCGCTATCCAGACCAAAAATCCATGCCGCCTCGATCACTTCAAGGCCCTTGTTCATCATCGTGGCGCTGTCGACCGAGATTTTCTGTCCCATCGACCAGTTTGGATGGCGCACGGCCTGTGCCGGCGTGATCTCTGGAAACCGTTCGATGGGCAATTCGCGAAACGGGCCGCCTGACGCGGTAAGGCAGATATGGCGAATTGCACTTGCATCCGCAGGCAACAAAGCCTGGCCGGCGCCAGCATGCCCGGCCCAGCCAAGCCAGCATTGGAAAATGGCGCTGTGTTCGCTGTCCACTGGCAGCAATCTTGCACCGTATCGCGCGGCTGTCGCCGTCACCAGCGCGCCCGCAGACACCAGCGATTCCTTGTTTGCAAGAGCCACCGTCTGGCCGGCTTCCAAGGCCGCCATCACCGATGGCAGCCCGGCAAGCCCGACAATGCCGGCGACAACCACGTCAACCGGTTCACGCGCCAGTGCGGTGCAGGCAGCGTCACCAACAACAATCTCGATGCCGGAGCCCGTCAGGGCAGATCGCAGAACGTCAACATTCTCATCGGATGCAAGGCCAACATAGGCCGGCCGGTGGCGAAGCGCCTGTTCCGCCAGAAATTCGGCATCAGTGCCAGCGACAAGAATATGGACATCAAGCTTGTCCGGACAAGCTTCAACAAGCGCCAGCGTACTGCTGCCGATGGATCCGGTTGAACCGAAGATTGAGATTTTTTTTGCCACGCGTGAAACCCTAACCGAACAACGGCCCTCGCCGCAGTTCCTATCACCTGGTCACATCATATACAGGCACAACGCCGGCAATGTAAGAAGATAGCCGTCAAATCGATCCAGAAACCCGCCATGCCCCGGAATGAGCGTGCCGCTGTCCTTGACTCCAAGATCGCGTTTCAGGGCTGATTCAAGCAAATCTCCGATCTGCGAGAGGACCGCTAAAACAACGCCGCCAATCACAACCTCCGGCAGGGAAACCGGTAGCCACATCATCATGACCAAAGACGCCAGGATCGCGCCGATAATCCCTCCAACGGCACCAGATCGGGTCTTGTTCGGCGAAATCAGCGGCGCAAGCTTCGGACCGCCGACCTGCCGTCCCACAAAATAGGCGGCGATATCACACGCCGCGATGATACCTGCCAGATAAAGCAGAATGAGATGACCGTCCGGCAAACCAAGCATTGTACGTGCCGCAAGAATGCACAGAACCAATAACCCGATGAATGTCGTTGCAAGCCGATTATGTGAAGACAGCCAGACGAAACCCACAACAATCCCGCCTAGAACCAGAAACACCGGCAAAAGCGACATCTGTGCCATCTTCTCCATGCCAGTGACAATCGGCGCGGGCAGGGAGAAGAGGATGAAATCGAACATCAAAGCCACACGCAGCGGCCGTGGCATCGCCAGCATCGAGACGAATTCCCAACCCATGACAAGCGCAAGCGGTATCAACAGCCATTGTGCGGCTGATTGCGATGCTGCAAACAGCGCTATGAGCGGAATGAATAACGCGGCGCCAAGAATACGGCGGCGGGTTCCCGATGGTGAGGCCGCCACCATGCCGGAATCAAACGGTACGCCGTCTGTCAGCCAGAGACGTTACTGCCTGTGCAGCGTCGATATCTCCGGCATCCTCGCCATCACCGCCAAACCGCCGTTGACGTCCGGCAAAATCCTTGATCGCCACGTCAAGGTCGTCGGTTGAGAAGTCTGGCCAGAGCGTCGATGTGAAATGCAATTCTGCATAAGACAGATCCCAAAGCATGAAATTCGACAAGCGCTGGTCACCACCGGTCCGGATCAGCAGGTCAATTTCAGGAAGCGCAGATGAACCCATACGGGATTTTAGCAAATCTTCGTTGATTTCGTTGGGATTCAGCAAACCGTTTGCCACCTCGGTGGCAAGACTGCGCGCCGCTGAGGCAATGTCCTGACGACCGCCGAAATCGAGCGCGAGCGACAAATTCAACCCGGTGTTGCCGGACGTTTCATGTTCCGCCCAATCGATCAGTTTGCAAAGATGCGAGGACAGGCGCGAGCGACTGCCGATCACCCGCAATTTTACGTTCTCATCATTGAGTTCGTTGATATCACTCTCGAGAAACCCGCGAAGCAGGCTCATAAGGCCATCGACTTCAGGCCTCGGACGCGACCAGTTCTCGCTGGAAAAGGCAAATGCCGAAAGCCAGCGAATGCCACGATCATGCGCATGCCGTGCGATTGTCTTCAGCGTGTTGGAGCCCTGCTGATGTCCGCGCAACACCGGAATGCCGCGCTGACGAGACCAGCGCCGGTTGCCATCCATGATAATGGCCAGATGATGAGGTGGTGTCGGCATTTGAGCGTGCACTCCGGATTGACGGATCGATGACAGGTTCAGACCTGGGTGATTTCCTTTTCCTTGTTGGCCAGAGCATCATCAATCATCTTGACATGGTCATCAGTCAATTTCTGGATATCGTTCTCGAGGTCACGACGCTCGTCTTCGGAAATCAGGCTGTCCTTCTCCATTTTCCGAGCGTTTTCAATGCCATCTCTCCTGACATTGCGGACCGACACGCGGGCAGCCTCGGCATAACGACCAGCCACCTTGACCATGTCACGGCGGCGTTCTTCCGACAAATCGGGGATCGGCACACGTATCAAGGTACCTTCGGCCATCGGGTTGAGACCAAGATCGGATTCGCGAATGGCCTTTTCCACCGATGCTGTCAGCGATGCATCCCAGACCGTTACCGTCAGAAGCCGCGGTTCAGGCGCGGAAATATTCCCGACCTGCGTTATCGGCATCTTCGATCCGTAGGCCTCGACCATCAGCGGCTCTAGCATGCCGGTTGAAGCCCGGCCGGCCCGCAACCCCATGAATTCCGTCTTCAGGCTGTTCAAACTGCCGTCCATACGGCGCTGGATATCATCAAGATCGACGTCTGACATTTGCCATTCTCCATTCCGGTCCATCACCCACGCGGCACATCATGTGTATTCAGGATATGATTGTGAAGAGCTAAGTGGCCGATCTAGCTCACAATGGTGAATTTTCCCTTGTGTTTGAGCACACGTTCGAACCCGCCGCTGTCTTCGATTGAGAAAACCAGTATCGGGATATTGTTCTCCCGCGCCAGCGAAACAGCAGAGGCGTCCATCACCCGCAGATCCTCGGACAATACCTGCAGATAGGACAGGCTGTCATAGCGAACCGCGGCGGGATCCTTTTCCGGATCCGCCGAATAGACGCCATCGACCCGGGTTCCTTTCAGCAGCGCCGCACAGCCCATCTCCGAGGCACGTAGCGCCGCCGCGGTGTCAGTTGTGAAAAACGGGTTGCCAGTACCGGCGGCAAAGATGACAACACGCCCCTTTTCAAGGTGGCGCATCGCCCGGCGACGGATGTAGGGCTCGCACACGGCGCTGATCGGCAGGGCCGACATCACCCGCGTCGGCACGTCAAGCATTTCGAGCGCGTTCTGCATGGCCAGCGCGTTCATGACGGTGGCCAGCATACCCATATAGTCGCCGGTGGCGCGCTCCATCCCCGCAGCCGCGCCGGACACGCCGCGAAAAATATTGCCGCCACCAATGACAAGACAGGTTTCCACACCGGAAGCAATGACATCCCGCACCTCGCGGGCAACAGTGGCAACCATTTCCGGATCAATCCCATAGGCCTGCTGGCCCATCAGGGATTCACCCGAAATCTTCAGAAGAACGCGCGAATAGAGATGCTCTGATCCACCGTCCTTGTCACCGCCGTCTGTCATACCTATCCCCCGGTCAATGGCTGGACGCTAAAGGGTCAGGACAGTTGCGCTGCCACCTCGGCCGCGAAGTCCGTCTCTTCTTTCTCGATGCCCTCGCCAAGATTAAAGCGGACGAAACCGGTCAGCGCAATCTCCGCGCCAGCATCCTTGCCGGCATTGGCGACAACATCGGCAATGCGGGTCTCTCCGTCGATGACCGATGTCTGCTCCAGAAGAACAACCTCCTGATAATATTTTTTCATCCGGCCCTGCACCATCTTCTCGGCGATTTCCTGTGGCTTGCCAGAGGCCTTCGCCTGCTCGATCAGCACATCACGTTCACGCTGCACGGCTTCAGGATCGAGATCCTCAACCGACAGGCTGGCTGGCGAGGTTGCCGCGATATGCATCGCGATCTGCTTGCCAAGACCCTCCAGCGCATCGGCGCCGGCTGTCGACTCAAGCGCCACCAGAACGCCGATACGGCCAAGGCCGGGCGCGGTGGAGTTGTGCATGTAGGGAACAACGGTTCCCGAACCGACAGACATGGTGGCCATCCGGCGAAGCGACATGTTCTCGCCGATGGTGGCGATCTTGTTTGTCAGTTCATCGGCGACATTGCGGCCTGTCTCCGGATAATCGGCTGCGGAAAGCGCATCCAGATCGTCAGCGTCGAGCGCGAGTGTCGCCAGCGTCGAGGCGAATTCCTGAAATTCGGTATTGCGGGCAACGAAGTCTGTTTCGGCATTGAGTTCAATCACCGCGCCCTTCGTGCCATCCACACAAAGGGCGACAAGGCCTTCCGAGGCCACACGTCCGGATTTCTTGGCTGCTGTGGCAAGACCCTTGGTGCGCAGCCAGTCGACTGCTGCCTCCATATCACCACCGGTCTCGGCAAGCGCCTTCTTGCAATCCATCATGCCGGCGCCGGATTTTTCGCGGAGTTCCTTAACAAGTGCAGCTGTCACGCTCATCGTCATGTTCCCGTTTCAGATAAGTTGATCTATTTGTGGTTGTTACATACCAAACCGCCCCGTTTCCGGGGCGGTCAGCAAATATCTTGTCCTGCGGCAGCCCGCATTCAGCTGGCAGCTTCCTCACCATCTGTTTTGGCTTCAGCTGCAGCATCTTCTGCCGGAGCTTCCTCAGCCGGAGCTTTCTCGACCGGAGCTTTCTCAACCGGAGATTCCTCAGCAGGCGCCTCTGCCTTCTGTTCCGAAGATTCCGGTGCAGTGGCTTCTGCTGCGGGCGCTTCCTCGGCCACAGCCGCCTCGGCCGGTGCCTCGGTTGCCTCGCCGACATCGCCGCCGCTCTTCATCAATTCGGTCTGCAGACCGTCGAGCACGGCTGCCTGCGCCAGCTCACAATAGAAGGAGATCGCGCGCATGGCATCGTCATTGCCCGGAATAATGTAATCGACACCTTCCGGCTTGGCGTTGGAATCAACGATGGCAATAACCGGAATGCCAAGTCGGTTGGCTTCCTCGACGGCGATGGCTTCCTTGTTTGTGTCGATCACGAACAACATGTCAGGAAGACCGCCCATTTCCTTGATCCCGCCAAGCGTCAGCTCCAGCTTGTCACGCTCACGGGTGAGTTGAAGGACTTCCTTCTTTGTCAGCTGGTTGATCTCGTCGCTGTCCATGCGGGCTTCAAGGTCGCGAAGACGGCGGATCGACCGCGAGACAGTCGCCCAGTTGGTCATCATGCCGCCAAGCCAGCGATGGTTCACGTAATACTGCCCGCAATTGCGTGCGGTTTCGGCGATCTTGTCAGCCGCGGCGCGCTTTGTTCCAACAAACAGGACACGACCGCCACGCGAGGTCACTTCGCTCAGCGCTTTCAGCGCCGCGTGCAGCATCGGCACGGTCTGTTGCAGATCAAGGATGTGGATCTTGTTACGCTCGCCGAAAATGAACGGCTTCATGCGCGGGTTCCAGCGACGTGTGCTGTGGCCGAAATGAACGCCAGCCTCAAGCATCTGGCGCATGGAAAAACTGGGTAGAGACATCGTAAAACTCCTGTTCTCCGGTTAAACCTCCATGCGGGGAATGAAAGGCTGTAAAGCCCTCACCGGAATGCCCCCTTGCCGACTGCTGTCGGCGGGCGCGGCCCGCATGTGTGAATTGCGCGTGGTGTACCGAAAGCGGCAAGCAAATGCAAGTCGAAATCAAGCGTCGGTCAGTGCCGGGGCAGGCGGCACTAAAGATCCTGCACTTCCAGAACGCCCGGAAGTTGACGAAGTGATTGCCGCGTCTCACCACTCAACTTGTAACGGCCGGGAAGCGTCACCCGTACCGCCTTGCCGTCGATCTCCATCTGCAGCTTCACCTCGGCCTGCCCCGGCCCATCGTCGGACAGCAGCGATTTCAAAGCTTGCAGTGGGCGGTCATCCTGCACGAAGACACCGACGCCGCCATTCCAGGCTGCGATGGCGTCATCAAGTGCCTGTACGCGCGCTGCAGTAAGGCGCGGGCCATTTTCCTCAAGCCGGAGGTTCGCCGCGACCAGAACCGGCATGTCGCTGTCGAGCAATTCCTGGCTTTCGGCCAGAATGTCGGCAAAGAAAGTCACCTCGAACATGCCGGACTGGTCGGTGAACTGCACAAAGGCGAACTTGTTGCCACGTTGCGAAATCCGCACCTGTTTCGAGGTCACCGATCCGGCAAGATGCACCCGCGGCTTGATCATGCGGGCCTCGATCATCTCGGCAAGGGCGGCGGCCGATGTGACCTGCAGCCTTTCAAGCCGCCCCACATAGCCATCCAGCGGATGCGCCGACAGGTACAGGCCAAGCGCATCGAACTCCTCGCGCAGCCTGTCCATGCCCCCCCAGTCATCGCAGGCGCGCAGCCGCACCGTATTGTCGAGCGCGTCATCGCCGCCAAACAGGCTGTCCTGGCTCGACTGCGAATCACGCCACATGGCCTCGGCATGGCCAAGCACGCCCTCGATATTCTCGATCAATTCGCGCCTGTTGCCATGCAGGCTGTCAAGCGCACCGGCGCGAATCAGATGTTCCATCTGCCGTCTGTTGGCGGCCTCGCGCGGCAGGCGCCGCAAAAAATCCGACAGGTCGGCAAAGGCGCCATTCTGCTCACGCTCCTCGACAAGCCGTGCCATCGCTTCACCGCCAACATTGCGAATGGCGCCAAGCGCATACCGGATGGATGCGGCGGCGCCATTACGCGGTGGCTCAACCGTGAAGCTGGCGCCGGACTGGTTGACGTCAGGCGGCAATACCGGAATATCGGCGCGCTGGCATTCCTGCCTGAACGCGGCCAGCTTGTCGGTGCTGCCGGCGTCAAGCGCCATCGAGGCGGCGATGAATTCCTCCGGGTAATTGGCTTTCAGCCAGGCCGTCTGGTAGGACACCAGCGCATAGGCGGCGGCGTGTGATTTGTTGAACCCGTACCCCGCAAAGGCGGCAATCTGGTCGAACACATCCGAGGCAAGCTGTTCGTCCAGATCATTCGCCACCGAGCCGGCGATAAAGGTCTGGCGCTGCTTGTCCATTTCGGCCTTGATCTTCTTGCCCATGGCCCGCCGCAGCAAATCGGCCCCGCCAAGCGTATAGCCGGCAAGCACCCGCGCCGCCTGCTGCACCTGTTCCTGATAGATCATGATGCCGTAGGTTTCGGCCAGCACAGGTTCCAGTGCCGGATGCATGTAGGTTACCTGTGACGGGTCATGCTTGCGCGCGACGTAATGCTTGATGTTCTCCATCGGCCCCGGCCGATAGAGCGCGACGACGGCGATGATATCCTCAAACCGGTCAGGCTTCAGCCCCTTGAGGACATCCCGCATGCCAGCCGATTCAAGCTGGAACACACCAACCGTGTCACCGGCGGACAGCATCTCGAACGTCTTCGCATCATCAAGCGGGATCGAGGCAAGATCGATTTCGACCCCGCGCGCGGCCAGGAAGGTGACCGCCCGTTCCAGAACTGTCAGCGTCTTCAGCCCCAGAAAATCGAATTTCACCAGCCCGGCATTCTCAACCCACTTCATGTTGAACTGTGTTACCGGCATCGGCGAACGCGGGTCGCGATAGAGCGGCACAAGCTGGTCAAGCGGACGGTCCCCGATCACCAGACCGGCAGCATGCGTCGAGGCATGACGGAACAGACCCTCGATCTTCATCGAGGTGTTGATCAGTTCCGCCACCTGTTCATCCTCGCGGCGTTGCCGGCGCAGATCCTCCTCGCTTTCAAGCGCCTGTGCGATGGTGGTCGGGTTGGCAGGATTGTTCGGAATCAGTTTCGCGATGCGGTCAACCTGTGAATAGGGCATTTCCAGCACCCGCCCGACATCGCGGAGCGCGGCGCGCGCCTGCAGCGATCCGAAGGTGATAATCTGGGCGACACGGTCAAAGCCGTATTTATCCTGCACATAGGCGATCACCTCATCACGCCGGTCCTGGCAGAAATCGATATCGAAATCCGGCATCGAAACGCGTTCGGGGTTGAGAAAGCGTTCAAACAACAACCCCCATCGCAGCGGGTCGAGATCGGTGACCGACAACGCCCAGGCGACAACCGATCCGGCGCCGGAGCCCCGCCCCGGCCCCACCGGAATCCCCTGTCGCTTCGCCCATTGAATGAAATCGGCAACAATCAGGAAATAGCCGGGGAACCCCATCTGATTGATCACGCCAAGTTCATAGACCAGACGCTGGCGATAGGGGGTCGCAACCTCATCACGCGCCGGCGGGTCCATGTCCGATGTGAAGACATGATGTTGCAACCGCTCTTCAAGCCCGACCTCGGATTGTCGGCGCAGTTCATCCTCTTCATTCAACCCGCTCTCGGCCTCGAAAGGTGGCAGAATGGGATCACGCTTCTCGGCGACAACGCTGCACCGTTGCGCGATGACCAGCGTGTTGCGGACCGCTTCCGGCACATCGGCAAACAGGGCCGCCATCTCATCGGCGCTCTTGAAGTAATGCTCGGCCGAGAAGCGCCGGCGATCTTCCTCGGCAAGCTTGCGACCAGTGCCTATACAGACAAGCACATCATGCGGCACTTCCATGTCGCGGGTCTCGAAACGACAGTCATTGGTGGCCACAAGCGGCAGCCCGGTCGCAAGCGCGGCATCAAGAAGGATCGGCTCGGCACGCTGCCCGGCGGCAAGGCCATGACGTTGAAGTTCGATATAGACGCTACCCGGCAGCGCAGCCGTAAGCGCGGCAAGACGTTCGTCGACGAGGCTCGTCTGGCCGTCCGCCGCCGGCTTGCCGACAAACCCGTTCTCGCTGCCGCCGGTGAGCAGGATTACCCCCTCACCGGCAGCCGCCAGTGAGTCCAGCGCGATCACCGGATCGTCACCACCCTCGACCGATAGCAAGGCTGCCGAATTCAACCGGCAGAGGGTTGCATAGCCAGCCTCCGTCTGCGCCAGCAGCACGACCTCGCCACTGCCGCGATCATCAGCGAGCAGACATTCAAGGCCGATGATCGGCTGCACGCTGGCCTGCATCATGATCTGCGAGAATTCCAGTGCGCCAAACATGTTATTGGTGTCGGTGATCGCCACGGCAGGCTGCGAATCGGCCGTGGCCAGCGCCGCCAGCTGCTTCAGCCGAAGCGTCGACTCCGCCAGTGAATAGGCTGAATGCACACGAAGATGCACGAAGGATGATGGCATGGGATCCGGTCCGGCAATACTGTTCCGCAGCAGGATATCGCAGCGCGCCGCCCCGGCAAACCGCTTTTGGCGCATCAGCGAGGGTGAATGTCTCAGAGTTCGGCGATCTTGCAGTCCCTGATGGTCAGACGCCTGTCCATTGTCATGGCAAGCCGTTCATTATGCGTCACGATCAGAGCCGCCGCACCGGTGCCCCGCACGATTTTCTGAAGATGCTTGAACACATCATCGGCCGTTTCGGGATCAAGATTGCCAGTCGGTTCGTCAGCCAGCAGCACGCGCGGCGCGTTTGCGACAGCCCGCGCGATGGCGACACGCTGCTGCTCGCCGCCAGACAGCGCCCCGGGACGATGCTCGCGCCGGTCGGCCAGACCTACCATGCCGAGAAGCTGTTCGGCGCGCGCCTCTGCCTCTCCGCGCGCCAGTCCGGCCAGCATCTGCGGGATCATGACATTTTCCAGCGCCGAGAATTCGGGCAGCAGACGGTGGAACTGGAACACGAATCCGACATGGCTTCCGCGAAGACGCCCGCGTTTGCGGCTGCCAAGAGCGCCTGTCGGCGTGCCGTCGATGATCACCTCGCCAGCGCTCGGCCGCTCCAGAAGGCCGGCGATGTTCAACAGGGTCGACTTGCCGGAACCGGAAGGCCCGACAAGCGCCGTCATCTCGCCGCCCCTGATGGCAAGGTCTGCCTCACGCAGAACATTGATGACGATGTCACCCTGGTGGTATTGCCGGCTGACACCCTGCATCTCCAGCCTGATTTTTCCGTTACTGCCCGGACTATTCATGACGCAGCACCTCGGCCGGCGCGATACGACCGGCCCGCCAGGCAGGATAGAGGCTGGCAAGAAATGACAATGCCAGCGCCATCGCGATGACCAGCCCGACCTCGGTTGGATTGACCTGCGCCGGCAGGGTCGACAGGAAATAGATCTCGGCGGCAAAGAGCTCCGCTCCGGAAATCGATTCTATGAAGCCCTGGATCGACCCGATCTGCCAGCAGAACAGCAGCCCCAGAACGGTGCCGGCCAACGTTCCGATGACGCCGATGCTGGCGCCGGTCATCAGGAAGATGCGGATGATGGTACCGGCCCCCGCGCCCATCGTTCGCAACACCGCGATATCGGCGTGTTTCGAGCGGACAAGCATGATCATTGAGGAAATGATGTTGAAGGCGGCGACCAGAATGATCAGCGTCAGGATCAGGAACATCACATTGCGTTCGACGCGCAGCGCGTTGATGAAGGTGCGGTTACGCTGCAGCCAGTCAAAGGCCCGCAGATCACCCTTCAGCCGGTCGGCCACCAGAACGCGGATATTGGCGATGTTCTGGGGATCTGCCGTATAGATCTCCAGCCCCGACGCGCGATCCTTCATGCCCAGGAACTCGCCGGCCAT